>Ga0255047_10001519_pt1 | contig 16694 bp, 18 predicted proteins | sample JV7_2_1_MG_FD_183640 | JGI IMG/M metagenome (GOLD analysis project Ga0255047, IMG submission 183640) | Seawater microbial communities from Jervis Inlet, British Columbia, Canada - JV7_2_1 | ecosystem: Environmental > Aquatic > Marine > Inlet | place: Canada: British Columbia | collected 2016-10-06 | reverse complement strand
CTGGATATCGTTCAAGAGGCTCTTTTGATGCTGGTGCAGAAACCATAACAATTAGACCTATGGGTCCATCGAAACGTGGTGAAGAATTTAGCACCATGCAACATGAACTTCAGCATGCTATAGCAAATGCAGAAGACTGGTCATCCGGAGGCAGTATTTCCGGTGTTAGGGCTTTTCTTCATAATAAGCTTAGAGCTGAATTCATAAAACGAGCCAAGAAATATAATGAAAGTGGTCAGCATGATTACGGCGAAGGTTTGGCGTTAGATCGGATGCAAGCTGAATTATATAGACTTCGTCAGCCTTTGGGTCGAGATAAGAATAAAGCATTTTTTGATGAAATGGAAGATAACTATTTGGCTCTTGCTGATGAATCTCAAGCCAGATTAGTTCAGAAACGATCTCATATGTCTCAAGACGCAATGGATGCTGATCCGTTTTACGAAAGATATGATATTCCTTTTAATGAAATGATTTTAAAACCGCAGGGCAAATAATGTTAAGCGATGATGACATTTTAGCAATAGTGAGCTCTGAGCTATCCTTAGCTGATAGTTCTACTTACAACGGCGTAGGCAACGTTAGTCTTGAGGAAGCTCTCAAATACTATCTTGGTTTACCTAACGGCACTGAGGTAGAGGGCAGAAGCCAGATTAATTCTACTGACGTAGCAGACGCTATTGAGTGGATACTTCCTCAGATCATGAAATCCTTTACCCAGAATAATGAAATTGTTATCTTTGATCCGGTACACCAGGGCGACGAGCAACAAGCAGAGCTGGAATCAGAGTACGTCTATGAAGTGCTTATGAAGCAAAATGACGGCTTTATCGTTCTTCACCAATTCGTTAAAGATGCTCTAATGCAAAGGAATGGTATACTCAAAGTATATTACGCTAAACATGATGAAACCAAAACATCGGATTATACCGGCATCAACGAGGATCAATTAAACGCTCTCTTATCTGCAGAAGGCGTTGAAATGCTAGAGCAGTCTGAATATATCGACGAACTTCAGACTAGACAAAAGCAAGAGGCTATTCAAGGACAGTTACAACAATTACAACAGCAGCAGCAACCTATTCCTCAAGAATTGCTTATTGAACTAGAAAGACCTGTTATCCTTTATGACGTTAAGCTAGCAATTACCAGGTCTCGTGGTCAAATATACGTTGATCCGGTTCCTCCTGAAGAATTTCGTCTTAATGCTCAACATAATTCAATTAACCTAGATGACGCTAGATTTACCGCTCACGTCATTCTGAAGCCTTCTTCTGATGTCATCGAAGAATACGGTCTCAGCAAAAAAGAAGCTGAAGACTTGCCTGAAGGTTCTAATTTCTATGATAGAGAATACCGTTTCTCTATGATGAACGAGTCTGTCTTTTACGATAGAGTAGACTCTGGCGATAGGTCTCAGAGACTCCTGGAGATATCAGAATGTTATCTTCAAATGGATATAGATGAAGTCGGCGTTTCTAAGCTGATGAAAGTAACTGTCGCCGGTGGTGATGCTCCTACTCATATGCTTAATAAAGAAGAAATTGATTCGATGCCTTGGATATCTACTACTGCATTCTTAATGTCTCATAAATTTCAAGGTATGTCTATTACTGATCGTCTTAAGCAGATTCAGGATCAGAAGACAGCTCTCTGGAGGAATATGTTTGATAATATGTATCTCCAGAATAACCAGCGGAACGTGGTTATCGAGGGACAAGTCAATATGGACGATTTGTTGGTTTCTCGTCCTGGAGGCATTATACGCGCCAAACGTTTGGACGCGATAACTCCCTTGATAACCCCCCAATTAGGTCAAGATGCTTATAACATGATGACCTACTTAGATCAGGTCAGAGCCGGTCGAACTGGTGTTGACCCTGATGGCCAAGCAACTCCTCAAAACATTGGCGATCGTGTGGGTAGCCAAGGTGTTGAGCGCTTGATGAACGCGAAGGAGGAGCTGGTTGGTCTTATTATTCGAGTAATCGCTGAAACTGGTATTAAGCCGCTGTGTACTAAAATTCGCGACTTATCTATGAAGCATATGGATGCGGTTATTGATTTTCGATTCAGAGGACAATGGTATCAAATTACACCTTCTGAATGGCCAGATCGTACTAATTGTACAGTTCGCGTAGGTACTGGTACAGGTAACCATCAACTTCAAGTTATGGCTTTGACGCAGGTTTTAACTCTACAAAAAGAATTGGGAGTTGCTGGCAGCATTCTCGTTAGCGACAAAAGAGCGTTCGATACAATGGATGATTTCTGTAAATTCTCTGGGCTTAATGGAGCAGTTCGTTATTTCGTAGACCCTGATTCTCCAGAAGGCCAACAAGCAAAACAAGCTCAACAGCAACAACAAAAAGAAGAGCAAGAGAAGAATGATGCAGAACGAATGTCTATAGCTACTGCTAATCTTAAGGTTGCTGAAGCAGAAATTGTTAAAGCGAAAGCCCAGGCTGATAATGTTCAGCTTAAGGCTCAAATAGATCAAACGAAAAATTTGCTTACTCACCAAAAACAAATGTCTGATGCTACTATTCAGTCTCTTAAACAGCAATTAGCTGAATTAGAAGCTCTTATGGGTCAATCTGATAAAACTAAGGATAGAAAGCAGAAAGAAGATGATTCAATTAGACGAACCGCCCTCGAATTAACCAGGATTGAAAAAGATTCTGAGAAAGAGGAAAATGCTAATTTTCAAAAGAATAAAAAGGACGCAGCATGACTGAATTAACCGATACGCAGAAAGACCAATTATCTAATGAGCAGCTCTTAGGAGGCAAAGCTCAACGGTCTTATGATGAATATATACAAGAATTTTGCGAGCAAAAACGACTATCTTTATTTGATAGTTTTCGTAATTTGTCGCTAACGGATGCAGAAAACTTAATGGAAGTTAAGCGTATGTTGTTCGCCATAGACGCGCTTGAATCTGAAATTTTGACTGTTATCGAGACTGGTAAATTAGCCAGTATATCTTTAAATAAACAAGAGGTTAAGCACTAATGAGCAAACCTGCCGCAGAAATGTCTACCACTCTAACCCAGGAGAAAATGCCTGAGTCGAGCGTAGATGCAACTGATGAAATAGCAGCACTATTAGCTGGAGACGAAGCAACTGAATCTGAAGATACTACAGACGAGGAAACTCAAACTGAAGAATCTACAACAGACGAAGAAGAAGAATCCAATGAAGAAGCTGAAGATGACGAGGAAGAAGAAACTGATCTTGCCGCCATCGCTGATGACGAAGCAACCTGGGAAACTGTACTAGGCGTAGAAGATGGGAAACTGAGCTATGACGAAGCTGGCGACATTAACGGCGTCAACGTCAAAGTAAACGGTGAAACATCGACTATCAGTATGGCAGACCTAATTGTCGGTTATCAAACCAATAAAAGCGTAACGCAGCGAAGTCAGACTTTAGCTGATGAAAAGAAGGCTTTTGATGGTGTAAAGGAACAAATAGAGCAGTTATATGCATCTAGACTTTCGTCAGTTGATGCCTTAACTAAGCATTTTGAACAACAATTAATTTCTGAGTATGATAACATAGACTGGGAAAAATTGAGATCATCTGATCCAGCGGAATATGCCGCTGCAAAACAGGATTTCTCAATCAAAGCTGGTGAGCTTCAGAAGATTCAAGACGCTATATCTAATGATATGACGGTGCGAAATGAAGAAGCTGCTAAGCAGCAAGGCGAGTCTGCTCAGAGGTATATGAAAGAACAGTTCGATCTTATGATTGGAAAGAATCCCGAATGGTCTGATGAAACAATTAGGAATACCGCAAAGGATTCCTATAAAAAGTTTGTATCAGAACAATATGGATTTAAAGACCAGGAATTCGATTCTGTGTTCGACGCAAGATTAATTGAACTTATTAAAGATGCTAAGAGTTACCATGAAGGTCTTAAGGTCGCTGGAAAGAAGAAGCAAAAACCTGTTCCTAAGTTCCAAAAGAGCAGAGGCGCGTCTAAGAAGACAGTCTCTAAATTGGATAAACTTACTGCTGCTAGTCGTAACGCACATGGCGAAGAAAAACGCGATTTGCAAAAATCGGCTGTAGCAGAACTTCTATTATCAGGAGGCCAATAAAATGGCTGCAGCAAACTTAGATAGTGCAGACCTTAAAGGTGTGCTAGTCGGTGGTTTGATCCGAGAAGATGTCATGAACAAGATATGGGACATCTCACGGATTCCTCTACCATTTACCGACATGATCGGTACGGGTTCGGCGAGAAATGAGTACAAAGAGTGGACTACTGACTTTTTGGCTCAGCCGGACAAAACTAACGCTGTTATCGACGGCTCGGATGCCTCGGGTAACAATACGGCGACCGGTGCTCGCGTAGGTAATCATCATCAAATCTCGGACAAGGTAGTACGTGTATCTTATCGGGCTGATGCTTCTGATACTATCGGGCGAGCGAAAGAACTGAGCTATCAGCTTATGAGACGTCAGCAAGAACTTCGGCGTGACGTTGAAGCAATATCTTTGGAAAATCAGGCGTCCTTTGCTGATACCGGTGCCGTAGCCGGTAAAGTAGGTGGATTTCCGACCTGGTTAATCACTAACTACACACCTCGTACTGGTGGTGTATCTGGTGGTTTCGATAAGGCTGGTGGCGGTACTACCGTTACTACAGTCTTTACCGCTGCTACTGCGTTAGCTGCTTTAACTGAAACGGAAGTTCGTGATCGCGTTGAGGATGTATACAACGAAGGTGGTAACGTAACGAAGCTGATGACAATCCCAGGTCTATGCCGGAAGTTCTCGGAATACCTGTTTACTTCATCCGCTCGTGTTGCGACCTTGATGAGCGATCAGGGTAAAAGCAAGGAAAAGGCTGCCGCATTAGGTTCGGTTAATGTTTTTGTTACAGATTTCGGTACTTTGGATATGGTTCCGAATCGTCTGCAGCAGAAGCAACAAACCGTAGCAGCAGATGACTCCGCGATCGTGTTTTATATTGATCCGGAATATGTATCTCTATGTTACCTGAAAGGGTACCGCACTGATACCCTGGCGAAAACTGGTTTGGCAGAAAATCGTCAAATGAGTGTCGATTGGACTCTTATCGTGAATACTGAAAAGGCTCACGGTATGACTACCGATATCGACTTTACCGCTGCTGTTACCGCGTAATGTCGGAAAGTAAGAAAAAGACTGGTGGAGCTGCCCCTAAGAAGGCAGCTGCTCCAGCAGATGTCAATACGGTCGTCAAGGTAAGGAATATCTCTGGCGGATTAATTAACACGAAATCTGGACCAATTGATGCCGGTGAAAAAGGAAAAGCGACTATCGGTGAACTACGGTCTTATAGTGGTTATTTGGAACAAGCATAATGGATGAAGTAATTAGAAGTGATTTGCATTACCAGGAACATACAGGAGTGCTGACCCATAAAACGACTCAGCCTTCTGAAAATTTGATTCTTGAACGAAACGCTGAGCTGCGTAAAAATCCTGGAGTAATCAGAGACCTCGGAGCTCAGGGTAAAGACGGTTCTTGGGGACGGCAAATCGCTTCTATTCCTTTCATCAAATATGAAGAAGCTATTAGAGCCGGATTTGAATTAACTAGTGGCGATGCAGAGTACCGATCGAAAGAACTGTTTCGCTTTTTACAATCCGAAGAAGGCAAGAAATGTCTTGTCCAAGGGTGAATCAAAATGAAATTTGCTATATTTGGTAATACGAGTACTACAGCTTCGGCAGACTCAAGGGCTGCTAAAGCTTATTGTGCAGGTTGGGGTCATCAAGTTGGATTAGGATTAATTGGTGATGTTCCTTTTGCGGCGAATATAGAAGGTGAAAATAAGACCGCTTGGGAAGCTGGTTTTAATGATGCTTTAGCGGGTTCTATCCCGCTTAATGCGACTCATTGCGCGCTTCCTGCTTTTAAAACAGTGCCCAATATCGTAGGTCTTACACAGGTTGCTGCCGATCTAGCTATCATAGCTGCCGGATTAACAGTCGGTGGTAAGACGAATACGAATGATCCTGTCACTGCTCAAGCTACGGCAGCAGAGACTAAAGTTAATGAAGCCTTTGCTTTAGCTTATACGTTGACAGTATAATGTCTCGTTTATTGATGATGAGGACCAGAGGATTATATGGTCCATTCTTTGATCGGAATTGCGGCAATCGTGCCGCACATCCTTTAGCTCATACCCAGGGTAATTTTATTAGCAAGGATGGTCTTGGTCTTGGTCCTGAACTTATTCTTAACGGTGGATTTGATACCGATACTGTTTGGGGCAAAGGTACGGGATGGTCAATCGCTGCAGGAGTTGGTCATTGTGACGGTACTCAAGTAGGACCATCTCTTATGAGCCAGGCTTGTTCTCCGCTACTTGGACGTACTTATCAAATTATTTTTACAGTATCAAATTATGTAGCCGGTAATGTAAGATCACGACTTGGGTCAGGTGGCGGATCAGCAGACGGTCTTAATAGAGCAGCTAACGGCACGTTTTCTGATTTGGTAACTTACCCTGGTGGAACGAGTGTTCATATGCGCGCTGATCTTAATTTTGTTGGCGACGTTGATAACGTTTCGATGAAATTGCTTTTAGACTAAGGATAATTATGAATTTTACTGAAATCACAGATACTGCTTTATCTTACTCAGATCGTACGGATACTGAAGTCACTAGTCGTATGGATAAATTTCTTTTAATGACTGAAGCTCGCATTAATAAGAAATTAAAAGTCACTAGTATGTCTGCTAGGTCTTTAATTGATTTAGCATCAGCTACTCCGGATCAAGTAGTTTTTGCGTTGCCGTCTGATTTCGGTGGTCTTAGAAGTATTAAGATTGATAATGTAGGTGGAAGGCAATGTACATTAACATATGTTAATCCGGAACAGCTCGCTAATAGAATAAGTTTAGGTGAATTTGGATTGAATAGAGCTAACCAGAGAGTTTATTACAATATTGTAGCTAAAGAATTGCACTTATATCCAAATCCAAATATCGGCAATTTAGAAATTACATATTACCAAAAAATTGATCCATTAACAGTTGCTGCTCCAAATAATTGGATTAGTAATGATCATCCCGAATGTTATATTTTCGGTTTGTTAGTTGAAATAACTGCATTTGCTAAAGACGCCGAAGCTATGGCAATTTGGCAAGGTCGGTTTATGGAAAGCATTACTGATATGGACTTTGACGATTCAATAACCCGATGGTCTGGAACGCCATTAGTAGTTCACGTAGGATAATTTAATTTAATGAGGAAACAAAGATGTCTTTAGTTAATAGTTTTGAAACTGATCTGTTAGAGTATATGTTCAATAATACTGTATTAGCGAACTTCGGCGATGCAGCGGGTATTCCGGCGACTGTTGGTGCTGGTAGTATGTTTATATCTTTACATACTGCTGATCCAGGAGAAGCAGCAGCAAATCAAAGTGTAAGTGAAATGACGTATACTGGTTACGGTCGTTCAGCAGCACCTAGAAGTGCCGGTGGCTGGACGGTAGCTGGTAATATTGCTGATAACGCTGCCGTAGAGCAATTAGGTGAGAATACTGGTACTTCTCAAACGTCTACTGATTGTGGACTTGGATTTGCTACGTCCGGAGCGACTGCCCTTTTTATGATAGGTGCAGCAGCCCTGGTTGTTAGTACTGGAGTTAATCCTGAATTCGCTATTGGAGCATTGGACGCGAGTCTGGACTAATGGATAGTCTCCTTACGAAACAGAATATTCATATAACTAGTGATAAGGATATGGTGCTATTAAGTATTGGAAACTTAATAGTCCATATTCCTTATCTTGAGAGCTTTAAAGTAGCTCAGGGCATTCGTTTGGCATCGAAAGATGCTATGCGCTATATACATGAAGATTCTACTAATTGGCCGGTATTTGCTAAGTTAAATGATTTACCGGATAAAACCATTCCGTATGAAGTTAATCGCGAAGAAAGATCAACCGTAAAAACGGATTTTAATTGGAAGGTAGGATGGGAAGGTGAAAATATTAAAATGCTTTTTGGTAATAATATGGTTAAACTTCATTTTACTATAGCTTTGAAAATTTCTGAATGGCTTAGGAACGCAGGTCATGAGTCAAAAGCTTGGGCTGGCAGAAAGGGTGCCTGTATGAATCTTCTTGGTATTCTTAGCAACGCTGAAGAGAATTACAAGCTAGGTATCCACTAGCAATAACTAATGACTACTTCAGCATTTAAAGACGGTACATCGCAAGCAGTACCGACAACGATAGCGTCACTTGACTCTATTGTTACGACTCTTCCTTCTGCCGATAATATCGTTACAGCGATTATCCAACTGGATAATACGGGTGCCGCTAAGACTATTAATGGTGGTAATTTAGAATTACGGCGCGGTACTGGTGCTACTGATACGTTAATTGCTGAATCTTTAGAAACATTCATAATTCCAGTTTCTACTGCTGCTTTTGCTTCTAAATTCGTTGTACTTACCGGTAAAGATACCGCGCCTGGAGCGAATCCAACTTATGCGGTTCATGGAGCAGCTAGTGCTACCGGATTAAATGCACAAATTAAGTTTATTATCATCAATGGTCCCGGTAATACAGCAAGTAATAGTGCGGGACCAGTCGCCCTAGCAGATGGTACTGATACCACCATCGTTACCACTACTGCAACAGGATTCCCCGCTTCAAGTGCCTCACTTCCAAATATTATTCTTGCGTCTGTGTGTATTGGCTCAAATACAGCAGGTGATAGATTAGACATGCTTGCCAATGCAGGTATAAAAATCAAGCGTGGTGCAACAACCATTCTTGATAATTTATTTGCTTGGGAAGGCCGCGAGGTTGATGCAGAAGAATGTAATACCCAATTTTACTGTTTAATTGATACTGCTGGTGCAGCAGGGCAAGCTTATACTATTACTGTTGCCAATGATCGTGGTGCTCAAGGCGATGCTTCTGGACATCTTTCTGTTTTTGCGGGTGTTGGTGCCGTTGATCTTGAAGGAACAAGCACCGCTGTTGGAGCCACCCGAACCGTTATTGGCAGTCTTGCCACAACTTTTTCCAATGGAACAGATATAGTATTTGCCGGTGCTCAAAATGAAAGTTTAGACGCAATTACCCGACCTGAATATGCAATTGGGGCAATGGATTTACGGAAGTCAGGTGACGCAACTTCCGAAGTTGATAATCTATTTCCATGGGCACTTGGGCTTTTAGGAGCACGCAGGAATACCTCGTTCATGGCAATGGGTAACCAATTCGTTGATCTTGGTGCCAGCCCGACTTATGAATTAGGCGCATTATTACCAGCTGCAGGTGACGCTAATCTAGCAGCAAATCTAGTTGCTATCCATATTGCTGATGCCGCTGGTGGTCCTGAACCAATAACCGGAACAATTGCAATAGCAGGAGCATTAACAGCGGCTCTTACAGGTGTAGGTTCTCTTACTGCTTCTATTCCAGGAGTCTTTGCTCTTACTGCTAATCTTACTGGTAGAGGTGCTTTAACAAGCACGATCCCAGCTGTCTTTACCGTTACCGGTGCTCCGAGAGCAGTTGGAGTTCTTACTAGCACTATTCCCGCTGTCTTTACCGTTACTACTGTTCTCACGGGTAGAGGTGCTTTAAGTAGCACTATTCCTACGGTATGGACTGTTACTGGTAACGTTACTGGCGTAGGGTCTTTAAGCACTACAATTCCCACAGTATTTACTGTTACTACCGTTCTTACTGGTAGAGGGGCTTTAACAAGTACAATCCCTGCAGTATTTACTATTACAGGTGCGCTTACAGCAGCAGCAAATAATGCAATAACTGGTACAATTCCTATAGCATTTACCGTTACTGCTAATCTTACAGGCAGAGGTGTTTTAAGTAGTACGATTCCCGCAGTTTTTACCGTCACTCCTGATCTTAAAGGCAAAGGAGTTCTTAGCAGTACGATTCCAGCAGTCTTCACTGTTAGTGGTACTCTCGCCGATGCGGCTGATCTTGTAGCTACAATACCTATAGTCTTTACACTTACTCCTGCTCTTACAGGTGTCGGTTCTTTAAGCAGTACAATTCCTAGTGTCTTTACTATCGCTGCGAATCTGACTGGTAGGGGTTCTTTAAGCAGTACAATCCCTAGTGTCTTCACTATTGCTGCTAATCTTACTGGTAAAGGTGCCTTAAGTAGTACGATTCCTGCCGTATTTACTATTGCTGGTGCTCTTACGGTCGCTGGTGGAAATGCGATTTCCTCAACTATTAATATAGCATTTGCCGTAACAGGAAACGTTACTGGTAGAGGTGCTTTAAGCAGTACAATTCCTGCTGTTTTTACCGTTACTCCTGATCTAACAGGTGTAGGTTCTTTAAGTAGCACGATTGCTAGTGTATTTACTCTTACTGCTGATCTTAAAGCAATTGGTATTTTAGCTAGTACGATTCCTGCTGTATTTACGATTACTGCTGATCCCAAAGGCAAAGGTGTTTTAAGTACCACTATTCCTATAGTCTTTACAGTTACTCCTAATCTTACAGGCGTTGGAAATCTAAGTTCTACTATTCCTGGCGTCTTCACTGTTAGTGGAACGGTAACTGCAATTTCTCCCATATCAAGTACTATTCCTATTGCTTTTACTCTTACCGCAGCATTAACAGGAAAAGGAGCATTAGCAAGTACGATTCCCGCTATATTTACCGTTGTCGGTGATGTTCAAGATGGTGCTAGTCCTAACGCAATTAGTTCAACTATATCCATATCCTTTGCCGTTACCGCAGCATTAAAAGGCAAAGGCGTTCTTACTAGTGTAATATCTAATCAATTTACTGTATCTGCTGATTTAAAAGGCAAAGGAGTATTAGCAAGTACTATACCTGCTGTATTCACCGTTGTAGGTGATGTACAACCAGTCTTCCCAATATTCGGGTCGATATCATTTGGGTTTACTCTTACTGCCGATCTAAAAGCTATTGGAGTTATTCGTAGTACAATTCCTATTGTATTTACTCCTACGGGGACGCTAGTTGCTATTAGAGATTTTAGATGGAAAGAACAATGTCCTGAGGCTAATCTTTTTGGACAAGTAATAGATGCTACTGACGTTTGGGCTGAACAAGCTGACGATAATACAATTTGGACGAAACAGACGTCTACCGCAATTCCAATTAAGCGTTGTGCTTAGGAGACAATTATGGGTTTAGAAACAGCAAGTTTTATTAGTCAATTGGATAGCACGTTTCCGTTAGGAGGCGATCCAATCAATAAAGGCGATGATCATATTCGTCTAGTAAAAGCTGTATTAAAAACGCAATTTCCAAATTTAACTGCCGCCGCAGTAAACGCGACAGTCGCGGAATTTAACGTTTTAGCAGGTTTGCTCGCATCAACTGCAGAGCTTAATATAATGAATGGCGCTCTGTTAAGCACAGCGGAGCTTAATATATTAAATGGCGTTGTTTCTACTACCGCTGAGCTTAATAGACTTCAATCTTACGTCGGCACTATAAACAGGGCTTTGGTTTCGGACGCCGCAGGTAATGTTGTAGTGAGTTTAGTAACGTTGGCTGAGCTTAATATATTAGATGGATTGCTTGCTAGTACGGCTGAACTTAACAAACTGAATGGTTTATTAGCTAGCACGGCGGAATTGGATACGATGGACGGTATTCTTTCTACTACGTCTGAGCTTAATCGTCTCCAGTCGTATATAGGTACGATTAACAGAGCTTTGGTATCAGACGCTTCTGGTAATATTGTCGTATCACCAGTTACTGTCGCTGAATTAAATATATTAGACGGTCTTGTGTCTACTACAGCAGAACTCAATCGTTTACAATCTTATGTAGGTACAGCTAGTCGAGCACTTGTTTCAGATGGTTCTGGTAATATTGTTGTATCACCAGTTACAGTTACTGAACTTAATAAGTTAGATGGGCTTACAGCGACTACAGTAGAACTAAATCGCTTAGTGGGTGTTTTAGGCTCTATAATAGATACTCAGGGTGGACAAACAATTCTCGATTTAATTATCACTAATGATCTTACTATTAATGGTGAACTTATTTTAAATGCTGGATATAGCGAGGATGCTGATACTTATACTGTTACAGTGGGTAGTAAAACCCTTGATACTGCGGCAGCAACTTTTTTTACTCCAACTGGTAACATGACAGCGTTAGCCTATACGTTTGTATTCAGTAATCCAGCCGCTTCAGGGCGTGTTACTAGCTTCACCTTAAAACTGCAAAATGCCGGTGTCGCAACCTCTATTACGTGGCCTACTTCTGTTGATTGGGTCGGAGGCACAGCACCAGTATTTACTGCTGCCGGAGTTGATTATTTAACTTTCTTTACCCATGATGGCGGTACAATTTGGAACGGATTTGTTGTCGGTTTGGATATGAAATAATGGCTTTTTCAGCACAAAAAGCTTTATTAGGCATTACGATTCCACTTATATTAAAAGGGTGGTGGTTAGGGGGAGATACGCAAGCTGGTGGACCTCAAGCACATATAGATGGTTTAGATTTTGTTACTGAAACAAGAATTGATCCAGCCGCTGTAATAGCAGCAATAAAAAAAGCAGGTGCTGGAATAAGTTCTAAACTCAAAGGCTACACGGGTGGGGGAATAGATTCTGTTGCAATAGTTGATACTATATTTGGATTTAATTTTTCGTCTGAAGCGGCTATAAATCCTTCTGCTACTCTCGCTGCAGCAAGACACGGGTTAGGATCAGTTAGCGCACCGTTAAAAGGATATTGGGGCGGAGGCGGAACAACGCTTTCGGCTGAAATAGATGGGTTGACATTTGCTTCAGAAGCAGCTACTAATCCAGCCGCTGTACTTTCTAAAGCAAGACAGGATTTGTCTGGCGGCATGAGTCTTACGCATGGATATTGGGGCGGTGGAGGCGGTTCTGGAGTTACAGGCAATGAAATTGATGGAATTGTATATTCAACTGAGGCGGCAAATGATCCAGCTGCCGTACTAAACACTTCAAGACGATCTCTTGGTTCAGTTTCTAGTTCAACTGTAGTGTATTGGGCTGGAGGTTTTGTCAACGGGTTTGAAATTGATGGTTTGATCTTTTCTTCAGAAACAGCCACTAATCCAACTGCGTTTTTAGACACAACTAGACAAGGTACTACAGGTATTAGTGCTTCACTTGTTGGTTATTGGGGCGGTGGGAATCTTTCATCTATTTACCATGATCTCATAGAAGATTTTACTTTTTCAACAGAAGTATTGGCAGTACTTGCCGCTACTATGCCAAACGTCGGCTCTCTCAGAGCAGGAGTTCAACCGTGGCCACAATAATAAAAACTATAGCTCATGTCGATTCAATTCTTGACGAAATCAATCAAGCCTTTTTTGATATTCCGTTTGAAAACTCGCAATTTCAAACAGAGGCTTTTGTTATAGCCGCTGCAATTACGCCTGAACGAGCTTATAGGTCTATAGGTTTACGTATGTTTGCTAAAATTCGTGCACTTCAAGAGTCAAAATTTCATCGACTAAATAATGAAATAGACTTAGATGAGATAGATGAAAAGATAGCAAAAGGAAGTCTTGATAAATACGAACTTCGCAGAGAAACTGTAAAGCGTGAAAAAACAAAGGCGGAAATACAATATAGCGATAAATTAATAAATGACGCTATAACGGAATTGAATATTTTATATAAGCATTTTAAAGCATTGCCAAAATTTACTCGTGAACAGTTTGAAGCGGGGGAAAAACAACATTTTATAGAAAGACTGTCTAGGCAACATGAGCTTTCGGGAGATCAGCAAAGCCTTATTAATTTAGACGAAGATATGAAAGCTTTAGACGTATTTGAAGAAGAAACGAAATTTATTGAGATTGTTGATAACACACATCTTCGTTTGTTGCATAATAAAGCACTTAACATTAGAGCAAATTTAGAAATTAAAGAAGCGGATGCTGAGCCATGTTTAAAAGTCTTACCATAAGTTTTGAGCCAGGATGGGAAATCTTAATTGGTTATCGATTCATTTTTAAACAAAGATAATAATTATGAGAGAACTAATACACCTTAACAACATAGGATTAAAAGGCTTAGCTCTTGATCCTTTGCCTTGGACTTTGCCTCCTGAATATATAACTAATGGTCGTAATTTTAGAATATTTGCGGGATCACTTCAAAATTCCGGAGGAGAAGTTTTATGGAGCACTGCACCAGTAGCTTTTAATCCTGGTCATCTTTTCCACGTCGGCTCAACTAGTGGAGATTTCTGGATGGTAATGGGCAGGACTGCGGTATACGCATTTGATGGTACCACTTGGTCAGCAATTACTTCATTAGCTGGATATTTGAGCGTTGGATTAGACGATGAACTATTATGGACGGCTTGTATGATAGGTCAAATTCCGGTTATAAATAATCCTCAACACGTACCTGAATTCTGGAATCCCGTATCAACGGGGCAAGTATTACAACCTTTACAATTCGATCCAACGAATACGTGGATAGCAAAAGGGTTTCACGCACATGTTTTTAGATCACATCGTAATTTCTTATTCGCTTTAAATTTAACAGAAGGCGCTGTTGATTTTCCGGATTCATATCGTTGGTCTCATCCTGCTGATATTAATGGATTGCCCGTAACATGGGATGAAACTGATGACGCGTTCCTAGCAGGGAAAGCATCTCTTGGCGGTGATGGCGGCATTATTCTTGATGGTTTGTCTTTAAGAGATGCTTTCGCCATTTATTCAGAATCTGCTATTGACGTTCTCGATTTCTCTAATGATGAATTCGTCTGGAGACGTAGAGAGCTTTCATCTACATCTGGTTTATTATCCAGGAATGCAATTGTTGAAGTAAAAGGAATTCATTTCCTATTATCTGAAGGAGATATTATTCGTAATGATGGAAACAAAATTGAATCAATAGTGCATAATCGTATTAGTTCTGATTTCGCTTCACGAATAGATGCTACCAATTATAATCGTTCTTACGTTGTTCGTAATAATGAAAAGAAAGAAGTTTGGTTTTGTATTCCTGAATCTGGAGTTGATTTTCCGAATGTAGCATTTATATATAATTGGAGAGATGATTCTTGGGCTATAAGAGATTTAACAGCAAACGTTGTATTTTCCGCTACGGGTTCTAAATCATCTGCTCAAGAAGATTGGGATACTTTCATCGGGACTTGGGATGCGTCCGTAGCTAAGTGGGGAGCTGCTGGGATTAGCCCATTAAACGAAACTTTAGTTTCTGTAAATAGAGCTACACAAACTCTTTATTTGGTAGATACAAACACTACTCCAGATAATGATTTTCAATTTACTATTGAAAGAACTGATTATCCGTTATTAGGGGATAAACAAGTTACTACGATTGTACGTGTATATCCTCATATACAAAGCCAAGGTCCAGTTAATATTGAAATTGGATCACAACAATTTCCAGATGGACCTATTGCGTATAAGCCTGCCGTAGTATTTAATCCGATAACTGATCGTAAAGTAGATGTTCGTACTACTGGCGAATTACATTGCTGGCGTATATCCGCACTTAGTAAAATTCCGATAAGTATGTCAGGAATGACAATTGAATTTGTTAAGGCTGGGTTACGATGAGTTTAAGCCAAGAACAAGTACCTTTAACAGTAGAGGATGAACTTAGGGAATTTCTCGCTAGAAGATTTGTGGAAGTAGCAAATGAAATAGATAGACCTGGTAAATTTCCAGAACGCAAAGAAATGCCATATAAGCCACAAACCGGGGATGTACATTATTTCGGTAATCCAGCGACGCATAGCTACGCTGCTGCGATTACTACTGAAGGATTTTGGGGATTAACTAATACAGGATGGGTAAAATTACATTAATGGATAATGATTTAATAATTTCCGTAGTTCCCTCTACTATGATCGATCTCATTTGGGACAAAGTATTGCCTCATATTCGAATGGTAGAAGAAAAATCACCAGAAGATATATCTAGTGACGTAACAAAGGAAGGCTTGATGAAAGGAGAATTATTACTTGTCGTTATATCGAGAAAAGTTAATATTATAGCAATTAACGTTTTGGATATACGAACTCTAGACACCGGAATGAAAGTGCTTTATATTCCTATTACAGCTGGAGCTGAAATGGAGTTATGGTTAGATAATTTTTTAAAAATTATAATAGCTATAGCAAAAGATTACAATTGCGTAGAATTAAGAGGGTTAGCTGTAAGAAACGGCTGGCTTCGTAAGTTAAAACCGTACGGATGGGATGAGTTATTTACAACCATTCGTTACAAAATTGGAGAGTGATATGTCTGGTAGTCTAGGTAAAAGCGAAAGCCAAAATCAAAATCAATTTCAAAATGAATTTGGAAGTCAAAATCAAAATCAATTTGGAAATCAATATCAGAATCAGAATCAAAATGCTTTTGATAGTATGAATCAGAATCAAAATATGAATCAAAATCAATCGCAATTCGGTCAAAATGTATGGGGTCCACAGAGCGCCGCTCTACAAAATCTATACGGAGATATTGGCGGATTATTCGGACAAACCAATCAAGGAATACAAGGACAAATTCCGGAAGCGGTCAGTCAACAGCAAGGTATTTTTAACGCTGCTAATCCCGCGTGGCAAAATCAAATGCAAGGTGGAGCATTTGCTGGAATGAATCTTCAAGATCAGTATAATCGAGCACTTGGCGGAGGTGGAAATGAACAGTTCATTAATCAGT
>Ga0255047_10001518_pt1 | contig 16698 bp, 16 predicted proteins | sample JV7_2_1_MG_FD_183640 | JGI IMG/M metagenome (GOLD analysis project Ga0255047, IMG submission 183640) | Seawater microbial communities from Jervis Inlet, British Columbia, Canada - JV7_2_1 | ecosystem: Environmental > Aquatic > Marine > Inlet | place: Canada: British Columbia | collected 2016-10-06 | reverse complement strand
GCGGCGGCAGTGGGAACTTCAACGCCATCAGCGTGCCCCCACTCTCTCGCCAACGAGGCGGAACTGGTCAATGCGGATCTTGCCGTTGAGGTTGGGCACGGCCCCGTCAGAGGTCGCGCTCGCCAGCCCTGTGTCACTCAGCCGCAGCCTGAATGACCGCCCGATGCTGCCAACGAACAATCGCGTGAACGCCAGTGTGGTCGTCCACTCGATGTCCTTGTGGGTGTTCGACGTGGTGTAGCTGACCGTCCTGTCGAGGTCATTCGACTTGAGGGATGCCCTGATACGGCTCTCAGCTGTCGCGTTCTTGGTGGTCAGCCCACCCATCTCGAGGAACGCCAGCCGCTTGTGGGTCAGCACCTCACCGAAGTCCACGAGGAAGTCAGCGAAGAACTGCATCCCGCCGATCCAGTAGGTGTCAGCCGTGGCCTCAATGCTGGTGACCGCAGCGTAGAAGGTGACCACCGAGCCGTTCCCTGCGGTGTTCTTCTTGATCCGCGCAGAGCGCACCACGTTGGCCGAGTTGTCGTACCAGTGGAGGTACAGCCCCTTGTACTTGTTCGCAGCCAGCGAGTCGCCCGAGTTCGCCAGCGTCACCTGCGTGGTGTTGGAGGTCGCAGCCGCAGTCCCTGTCAGATCGCTGGAGGTGAGGTCGTCTCCGTATCCATCCATGTAGCCCTTGTCAAGCTCGACCACGTAGCCACGAGACGCGCCGTACAGCTTGGGGTCGTCATTGGTGTCGTCAACCGAGGCAAGACGCTCCATGTCCATCCTGTACTTGGACCACACGCCCTGGTCAAAATTGTATACAAGCACGTAGTCGTTGAAGGTGCCGGAGAGAGACGTGTATGTAACCCATAGCTGCCGCCGAGCGTAATTGATCGCAGCACTGATCTTGTCCCTTCTGGTGGGCTCCACGGTGTCCACGATGGTGGTCTGCACACTCGGGAAGGTGAACGACGCAGGGCTGGAGAGGCTTTGGTCGGCTTGGCCGGTGGAGACCACGATGTCGCGTTCAGCTACGAACACATGACGACCGTCCCACTTTGCAACTGCGTTTGGCCCAACTGCGGATTGGTAGTCGTCCACGTCGAACATGATGAAGGGGTCGGTGGTGTCGCCCGTCGCCCTCACCAGCTTGCGGTTGTCCTGCAAGTAGACCATCAATGAGTCGCTCAATGGCTCGATGGCGAGGATCGGATCCCCCGAGTCCTTGGTGGTCTGCAAGAAGTTCGTGGTTCCAAACCGCGTGGGCGTGCCAGCCCCTGAGTACCATGCGTAGGTCGGGTTTTCGGGATCGCCTCCAACCCATAGCCGGTCCTTCCATACCTTGACCACCGAGCCCACGGGGGCTTCCTTGTTGTCGGTGTACTCCATCGTGGCTGCGGTGATATCCACCGTCTTGTAGGTGGTCGCCAGTGTGACCGAAACCGCGGAGTTGTTGTTCTCGGTATGCACGAGGTACGCGGTTGTCCCAGCCGCCAGCCCGCTGGTGGCCTGCACTGGGGTTGTCCACACCCGTCTGCGCTGGACTTGCGGGTCAGGCGACACCGGCAAGACGAACGCCGTGAACGCCCCATCTGCCGACCCACCAGACAGATCAACCTCCACCACCGGGCTGGGGTTGCTCTCGTCGCCCGTAAGAGGGTCAACGAAGGTCACGTAGACCGCGTAGTAGCCGTTGGCGAGGGTGCCGCTGGTATCAGTTGTGACCACTGTGGCGCTCGCTGGTGGCTCCAGACCCACCCAGTCAAGGGTGCTGCCGTCGTATCTACGAGGCCGTCTGCCGTTCTTACAAGCCAGATACAGGAACTTGTCGTACTGCGTCGAGGTCCACTGACCGCCCTTGTGGAGATCCCCGACCTTGGCGGTCGCCACCCCAGTGGATGGGTTGATCTCATAGAGCGTGGTGCCGCTGATGGCAACGATGGATCTGATGGTGTCACCCTTGGGGCCGATCCGAGAGTAGTCCCCGAGATAGGTGATCTCAGGCGGGTCATAGGGCTCCACGAGTCCGATGCCCCATCTGGCACCGTCGTCGGCCATAGGATGCAACGACCCGACAGCCGCCCGTACACCGCTGTTCGCCAGCACGTTTCCGCTGCCTTCGTCGCATTTGAAGTGGACGGAGATCTCGGTATTCGGGTCTAACCAAGATTGCGACAGTTCGCCGAACCAATGCTCCGGAGTGAACCCGTATGGGCCGTAGAGTGGATGAGTCCCAAAGGCATCTCGTGTGTCGCGCAAAATGTAGAAATCGTCGACGATCCCATAGGCTTGGTCATCCATCGGAGTGAACGGATCTGTAGCCGACGTAGGGTGAGCCCCGAGGAACCACTGTGAGGCCGAAACGCTAGATGGGTCGCCTACGTTCACAACAGACGTTGTACCTGTCAGGACAGTCCCGCCCTCTGGTATGACGAATGCCCTTAGTGTTTCCGCCACTCCGCTTACATGCGTAAGGCCAACGAGTAACCTTACGCGGGTGTCCGCATAATCAGACACTGTGCCGAGGGTGATGTTGGTCTCAGCCGCAGAGTTATCCGAATAGACGAACTTGAACGCATTTGAAGACACAGATATCCCAACCGGGCTCGGCGTAGTTGCGTGAGTGCTTCCGATCCAGACTATCCGTTGATCCCGAACGGTGCTTTCAGTGGCGTCCATTTTCGGCGTGTATAAGACGCCAACGGTCCATCGTCGTTTTCCGAAAGTATCATCGGTGAAGATGAGATTTGCGTTTGTTCCATCGGGGTTGATATGGGCGTGGCCCGTTGACCCGTAGAATTGGAGTCCTGAGCTTCCAATGACTCCTGTCCCATCTGTGACCCAGGTTGGTCCTTGGTTGACGATGACTCCGTTGTTGGCGGTTGTGCTGCTGTCGGCAATCGTTGATCCATTGCCGTCGTTGAACTTCCAGTATCCGATGAGATTCGTGTACTCGGTTGCTTCTGGGCCATTGTCCAGCTCCCGTAAGACCACGTCAGCCGCAGCAGGATCAGTGGCGGTATCCCACATGCGGAGTTCCGCAATGTTGCCATCGAAGTACGCGCCCGTAGGGGCAGCTGCCGAATCCAGCATCACCCCAACGCTGATCGGGTTGGTGCTTGTCCCCGGCGTGGTCAACACCAGTTCCCCAGTCGCTCCGACTGTTGCACCAGCCGCGTCGGTGACCTTCACATCGTAGGTACTACCTGTCTGGAATGAGATCTGGAGATGCCTGTAGGCGTCGATTGGATCCTTGCCATCTGAACCTGAGCCGTCGCTGACTTCGACCTTGGCGGTGGATACCCCGTCGAATGCACGGAAGCGCCAGCCGCCGTTGTTGGTATTGATCGACGGGTCGTATGAGATGCGGAACACGAGGTTGGCATCGGTCCCGTAGCCCTTGGCGACAACCGTCACCTCGGCAGATGGGAACTTCCGTAGCACGCAGTCCACCGACACACTGAGCTTGTTGGAGAGGGCGTACACGTCAGCCGTGCCATCAGGGATGCGCACCCAGTCGTTCACCCCGTCCAGCCTGATCGAGCAGTCACGCAGCTGCACCGTGTTCAGCCGCTTGAAGCCGTTCCGCTTCTCAAGGGCTTGCTTCGAGAACTCCACGTTCAACAGGTCAGGGCATTCGATCCGCGTACCCTGAGCCGACACGTAGCGGTCAGAGAGACCCGCGTAGCGGTCCACCAGAGATTGAACGTCGGATGAACTCACAGAGGCGTCCCCGTCCCATCGAGATAGTCACTGTTCCCGGACAAGCTGTACGTGTACGAGGCAGGCCCACCAGGAGTATTCCTGTACGACTTCAAGCGGTGCTGCCTGCCAACGACCGGTGACGACTTCTGGCGCATCGCCCGCTTGGCGTTCTCGAAGTCCTTGGTGTAGACCAGTAGCTGATCGGGCTTCAGGTACTGCGGGAACTGGGCTGCCGCACCCATGAACAACGCCCTGTGGAACTCAGCCGGGAACCTCGGGTCAACCGTTGTCCCGTCAGCCGCCGCGCTCTGATCCACCGGCTGCTCAAAGTAGCCATAAGACATCGCGTAGGTAGCATCAGGCGTCGGGAAGAACCGGATCTGAAACAACCCAGTGGTCGCATCCCGGTGCCTGATGGTGTAGTAGTACGGCCTCTGGTTCGAGGCGTTGATCTGGTCGCCTTCGATGCGATCCCACTCCTGCTGGTCCAGCCACTTGATCGTCCACTTGGGAGCCGCCGTGAACTTCATGGACGGCTCGATGATCCGGTAGAAGGCCGCAGCGGCGTCGTAGTCCTGCGTGCCGGAGGCGGTGTTGAAGGTCGCCGTGGCACGGAACGCCGGGTGGTCGCTCGTCGAGACCATATCCCGTAGGGCAGAGTTGAGCGCCCACTTGATCTCTGTATCGAGAGCAGAGTCGGGTGTCGCGTTGCCCGTCAGCATAAAGCTCACTCTGGCAACACACGTCCCTACGGTAATGGTCTCTTGAGCCATCGTCAGTCCTCGGGTTCAAAGAGTGGTGACGCCTCGGCCTTCTCGCCGGGCACGTCGAACACAGGAGGGCTAAAGTCAGTCTTGGGCGGTGGATTCCGCTTGGCCTGTTCCTTCAGCCACGGGTCGGAGTACGTGTACTTCCTCTGGGGGGCCGCTACGGCCTTCTTGAGCCATGAGCCCATGAGGTTGTCCTTGCCGACGACAGCCACGACAGCCTCCATGAAGGTGCAGTCGTGCTTCTTCTGGACGTTCAGGCAGTTCTGCATCGCTTGGTAGTCCAGGATCGGTGCGCCGTCAGGGACGTTGCCCCAGTCCGTAGCGACCCGCTCTGATGGGTCCTTCGAGTTCTGCCACTTGGCTTCCCTCGACCGGTATATCCCGGATGTCAGCTCTGGGAACCACTGCTGGTGCTCCCACGGGATGTAGTCTTCGTGGTCGGACCCCAAGTCTTCCCACGGGTAGGTATTCCTGCGGGCTTCCTTCTTCGTCTTCTTTGCTGCTGCTGCGCGTGTCGCGGTCCTCGTAGCCATCAGATCACTCCAAGTAGTAGTTGGATTCTTTCAAACCAGCGCAGCGTGGTTGGATCTGTAGCCTTGAAGCTACCGCAGACTTTGCAGCCAATACGCCCGTGCTTGCGCTTGGTAAACCATGAAGATCTACGCAAGCGCAAGCACCCAAGACACCGTTTATAGGTGCGAGCGTCATCCATCACATGCAGCGCACAAACATCCAGTAGAGAGCGTCGTCGGCAAGAGTAGCCTCCAGAAGAACAACGCTTGGGATAAGCCCAACGGTGCTTTCTGTCGGGTTCATGTCAGCGAACTCTCCAGCGTCAGTGTGGATCGTCATGGTCTCCCCGGCGTCGCTGAGAGTGTCAGTCCCGCCAGTGTCATAACGGCCAAGCGCAGGCCCGTAGGTCCGCACCCACACAGGGTCACCGTCAACCGCGTCGTTTCCGCCTTGGTTGTTGGTAGACGTGGTTTCCGAACCAGTGCCGCCTTCGCCCGTGTAGATGCCCACAAGCAGGTGCTCGAGAGCAGCCGTAGCACTGATAACCAAACGCCCGCTGGTATTCCCAGCAGTGTCCAGCATCACGCCATGGCCCACCGAAATCGCAGCGTCTGCCTCAAAGAGACAATCGACGCTAGGAGTGGAATTCACGGTGTCGTCATTGATGAACCCGCCGAGGCGAGAGATTCTTACAGCCATCTTGTCACCTCCTTTCTAGGTTCCGTAGTCGAAGATCCGAGCCTGATAGCGCGGGTTGGTGCAGATCACTTGCCCTGCGAACGACAGGTGTCGCGTCATGGCGTGTGAATCAACGGGGACTCTCGGAGAGCCGAGAGAGAAGTCCATGCCCTCGTCAACGAGGAAGCGCAGGAACTTGGTGGTCAGCAGATACACGTTGCTGGACCCGTTGGTCTCAGCGCCGAGTGCCGCCGATGCGTTCTGGGTCTTGGCGTTTTCATCCATGATCCAGGTGGCGTTCTTGTACTTGAGGTTGCGGAACCCCAGGTTCAAATCGCCAAACGCATTCGAGCCTTGCTGGATCTGCATCTTCTCCTGCCCGGCCAGTTCGTAGTCCTGGAATGGCAGGAAGTCGGAGAGCATCAGGTCGGGGTGAACCGCCCCCTGTGACGCGAAGGCGTACAGAGCGTTCAGCTCGATCAGCCCGATATCCGGCGGGTACGGCGCAGTACTGCTGTGCTGGAACTCATTCAATGCGGTGTCGTTGAACTCGACCGCAAGACCTTCCCAGCCAGTGCCACCAGCGGTGTCCGAAGTCCATGCGGCGCGTGTGATGCCACCGTAGGAGCCCGTTGCCTGCCGGTACTGGAAGCGGTTGGTGTGAGCCCCGAGAGTGCCGAGATCCGTAATCGGAATCAGCAGTTGCTCCAGACCAAGGAGGTTGGTGCTCTTAGCGTTGTTCCCCTTGTAGATGTCGATGTTGAGCCGCTCTGCCATTGACAGCTCGGCAACGTCAACATGGTACTGGATGCGATCTGCGATCCTGGACGGCTCGCGGTTCTCTCGCATCTCCTGGTCGGAGATGGTGATGGCCGCGTTGTAGTTGGCAAGGGTGAACCTCGCCGCCTGCGGCCCCTTCATGGCTGCCGTGTTCAGCGTATCGTAGTACTGATAGCTGTCGACGGTCGTGTTCTTTGAATCGACGATCCGGACAGTGATGTCCGCTCCCCACGGCTCCACCTCTTTCTTGGCACCCAAGATCATGAGGATGGGGTTCGTGTTGAAGATCGTGTCTTCCGCCTTGTCACGGTTGTACCACCTCTCGATTGAGGTGGAATACAGCGTGTTGTAATTGGCGGTGCGTCTCGCAGCGGTAGCCATAAGTTATGTCCTCCTATGGTTGGCTACCGTGGCCTTGATCGCCTTCAAGCCCGTTGCTTGTCGATCTCTTCTTGAACGATCTCGGCCAGTGTCATCTTCGTCGTCGGGACAGTCCCGGCAGACGAAATGCTGGTCGAGGTCACTTGGGCGTCCCTGCGCGTCACGCTGTCCTGCTTCTTGGCAAGGACTTGGCGCTTCGACAGCAGATCTGGGCCTGCGACCGCGAAGTATGCTTGCTCCAAACTCTTGACGCCTGGGTTGGCGGTGAGGAACGAGAGGATCTCCTGTTGGTGAGCCTCGACGCCTCCGCTCCCGTTGGTCTGCGGGTACTTTGTCTTCAGATCCGACCACGCCTTGCCGACCTTCTCAGACTGCATCGCCTGAATGGCCTGCTCGCCCTGCCGCATCTTGGGGATGACCATTTCGTTGATCATCTCCCGAGCTACGTGCCTGACGATCTCAAGGTGCTCTGGATCAAACTGCGAGAGATCCGGTCCTGCGGGCACGGATGCTGTGGTGGCTGTCCCGTTGGCCTGTCCGTTCAGGCGTTGTGACTCAGCGATGACAGCCTCGCGGTATGCGGGGTCGCTCTCAAAGCGTTGCCACTTGTATGCCTGTGCAGCGGTGTCTCTCTGCTTTGTCTCGAATTCACGCCGCTCATCGGCCAAGGCCATGGTCTTCTTGCGATAGTCGGCATCGCGGAGATACCCGGCCTGTGCCTCGGCTTCACCTTCCGGTGTATTCGTATCTGGCGTTGGATCCTCTGCTGGGGGGTCGCCTTCGGGCTGCTGCTCCGGTTCCCCGGTCGGCAACAGTTCCCCTTGGCTCTCCAGCTGGGTTGTCTCTTCGCCAGTCAGATCATCGAACATGGTGGCGACGCTCCTTTACTTCTTGCCCTTGGGAGTCTTCTTGTCATGGAAGAAACCCGGGGGGATCTTGTTGACCACACCGCCCCCGGCGTTCTTGGTCACCTGCTTCGAGCGGCTTTTGCCCGAAGTCGGCAGCTTGTGCTTCTTCATCGCATCATCTCCTGTGCCTACGGACCTTTTCCCTCAGTCGCTCGAGCGGTGAGGTCACCGTCTGCCCCCGTTCAGAAACGCTCTGCGCGGTCAGCTTCAGGTAGGATTGGAAATCTTCTTTGTTGGCTACTGAGCGCGGGGACGGGCCTTCGTGGTGCACGCCGTCATTGTCCACGTACTGCTCGTAGTCCTTCCAGTATTTGCGACCGAGGTCGTGCGCTAGGTCTTCAACCACGCGGGTCTCGTGACGCTTGTTGGCTGGGTCATGTGACTGGAATCCGAACTTGCCGCCGATCTCACCGGTCACCGAGGTTGCAGGGCCGTACTCCTTGCCGGGCCACACTTCCTCGCCATCGAACTCAACCCGGTTGCGGTAGACCCGGATGGTCTCGCCATCATCGGTGACATGCTCGTGCCACGCACAGATATCATCATTGCGCTCTGCCCACTCAACATCGGGTAGCAAGTCATCCGACAGCTTGTCGATGATGTCATGGGACAGGTGCAAGCATTCGGTGATGTCGTCCTTGTGTAGACCCTTGGCCCACTCGGGCATCCCCCGGTAAGTCTTGCCCGTGGCCTTGTCGTACCCCAAGATGATCTTGTTTCTATACATCAGCCTTGCGCCACTTGCGTGACACCTCCTGCGCTAGTCGCTGGTGCAGAGACGCCGGGTGGGCTGCCTTGCCCAGCAGCGGAGCCACCTCCACCAGCGCCCCCGCTTTGCGCGGCGGCCAGTTGGGCGACGAGCTTCGCATGGTCTTCTTGACTCATGGGAGCTACGAGAGCGTCACCGTCCTGTATGCCTTGTGTCCGCGCAAAGCGGGTTGCCCACTCGTCTAACCCCAACCGGGCCAGCAAGACTGGGTGCTGCGAGAACGCCTGGAGGAGCTGCATCAGGTAGGACGCACGGATATCGTCATTGACGGGCCTCATCGACCCCGGCACGACGATCACATGAATCCCCTGCTTCACGTCTCCTCTCGAGAACTGTCCCGCAGGCCATGCTTGGCCGGTTTCCCCAACGAGCCTGATAATGTCTGCCTTGCTGTAGAACTGGGCCATGATGGCAAGGCGTCTGTGTGCGATGTCAGCAACGAATTCGTCTACAGCGGCGAACTTGTAGGACCCACGGACTCGAGCGAAGCCCGCGATCTCTGCGGCTTCCGTTGCCGTTGTGCCTGACTTGTTTGCCGAGCCGAGTTGATTGTTGCCGTTGCCGCTGATCTGCTGCAACTGCCTCGCCATCATGCCCAGGAAATTGAGTGTCTCTGGAGAACGTGGCTTCACGTCGGGGCGGAACATCTTGCGTCTGAGGTCAGCATCACCGGGGACGGCACCCTCGTCGTATTCGACGTAGTACCCGATCTCCCCGTTGCCCATGATCTCCTGGAAGTTCTCCTCTGACAGCATCCCCCTTGGGACGAATGTCAGGTCATACTGTTCGCGGAGGTGACCGTCGAGCGCCTTGTTGGCGACCGTCTCCTCGGCCAGCATGAGCCCCCACTGGGCCAAGAAGTCGGACTGGGGGAAGATGGTCTTGCCGTCTTCGTTCCAGCGTAGCGCCGAGAAGGGGTGCCCCATCCAGCTCGGGTCTTCCTTGGCGGGCTTCAGGAATCCACCACCGTTTCGAGCGAGCAGCACCTTCTTCCAGCGGCCACCGGGCTGGCGCTCCCACAGCTCGAAGAGTTCGATGAAGCGGTATGGAGAGTGGCGCTTCTTCTCGTCGTTGACGTGCCGCTGGTCGATGTCCGAGATGTCGGACGCCTTGAGATCGCGGGTGTTCGTCAGCGACTTGTCGGCCTTTACCATGTCCAGGTCAGCGATGATTCGCCTGCCGACGATGCGCACGTCCTCGGGGTTTTTCGCGTCCGGGTCAACCAGCATGTCCCACAGCGAGATGTGGCGTGTGTTGGCCCGGTTGTAGACAATGCGGGAGTCAGCCTCGAAGTTCTCGAGTGGCTCCGGGTTGGGCATCTCGGCCTCTTGCTGGGCGAGTTGCTCTGAGAGTACGTCGGCCTGGGCGTCGAGCGTCGGGTCGAGTTCCTTACCCTCGCCGGGCTCAGGAGTGGGTGTGTCGTCCACCTGATCGTAGGTGGTCATGGAGAACGCCAGCCCGTACTTCTTGCAGTCCCTGACGCAGAGGCGGGTTTCGCGCACGAGCCTCGGGATGGTGTACCACTCGTTGTTGAGAGCCTGCTGGGCGGTCGGTACCAGCTCCTGGGTGATCTTGCCGGTGAAGCCTTTGATCTGGATCTCTGGCCTGGAGGTCATCACCGTGGCCTCGGTCAGATGGGTCTCTGATGGGACACGGCCTAGCCCAAAGTTGCTGAAGGTGAGCTTGTCGTCGCTGGAGTCTTCCCACTTGGTATTGCGGTACTTCTCATCGACGGCTGCCCAGAATGACTCCACCCGCTCGCGCTTCTCGTAGAAGTACTCGATCCACTGGCGGTACCACTCGACGGAGCCTCTGCGTGCCTGCTCGTTCTTGCTAGCGGAGGGCTTGCCACCCTTGATTGCAAGGCTGTGGAACGCGCCCTCACTGGGGCCGGATACGACTCTGCCGCCTCTAGGCATCTCGAATCCTCCTCATGGTGTCGATCTGCCTAGGCATTCCAGACCTTTCTTGGGACGCGGCTCATCGCCATCTCGCGGCGTTGAACGGCTTCCTTGTGTACTGCTGCGAACGTGTTCGGGTTGGTCGGCAAGCGTTGCTTCTTCACGAGCTTCAGCGGCGGCGTGGACTTCATCCAGATGTCCGCCAAGCAATCCACCTGATCGTCATGCTTCCACGCGCCGTGGTGCTCGAGTTCAAGGGCAAGCTCGTCGCATAGCCCGATCTTCAAGTGCAAGCCGCGTCTCTCAACTAGCCCTTCGAGTGACAGGATGCGATCTTCCTTTGTGGACTTGGTGGATCGGTTGACATCGACCTGATGAAAGGTGATGCCGGTGCGGATCTGCCATGCTCTTAGAGCTTCGGCCATGGTGAGCTGCCCAGCGGTGACTTCCATGAAGACGGACTTGGGATTCCACCTCTGGACGTGCTGCCCGATCACCTCGATCAGTTCCATCTGCGTTGGCCGCCCGCGATAGATATCGACGATCCATATGTCCCCTTCGTGGTCACGGGCTCCCGTCATGACAACGCCGTAGTCACCGGCCTCGGCCTTGGACCCACGGTTGGGGTCAACCGCTGTCCAGTAGGTGCATTCGCGGTCGGTGGGCGGCTTGATCGAATCGAACCAGACGAAGTTGCTGCGCTTGAAGATGGCCTCCGAGCGAGGCGTGGGGTCGTTCAACATCTGGGCGAAGAACACCCGGTCTGACTGGTCGATGCGGCGCTGGGCGAGCGAGTCGGTGTCCCAGCCGTATGGCCGGTGGTTATCGACGCGGTAGCGTCTGGGGAAGATGGGCTCGCCGCTGGTGACGCCGGGCTTGCCGAACGCGCCGTTGATCTTACGGACGGTGGAGCCGCTCTGTGGGCCGCTCTCGTCGCGCAGGAGCGAGTGCATGTCGTCGTAGTGCCATGCGGTGCCGATATCGAGCACCTTGCCGCCTACGAGCAAGAGATCCATGCAGTGCCGATACCACTCCTTGACTGACTCGCGCTGGTACGGGGTCTTGCAGTTATCCCCGTCAACGGCGTCGTCCAGGACGATCTCGTGGAAGTGCTTCGATGTCAGGCCAGCTTCGGGTGATGCGCATTCCAGCGAATAGGTATTTGAAACATCGGTTCTGTTTATGCAGATCTTGTCCTGAAGCCAGCGTGTAGCCTGATTGAGATCGTCCCAGAAGAGGCCACGTCCGAGCCACCTGAGTGCCTCGTTTGTTTCGCAGTGATGCTTGATGATGGACGCGATGTCGATGGCGAGCTTGAGCTTGGCGCTGCCGAGCATGAAGCGTTTGTTTGGATCGCGCAGCCAGTGCTGGATGATGCGTGAGCAGGACATGGTGGTCTTGTAGTGACCACGGGGCTGCATCAGGAGCCCGTATGTAGCGGTGCCATGGTCGAAATCGTCCAGCCACTGGCAGATGTCGCCGTGGTAGGTCTCGTCGAGCTGGTCGTAGTTCAAGACGAAGCGGCTGAACCAGTAGAGATCGTTCTCTGCTCTGGCCCGAGCCGCCGCCCATCCTAGACCGTCGATTCTCATGCAGAGCCCTCGGCCCGGACCTTCTTGTAGCCGTCTCGGGCTTTCTCCAAGAGCTTGAGGCCGTCCCTGCGCTCCTTGGTGCCTGCGGTCTTGGCGAGCACCTTCTCGACCGACTTGTAGAGGCTCTGGAAGCTGCCGTGGTCCTCAATCTGGCTGACGGCACGCAGCACCATGGAGATCACCATGAGCTGCCGCATGTCGGAGAACTCCGACTTCCCGAGATCCTTGGGGATGACGAAGGTCTCCTCGCCTCCCGAGGGGGTGTACTGGGTCGTGATCTCCCTGAGCATCCTCATGTGGAGGTCTTCGAGGAGTGGCTCGATGTGGCCCCAGATCTTCAGCTGCGGGGTGTTGCCCTCTCGCTTCTCGTCGTACATCTCCCGTTTCGACTTCGGCGTCAATTCCATGAAATGGCCTCGTTCTGAGGTAATTGAAGCGATACGCCCTGAATCCTGGGTCGATCAGCTTTCGTGGACAGTTGCACCAGTGGGCGAGGGCAAGCCATTTGATGGCTGGATACCAGCCCTGCCCGCGGACGCCGCCCTGGAAGTGGGCCTCGAGCGCCCCATGGTCGTGGGCAAAGATGTGCTCCTGGGTGACCGCAGAGCGCATCTCGAAGGCGAGGAGGATGTCCGGATAGCTGGGGTGGGAGGGGATCTGGACGTAGGTGGCACCCAGATGGGTCATCCGACCGTGCGTGCTCCAGTTTCGCCGCTCGAAGCAGCAGAACTTGAGATCTGGCAGGTGTTCCCGGCACCACTCCTCCTTCTGGGCGTCACCCCAGCGCTTGTTGAACGGACCTTCCGCGCTTGCCATCTGAACCCCTCAATATCCGCAACGTCAACGCGGGGAAAGACTTAGACCAATCGTGGCCCAGCGCATTGCCAACACATGCCCATATGTGGTACAAGTCTGCCCATGAACGCACCAGATATTGGGATGCACAAGAACTGGAAGCGGGTCCGGGTCTCCCTGGACACCGACAGCTTTCGGGATTTGCAGGATTTGCAGGAATGGTTGCGGGCGGCGAACTACTCGGAGGTGGTGCGCCGGGCAATCAAGGTCACCCACGTCCGGGAGGAGTACCTGCGAGAAAAGGGGCACCAGCAATGAAGCCGAGCCCGTACCGCGTGGACAAGCTGGCGGCGCACCCGGACGATCTGGCGGCCTTGAGGGAGGGTCTGCCGACCACCCCGATCACGGTCCACCTGATGCCCGCCAATCGGTGCCCCCACAGCTGCGAATTCTGCTCCTACAGACTCCCGATGAACAAGAACTCGGTGGACTTCGACGCCAAGAGCTACATCCCGTGGGACGCCATGGAGCGGCTTCTGGACGACTTCGAGGAGATGGGGGTCCAGGGCATCGAGGTGACCGGCGGTGGCGAGCCCATGGTCTACCCGCACACGCAGCGCCTGTGGGAGCGGCTGGCAGAGGGTCCGTTCGACACGGCCCTGGTGACCAATGGGACGGCCTTGGGCGGCAGAGCGCCTCTGGTGACGAAGAGGATGAAGTGGGCTCGGGTGAGCATCGACGCGGCTGACAAGGTGACCTACGCTCGGATGAGGCTCTGCAAGGAGACCGAGTACGAGCTGGCGTGGAATGCGGTGCGCTCGCTCAGGGATGCTGCCTCGGATCCCGACTTCCGGCTGGGGGTGGGCTTCGTGCTCTCCAACGAGAACCTCCATGAGGTGTACGACTTCGTGGAGCGGGCGAGGCGGTCGGGGGCCGACAACTGCCGTCTGTCGCTGACCTTCAGTGACGATGGTCTGGATTACTTCGAGGACCGAGGCGAACTCGAGGAGGCCGTGGCTCGGTCCATGGACGCCGAGAAGGACTTCTCCGATGACGGCTTCACGGTCCACAACCTGATCCCTGAGCGGTTCTACGAGGTTGCGCACCCACGACAGGACTACGTTCGGTGCCCGACCAAGGATCTGCTGTGCGTCGTCGAGGGCGAGTGCAAGGTCTACACCTGCTGCACCCTCACTGGGTCGTTGAAGGGCTGCTACGGAAAGTTCACCGACCACCCGCAGGGCTTCAAGGGCTTGTGGGAGGACAGGAGCGAGTGGCGCAAGGACTTCGACGCCTCCAAGTACTGCGACGTGTCGTGCCTGTACCGCGCCCGCAACCTCGCCATGAACTCATTGATCGACAGCGGCGATTGCCCCGACGAGCCGGGCATCCTACATGGAGCGTTCATTTGATGATCGGTCGTGAATGGTCGAAACCAACCGTGCTGCTCAAGGCTGACTTCATTGAAGACCCGTTGATCCACCAAGACCACTGGGGCATCCGATGGCTGTACTATAGTCGCGGCCCGAATTTGCAAGACCAGCGCGTTTACCGCAGGAAGCTTGGCAGCGGCGGGGCGATGGGCCAAGAGGAGTCGGCCCACGACGCAGGGACACACACACGCATTGAGCGCGGGCGGCTGACCACTGATCTCGCACTATTCACAGCATCGTGGCCGGGTCCACCAACTGGCGGCATCATGGCATTCAGGCAGCATCCATGGGGCGACACCCGCACCATCGTCCTCCCAATTCAGCCCAACACGGGGTATTCGTTCATCGCGGCCAACCCGTGCGCGACCCGCACCGACCAGACCGGGGTATGGGACATCATCTTCGAGGGCTGCGTGGACGCGACGTGCCAGTGGAACCTCTTCAGAGCCACATGGCGCGAAGGCGAGATGGCCGTGGTCGATCCTGAGCCGCTATTCGCTGGGGCCAACCCATCGCTGTTTGACGGTCCAGGAGTGCAGCATCTGGTGTTCTCCCGACTGACAGATCGTGGCTACAAGGCTGGATTTGAGACCTGCATGGTCTCTCAGGAGCTGCCATGAAGATCGTTGGCATCGTGCAGTTCTACAACGAAGAGCGTCACGATAACCTCCACCGCTGCCTCTCGAACATGGAGCAATACTGCGACGAGATCGTGGTCTACGACGATGGGTCTACGGACAACTCAGTATCGGTGGCTCAAGAGTTCACCAAGCACATCATCTCCAGCCCTGACAACGACTTCATGTGGGAGACCAAGCACAAGCAGCAACTCCTGGAGCACGCGGTCGCTCTCGACGCAGACTACATCTGCTGGCTGGATGCTGACGAGGTATTCGACCGTGAGGCCACACAGGGCGGTATACGTCATCTGTGCGAGGACGGCGTGTCTTGGGAGTTCTACGAGATCACGCTCTGGCGGTCGCAGACTTGGCGAAGGTTGGACATCTGGGAGGGTGAGAAGCATCCCAGGCTCTGGAAGGTCAAGCCAGGAATCCACATCACCGAAAAGCACGGGCTCCACAACCTGCTGGTGCCCCCCGATCTCGACGTGAAGCTGTGCCCCCACTTCCACGTCATCCACTACGGGTTCTCCACGAAGGAAAGCATCGAGCGCAGGTGGCGAGCACGCAGCAAGCTGGGGCAGCCCATCCCTGTACGCAGACATTCCGTTGACGAACGCTCCATGAGGTTGGAGCGCGTGCCGCCTGATAAGTTCCCGCCCGGCATCACAGTGCCTGTTGACGAGCCTCGGCCCACGAGGATCAGATACGGGGAGGACATCATGAAGGAGGCAGGGTTTTGATCCTGGTGACAGGGCAACCTCGTGGTGGTCTGTCGCTGGTGTGGCGGCTATTGAAGGCCGCAGGTTTCAATCTTGCGTTCGAGCCATTGAACCCATGGAACAAGATGCCCGACGACTGGGCCGACAGATTCGAGGGTGCCAAGCAACCGTGGAGTGATTATCTTGGGGATGGCTGGAAGGACTTCGACAAGATCGTTCGCGTGCGAAGGCCATGCATGGACACCTGCTACTCGCAATGGGCGCGAGACTCCGAGCGGCGTGACCCAAACGTCCTGGTGGCCCGCTGGCACATGCTGGAAGACGGCATGAACGACAATATCCCACACGCCAGAGACCTGTGGTACGAGGCCATGTGCGCCAACCCCGACGAAGTGATGGGCGATGTTGTCGAATGGTTAGGCGGTGACGGCACGATCAGCGGCTGGGGTTCACAGGACCCGCCCGAGTGGTTCCACAAGGACTACGACACGAGCAAGATACACGCCCCCGCTTCAGGGCTTTGGCGCGACGAACCTGCATGGAGTGCCTACCATTGAGTGACCGATACGCGAAGGAGAACTACCTGCACACGGATTGGGATCTCAAGCGCCGCCAAGGGCACATCTACAATACGCTATTGAGCGAGCACGCCGACATCCTCAAGGGCGAGAACCTCATGCTTGGCTGCAACATGGGCAGCACATTGCAACTGATCGAGTCGCTGGGGCATAGAGTCATAGGCATGGACACCAACGCAGAGGCCATCGACTCTGGAGCGCAGGAGGTCTCGTCGGTTGTCGGCGACGCCCTCGACATGGACTTCCGAGCTTCGCATTTCGACACCATCATCGCATTCGATTTCATCGAGCACATCTACCCCAGTGACATGCCGAAGCTGATCGCAGAGTGCATGAGAGTGCTGAAGCCCAAGGGCAAGGTGTTCGCGTTCAGCCCGCGCACCGACCCGAAGCACCCGAGCCAGTCCAGCATGGACGTTTGCCATGTGCAGTTCTTCACGAACATGAGTGAGTTCGACTACCAGTGGCGATCCATGTTTCTTCAGGTTGACGCATGGCACGAGTCCCGCAGCAACCCAGACGGCAGCGGCACGCCCCACGATGCGTTCGCCATGATATTGGAGTA
>Ga0255047_10001516_pt1 | contig 16724 bp, 15 predicted proteins | sample JV7_2_1_MG_FD_183640 | JGI IMG/M metagenome (GOLD analysis project Ga0255047, IMG submission 183640) | Seawater microbial communities from Jervis Inlet, British Columbia, Canada - JV7_2_1 | ecosystem: Environmental > Aquatic > Marine > Inlet | place: Canada: British Columbia | collected 2016-10-06 | reverse complement strand
CGGCTGAGGTGGCGGTTTCCCAGGAACCGCTCGCGTTGATCTGTGGAAACAACGCACCACGGGCCTGCGGTAGCGCTTCGAGTGCCGCAAGCCGTCTGGCTTCTGCCTCATGAATCAGGGGGTCGCTTTGCAACGCCTGCTGGTAAACCTCGAGTAGTGAGGCGGCGTTAACCAGCGCCGGTGCTGTGAGCGCAAACACAGCCAGCACTAAGCATTTGAATCCTTTTATTTTATTCATTTTCTCGGGTTCCAGTTTATGGCCGGGTCGGCCTGAAATCAGGTGTTATGGTTAACTATATCACTATATCAGTCATGATGTGTCAGGGCACATTATCAGTATCGGGGAATCGAATCATCGATGTCCAAAGACCAGGCATCGATGCCGCCCAGTATATTCGCGACCCGATCAAAGCCGGCCTGCACCAGGTAGTTCGCGACCTGCGCACTGCGGCCGCCCGAATGGCATAGAACGGCTACACATTGTGATGTGTCGAGCTCCGGTATGCGCTCCATAATTTCGGACATCGGGATGTCTATCGTCTCCTCGATACATGCAATGTCGATTTCCCATGGTTCTCGGACGTCCAGCAAGGCCCAAAGTTCGCCTGTTTCGCGACGCCGAAGAAAATCGGATGGTGTCATGTCCTCGATCAATGCTAAGCCCCTCAATCTAAGATGCCGCAGACCTGCAAGTGGTTTCAAACTATCCGGGTCCGCACGCCAAAAACCACGGTCAAAATGAAAACGCCGAAGGCCTGTTCACATTGAGTAATTGCCGTACATCGGTCTCAAACAGGCTCTTGGTCGTCCGGTCGCTTTCGTCGGTACGGGTCACGATGCAAGCGTCCATCACCGGGGAGTCACCGACGATGATAAACAATCTGCCGCCGGGCTTCACTGCGTCCAGGAATCGTGAATCGAACACCGGCAACGATCCGGTTACTGCGATCGCGTCGAACTGGCCCTTCGGAATTTCCGTCGTCGCGTCCATGCACAGGAGTTCAATGTTCTCTATCTCAGCCTCCGCGAGATTCGATTTGGCCATGTCGACGAAATCGCTGAATATTTCGACACTGCTTACAGCGGCCGACAGTTTGGCAAGACAGGCCGTCAGGTATCCCGTCCCGGTACCGATCTCGAGAACATTGTGCTTAGGTCTGAGTTCCAGAGCCTGAAGCAATCGAGCCTCTACGATCGGCTTCATCATCGCCTGACCATGTTGTAATGGGATCTCGGTGTCGGCAAAGGCAAGACCTGCGTATTCAGCCGGTACGAATCGCTCGCGTCGCAGTTCCGAAATTACACGCAGAACCGAAGGGTCCGTGACGTCGCAAGTACGGACCTGTTGCTGCACCATTTGTCGCCTGGCGAAATCGGTATTCATCACTTTGACTTCATATCCTATTGATTTTATTGTATTTATCTAATTCAATCTGCGGCCGGCCAAAGACTGTCAATTCCACCGACAGTTCACGGTTGTCGAATTATGGTGAATCGGCGCAAGGCTACGTCACAGCTGGGATATCCTTGGCGGTGCACATGATTGATGCTCAAACTCACCTCGAATCTCCCGCGACGGAGATACGTCGCGAGCGTCTAATAATAACAAATGATCGTTTCACGGCATCATTTGACCGCATGCCGGAAAACTAATGCAAGAATTTTGCCGCGACAGCCTGAATACCGATCGACCAAAGACCACTGCAGGGCATAAAATCTGTGCCGCAACGAGTGATGCATGTCACCGGAAATCATAATTATTACGATGGTTGTTATTTTGCTTCTGGCAATAGCCGGAGGCCTGCTTGCGTGGCGCAACAAACGTCTTCTTAGCCGCCGATTGTCGGCGCTAAACAGAGATTTGATTGCGGCATCTGCGGATTCATCTGTCGGCCGGCGGCTGCTGGTTTCCGGGAACGGCGATATCGTTCAGCTTGCCCACACAATAAATCTCCTGTTTGACGCGCTCGGAGAGCGCGACGAGAAAATACAGGACAAGGATCGATTATTTACTGACTTTGCCCGCACATTGCCGGAGATCGTGCTCGTGCACGATGAGCGCATATTGCTGGCCAATGACAGTGCTGCGGGGCTGATCGGTCTCGCTCCGGATCAGCTTGAGGGCAGGGACGTCGCCGATCTGGTCAAACCCGCGTACCGTGCCCTGTTTCGCAAAACGATGTCCAAGAGACTGCGTGGGGAAAACGTGCCGCGGAGGCTCGAGATTCAGTTAATCAACGGCAACGAGCAAGGGTTGTGGGTTGAGGCGCAGAGTTCCTCCATCGAGTTCCGGGGCAATCCTGCCATTCTGACGGTCGCCCGGGATGTCAGTTATCGAAAGAGCCTGGAAGTATCGTTGAGCCGCAGCAAGCGGCAGGCTCAGTACACGCTGGAGTCCATCGCCGAGGGCGTCATTACGACCGACAACGAGGGTCGCGTCGACTATATGAATCGCGCAGCTGAAGCCATGACAGGTGCCGACAGGGAGGAAGCATCCGGCCACAAGATAGGGGAGATCCTTTCCCTGGTCGATGAGGCCGATCGGCGGCCGCTGGGCGATCCGGTCGAGCGAAGTCTTGCGATGCGCAGGCGCGTCAACATGGGCCGCCGCGCACTGCTGGTTAGCGGGGACGGCGAGAGTGAACACTCCATCGAAATCACCGCGTCGCCGATCAGGGGGCCGGGAAACAGCATATCGGGCACCGTCGTCGTTTTTCACGACGTAAGCGAGATCCGTGGCCTGACCAGGCAGATGAGCTATCAGGCCACACACGATCCTCTCACCGGCCTGATCAATCGACGGGAGTTCGAACGGCGTCTGCAGGAAGCCATGGACTCTGCACGCGCAGAGGAAGGCGTTCACATTCTCTTATATATGGATCTGGATCGCTTCAAAGCGGTTAACGACAGTTGTGGCCATCTGGCCGGCGACAACATGCTGCGGGAGGTCGCGACACTGATCAAAGATCAGGTTCGCGACTCGGACTATGTCGGGCGACTGGGCGGCGACGAATTCGGGACGCTGCTGATCGGTTGCCCGATAGACAAGGCCAGACAAATCGCGGCAGACATCTGTAACGCGGTGACAGATTATCGGTTTGTATGGAAAGACAAGATATTCAATATCGGCATTTCGGTCGGTCTCGTCGAGATCAGTCACATGAGCGGCAACCTGCAGGACATCCTCAGCGCTGCCGACTCCGCCTGCTATGTCGCCAAGCAACGCGGGCGCGGTCAGGTACATGTCTATTCGGCGCGAGACGAGGCGATTGCGCGGGAACGCGGCGACATTCAATGGCTGCGTCAACTGCAAGCGGCATTGCACGAAGATGGGTTCGAACTGGCTCTGCAGCCGATCATCGCCACTGGTGGCGGGGAGGAGTCGGGCCCGGCGGTCGAGGTTCTGATTCGCATGCCCGACGAGCGCGGCAGATTCGCAAATACGGCCGAGTTTCTTCGACCGGCCGAGCGCTATCAGTTAATGCCGCAAATCGATCGCTGGGTGGTCAATGCGACGCTGGCAGCCATCGCGGCCGATGAGATAAAAATTCCGAGCAAGCGCAGTTGCGCGATAAATCTCTCGGGACAGACTCTGGGCGATGAAAGCTTTCTCGACTTCGTCGTCGATGCCCTGGACCATAGTGGAGTGCCGCCGGCGAAGATCTGTTTCGAAGTAACCGAAAGTGCCATATCAAACGATGTTCAGCACGCGCAAAGATTCATTGAAGTTTTGCACGGCATCGGCTGCGAATTCGCTCTGGATGATTTTGGCAGCGGCCTGGGCTCGTTTTCGAGCCTGAAAACGCTTCCGGTGGATTACCTGAAGATTGACGGAACATACACACGAAACCTGAGCACCGATCAGATCAACCAGGAAATGGTATCGGCAATGATAAAGCTCGCAAGAAAACTGCAATTTCGTGTCGTCGCAGAACAGGTCGAGCAACAGGAAGACTTCGACTGGTTGCGCGATGTCGGCGTCGATTTCGTGCAAGGCAATTTTATCGAACCAACCATGCCGCTGGGGTCGACCCAGACAAGCGGTACCTACCGTAACCTGAACCCATAACGCGGGCATCGCCCGCGTTTTTCGGGTTCGAACGACCTGCCCTTATGCCAGCAATGGCACCATCAACAATGCGACGATGTTGATGATCTTGATCAGGGGGTTGATCGCCGGGCCTGCCGTGTCCTTGTACGGATCGCCGACGGTGTCTCCGGTTACTGCCGCTTTGTGGGCGTCGGAGCCTTTGCCGCCGTGATTGCCGTCCTCGATATACTTCTTGGCGTTATCCCATGCGCCGCCCCCGGCGGTCATTGAGATCGCGACGAAAAGTCCGGTGACGATCGTGCCGAGCAATAATCCACCCAGCGCAACCGGGCCCAGGATCAGGCCGACGACGAGTGGCACGCCGATCGGCAGCAGCGAGGGAACGATCATTTCCTTTATCGCCGCCTTGGTCAGAAGATCAACGGCGCGACCATAATCGGGCTTGCCGGTGCCTTCCATAATGCCGGGAATCTCGCGGAATTGACGCCGCACCTCGATAACCACCGAGCCTGCGGCACGGCCGACGGCTTCCATCGCCATCGAACCGAACAGAAACGGCACCAGACCACCGATGAACAGGCCGATGATGACGCGGTGGTCGGACAGGTCGAAGGTTACATTGATGCCTTCTGCCGATAGCGCATTTGTGTAATCTGCGAATAGAACGAGTGCGGCCAGACCGGCAGAGCCGATGGCATAGCCTTTCGTTACAGCTTTGGTGGTATTGCCGACTGCATCGAGCTGATCAGTAATTTTGCGTACGTCAGACGGAAGCTCGGCCATCTCGGCGATGCCGCCGGCGTTGTCCGTGATCGGGCCGAAAGCATCAAGTGCAACGATGACGCCGGTCATCGACAACATCGCCGTCGCGGCAATTGCGATATTGTAAAGGCCGGCCAGCGTATCCCCGGCCGGCGCCAGCGCAAATGTGCCCCAGATGCTGGCGCAAACTGCGAGTACCGGTAATGCTGTCGCCTTCATTGATACGCCCAGGCCGGCGATGATGTTAGTCGCATCGCCGGTCAGTGACGCTTCGGCAATAGTCTTGACGGGCTTGAAATCGGTGCCGGTGTAATACTCCGTGATGACTACCATTGCTGCGGTAAGAGCCAGGCCGATCAACGCCGAGCCATAGATGCCCATGGCATTGCCGCTGTCTGCCATCATGGTATCGGTAACGAAATAAAACACGATTGCGGCCAGAACGCCGGCGACGACTACGCCCTTGTACAGCGCGCCCATTATCTTGCCGCCTTCCGATGTCTTGACGAAGAATGTACCGATTATCGACGCAACGATTGACACGGCGCCGAGGACAAGTGGGTAAATAATGGCGGCCGTGCCGAATGATGACGCGACCAGAGTGCCGAGCAACATCGTTGCGATTATCGTTACAGCATATGTCTCGAACAGGTCTGCCGCCATGCCCGCACAATCGCCGACGTTGTCGCCGACGTTATCGGCGATGACGCCCGGATTTCGGGGATCGTCTTCGGGAATTCCCGCCTCGACTTTGCCAACAAGATCTGCACCGACGTCGGCGCCCTTCGTAAAGATGCCGCCGCCGAGCCGGGCGAATATAGAAATCAGCGAACCGCCGAATGCCAGACCGACGAGCGCGTGAATAGTGGCGTCAGTATCGAGACCGATGCTGGTCAGCAGGTAGTAGTAACCGGCGACGCCAATCAGGCCCAGGCCGACGACCAGCAAACCGGTTATCGCTCCGCCGCGAAACGCAATATTGAGCGCGGGATTTACGCCTTTGGTCGCGGCTTCGGCAGTTCGCACGTTTGCCCGTACGGAGACGAACATGCCGATGTAGCCGGCCGCCGCCGAGAAAATCGAGCCAATGGCGAATCCGATCGCGGTATACCAATTCAGGGCGATGCCGAGAATCAGGAAAAGTACGACGCCAACCACACCGATAGCAGAGTACTGTCGATTCATGTACGCACCTGCGCCTTCCTGAATGGCTAGCGATATCTCTTGCATACGCTCGTTGCCTGCAGGTTGCTTGAGGATCCACTGCACGGACACGAGGCCGTATAGAACCGCGAGAACACCCGCACCTATGGCAAGCCACAGAGCCACTTCATTTGTCATCAGATTGTCTCCTGATCATATGGATGACCCCGGTGCGAAAGCGGTCGGGGCGATACAAACCATTTGTGAAATCGAACAGACGCGTTGTTTGTCTATTATTTCTTTGCCGCGGCTCCCTGACTCCAAGCGGAGCCCCCCGCGGCAGGCGGCGCATCATACCACAAATTTTATCTTCAACTTCTTCGCGACCCTGAGCTTCTTCAGCCTGGCGTGCTTCGGTAAACCATTGATATATGGGGGATAATCCTCACCCCGAATAAGGGGGGAGAGATATCTGCGGCAAGCTGCAGTGATCGCAAAGCCGTCTCCGCTGATGTATCGGCGCGGCACCATTTTCTCCTTGTTGGCGATTCGTGAAAGCGGGGCCTCGTCGATGCGCCAGCGGTAGGGGTCGTCCGAGATTCGTTTGATGATCGGCATAACAGCTGTTTTTCCAGACAAAGCAAACCTGACGGCGGCTTCACCGACGGCGTAAGCCTGTTTGACATCGACCGCGCTCGCTATATGCCGGGCAGAGCGCTGCAGATAGTCGGCAACCGCGTAGTGATATTTGAAGCCAAGGTTCTCGCGGATCATGTTGGCGACAACTGGAGCAACGCCGCCGAGCTGTGCGTGGCCGAACGCATCCCTTGTTCCGGCCTCGGCCAGGAATTTTCCGTTTGCGTAGCGGGCACCTTCGCTGACGACAACGACACAGTACTGGTACTTCTTCACGCATTCCCTGACCCGTTTCAGGAATGCCGCTTTCCTGAACGGGATTTCGGGAAACAGGATGATGTGTGGAGCATCTTCCGGCCTGGTGCCTGCCAGTCCTCCGGCCGCCGCTATCCAGCCCGCGTGGCGTCCCATCACTTCGAGTACAAACACCTTTGTCGATGTCTCCGCCATGGATAAGACATCGAGGGCTGCTTCCCGGGTCGATACGGCAACGTATTTCGCGACGGATCCAAAGCCCGGACAGTTGTCGGTTACAGGCAAGTCATTATCCACAGTCTTGGGGATGCCCAGACAGATCACGGGATAACTCATCCGCTTGGCCAGGACCGACACCTTGTGAGCCGTATCCATCGAATCATTACCGCCGTTGTAAAAGAAATATCCGATGTTGTGCGCCTTGAACACTTCGATGAGCCGCTCGTATTGTGCGCGGTTCTCCTCGATGCCCTTGAGCTTGTATCGTGCCGATCCGAAGGCGCCCCCAGGCGTATAGCGTAACGCCGCAATCGTTGCAGCGGTTTCCTTGTTTGTGTCGATCATTTCCTCTTTCAAAGCGCCGATGATGCCGTTGTGCCCGGCATAAACGTTGGCTATGCGTTTCTTGTTCTTGCGAGCGGTTTCGATCACCGCACAGGCCGTGGTGTTGATAACAGCGGTGACACCGCCCGATTGGGCATAAAACGCATTCATTTTCGACATCAATTCTGTATCCGTTTCTTAAAGATTGAAATCGAGCCGAAGCATAGCGGATTCCCGGATTTCGTTCACCGGCAGCCGTTTGACCCGAATCTGTATTGCCGGTAGCGTATGCCGCCCTTGAGACACTGCGAGACCAAGCATGCGGATCGTATTATTGGGGGCGCCGGGATCCGGAAAAGGTACACAGGCCAAGAAGCTGATGGCCGAAAAAGAAGTCCCGCAGATATCCACCGGGGACATACTGCGCGCCGCCGTTGCAGCAGGTACTGCCTATGGCGAGCAGGCCAGGAAGATCATGGACGCGGGTGAGCTTGTTCCCGACGATGTCATGCTCGGCATAATCAGCGACAGGCTTGCAGAGGACGACGCGGCGGGCGGATTCATTCTCGATGGCTTCCCGCGAACCGAGAAACAGGCACTCGACCTCGAAGATCTCCTCGAGAAAATGGGGCGGCCGCTGGACTCGGTGGTATTGATGGATGTGGACTTCGACATCCTGATGAAGCGCCTGACCGGCAGGCGGACCTGCTCTTTGACCGGGAAACTCCTGAATATCTATTTTTCACCGCAGGAAGAGCTGGATGCCTGCACAGACGCAGGCGGTGAATTAATGCAGCGTGAAGATGACAACGAAGAGACAATCAGCAATCGTCTGGAAGTGTATCGCGCACAGACAGAGCCCCTGGTTGAGCTCTATCGTGGGAAGAACAAGCTAAAGGTCATCGACGCGGCAGGGAGTATCGATGAAGTTTACGGTCGGTTTGTCGCAGAATTGGGCCGTTGATTCCGGATACGGCCGCTGCAGAGCCTTTCTACTCATTACGCCTACTAATTTCACCGCGGAGCAGAAGTAAAATAATCCCAACCGCGAGGAAAGCGGCAGCAAGCGTCGACAAATGAACCTGGACATCGACCGACACGAGGCCCGGATCTTCAAACATTGGCACACCGTCGGCGTCGAATGCGGCGCGATGTGGGAAAAATGTGTTCAATGCACCCATTACACCAATGATTCCGCTACCGAGCGTTACAAGAAGTGCACCCCATGAACGATTTCGCCAAAGAGTCCAGGCGCCAACGAATACGACTGGCCACCAGAAAAACGGCCGCATGAGCGAAAGGTAATAGAAAATTGTGTCCATCATAAGCGCCGACTAACGAATTGGCTGGACGATTATGCTGCGATCCTGACTTGGTACCACACTATTCACTCCATGGCTGCATCATTCATTGCTCGAGCATCTCCAAAAGCTTCCCACCAATAATCTGTTTTCGCCAGCCTGTAAACACACGAGAATCCCGGTCACCGTTTAGAGATGCGGACAGCTCTCTCCTGGGCGCAATGATTTCTGCCGTGATCTCCAAATTCTCGGCGCAGGCGGCGACTGCTGCTTGCATACTTTTCAAAATCGACTTTTGTTTTTCGTTCGGTTTTTGTGGTGGCTCATAGTCGATATCATCGCTTTTCGCATCTTCGAGATTCTCGAGAATCTCCCCGGCAGCGCGACGCAGTGTGCGCGGGGCAAGTCCCGGAATTTCAGCCAGCGACTCCTGATCGTTTGGTCCGGCAGAAGCGATTTCCAGAAGGACGGCATCCTTCATGATCCACTGACGCGGCCGGTCTGAGCGCACGGCCTCGCGTTCACGCCAGCTTGCCAGCCTGACGGCTGCTGCCCGCGCCCGACCACGGAGGTGCCTGGCACCTTTGAGCCGCTCGACAGCGTCGGCGAACTCTCCTTTGTACAGTGATGGCTGCAGCAGGAAGGCTGAGTCTTCCTCTGCCCAATGCAGCCTGTCGAGACCGTTCAAGCGCTCGGTGAGAATCTCGTGCGCCGGCAAAAGGTACTCGACATCCTCGGCAGCGTATTCGAGCGCAGCCGCAGGTAGTGGGCGTCTTGTCCAGTCTGCGCGTGTGTGGGACTTGGCAAGCTCCACTCCAAACAGCTCCCTGACGAGCCCGGCATATCCGAGTTGTGGCGCAAGACCCAGGAGGGCGGCTGCGATCTGCGTGTCGAAGAGGATATCGGGCATGCGATTCGAGGTCTGATATAGCACCTCGATGTCCTGTCGGGCGGAGTGAACAACCCAGTGGCAGTCCATCAGTCTTTGCCAGAACGACTCAAGATCGACATCGCTCATCGGGTCGGCACAGTAGATGCCGTCATCTGTCGCAATCTGCAGAAGGCAGAGTTGCGCATAAAATGTTTTTTCACGCATGAACTCGGTATCGAGACCTATGCGCCTGTCTGCGCATAGCAGGGCGCTGACGGCGTCATTCGAGTCGAGATCGACAAACTGAAAGTTCGGCATTCGGGTTTGGCAGGTGGATTTCAGCATGGAAGGTTAACATGCGATGATTATGGTTACGCAGAAGTTACGAACGGGCAAACTGTGCGACTAATCTTTAAGGCGTTTATCGACACCTTCCTGCTTCGCAGGGGACCGGAAGACCTTCCGAAGTCATCATTATTGCTCGCGATGGTTATCGGATTGTCTATCGTCGTACATTTTTTGTTCTATGCGATAGTCGAGTCGGAACCAGGTGCAGACCTGTTCCTTGAGTTCGCGACTGAGCTGGTCAAAATCGCGTCTTATGTCAGTGTCTTAATGCTGTTCGGGCTGGTCAGTCGAGTCATGCAAACGATGACGGCGATCATCGGCTGCAACGCGATCCTGGGCCTGCTCCTGACCGTTCTACTGATGGTGTCTCAGCCAATCATCAATGGGGAGCTCGATGTAGTGTTCGCTTGGCTCGTTACATTCTGGCTGATTATTGTCGAGGGCCACATTATTTCGAGAGCTATAGAACTGCACAGGATTACGGGCATTGCCATCGCTGTTGTGATATTTATTCTGCAACTTGGATTTTACGTCACCTTTGGTGATTTTCCGGAAGCCGTTGCCAGCTGATGCGTATTCACATTCTCGGAATCTGTGGAACTTTCATGGGGGGTGTTGCCGCCCTTGCCAAGGCGGCCGGCCATCAGGTCTCGGGGTCGGATACCGATGTCTATCCGCCGATGAGTACCCAGCTCTCGCGCCTGGGCATTACCGTGCACGAGGGCTATGACGCGAATCAACTGAAGCCGCCACCCGATTACGTCGTGATCGGCAATGCGTTGAGTCGCGGCAATGAAGCGGTGGAAGCGGTCCTTGATCGTGGCATTCCATACACCTCCGGGCCGCGTTGGCTGTCGGAATATGTGCTGAGGGACCGCCACGTACTCGCCGTTGCCGGCACGCACGGCAAAACGACGACCGCCAGCATGCTTGCATGGATTCTGGAGGCAACAGGGCGTTCCCCCGGTTTTCTTATCGGCGGCGTGCCGACGGATTTCGACGAAACAGCCCGATATGGCAAGTCGAAATATTTTGTCGTGGAGGCCGACGAATACGACACGGCATTCTTCGATAAGCGTGCGAAATTCGTTCACTATCGTCCGCAAACGCTGGTTCTCGGAAATCTCGAATTCGACCATGCCGACATTTACAAAGACCTTGATGCGATTCTCTGGCAGTTCCATCAATTGTTGCGAACCATCCCAAAGAGCGGCCGAATTATCCTGAACAGTGCGGACGCGAACCTTAAGGTGCTTCTCGACATGGGTTGCTGGTCATCCACGGAATCTTTCGGAATAGTAGAGAACGGCGACGACTGGACCGCAAAATTCCTGGACGCAGGCGAGCGCCGCATCCATGTTTCGCAACGCGGCGGCGCCAACGCTGAGGCAAGTTGGCTGCTTGGCGGGAGTCACAATCTCGAAAATGCGTTAGCGGCAATTGCGGCGGCAAAGTCTGCCGGCGTATCACTGCAGGAGGCGTTGCAAGCGTTGTCCCGGTTCAAGGGCGTGAAGAGGCGCCTGGAACGAACCGCGACTGTCTCGAATATCGCCATCTACGATGACTTTGCCCACCACCCGACGGCGATACAGCGGACAATTGCCGGATTAAAAAAGCGATATCCCGGACAACGCATCGTCGTCGCGTTGGAGCCGAGATCAAACACGATGAAACTGGGCGCTCATAACGACACGCTCGCCGCCTCGCTCGACGGTGCAAATCTGGTCTGCATGTACAGGCCCAGCGATGTCGCTGCAGATTTTGATGACAGCCTCTCCCCGCTTGGCGAACGACTGCATTTACATGCCGACTACGACGAGCTCGTTGCCGATCTCGCCGCAGAAGTTCAGCCGGGTGACCAGGTCGTATTCATGAGTAACGGCGGCTTTGGGTCGGCGAGACAGAACCTGACAGGTGCCTTGCGAAACAATCGCTAAATTGGGTCGATTTACTGCTGTCCCGTCCTATACTTAAAGAAACATAGCCGCGGTTTTTTGCAGTGAAAGTTCCTCTTTTTCCGCTGAGTACGGTTCTATATCCGGGTGGGCCATTGCCATTGCGCGTATTCGAGCCTCGTTACCTGGACATGGTCAGCGAGTGTCTCAAGACAAACGCACCCTTCGGTGTCCTGTTGATAAAGAGCGGCAGCGACACTGGTCCGGCAACAACATACGACGTCGGTACGCTGGCAAGAATTATTGACTGGTATCTGGGCAGCGACGGTCTGTTAGGTATTACGGCGATCGGAGAGCAGCGGTTTCGTCTGATATCGGCGGATCGGCGGCCTGACGGCCTCAACATCGGAGATATAGAACTGTTGGAGACCGAGGATCCATTTTTGCTGCCCGAGCAGTACAAACCGCTGGCGCACATTCTTGCCGGCGTGCTCGACGATCTGGGTCGCCTGTACGAGTCACTGGAAAAACAGTACGACGATGCCGGTTGGGTAGGCTATCGATTTGCCGAGATCCTGCCGATCAGTCCCGACCAAAAGCAGTCCTGTCTGGAAGCCAACGATGCGATGCAGCGCCTGGACCTGGTAGAAAAAGTGCTTGATTCCGTTCGCGGACCGGACAGTTAGCTAGTCACGCGTTTAGCGTCGCGAACACCTGTTCGGCCTTCGATAGCGTTTCGGATATTTCGTCGTCGCCGTGTGCGGCAGATATGAAGCCGGCTTCAAAGGCTGATGGTGCGAAATAGATGTTTGCGTCCAGCATTCCATGGAAGAATCGCCGAAACATGTCTGTGTTGGCCGAAGCCACCTGGGAATATCGCCTGATTGGGCCATCTTCGCTGAATACGAAGCCGAACATGCCGCCCGCTGACTCGACGGCCAATGGCACGCCAGCCTCGCGCGCCCTGTCCGCCAGACCTTTCGTCAATCGCTCAGCGCGCTCGCCGAGCGAGGCATAGAAACCCGGCTGCTCCAGCGCCCGCAGCGTCGCCAAACCGGCAGCCATCGAGAGCGGATTTCCGGAAAGCGTGCCGGCCTGATAGACAGGACCGTCCGGCGCGATGCTTGCCATGATATCCGCGCGCCCGCCGAAGGCTGCTGCCGGCATTCCGCCGCCGACGATTTTGCCAAGCGTCGTCAGGTCCGGCCGGATGTTGAACAGTTCCTGCGCACCGCCTTTTGCAACTCGGAATCCCGTCATCACCTCATCGAATATGAGAACGGATTCATTTTGGTCGCAGGCGGATCGGAGCGCCTCCAGGAATCCCGGCTCCGGCGGCACCATATTCATGTTGCCGGCGATCGGCTCGACCATGATGCAGGCAATCTGCTCGCCGAATTTTCCGAACGCTTTCCTGACCGCGTCCGCGTCGTTGAAAGTCAATGTAACCGTGTGCTCGGCGAGATCTGCCGGAACACCCGGCGAACTCGGCACGCCGAGCGTCAACGCGCCGGATCCTGCCTTGATCAACAGAGAGTCGGAGTGGCCGTGATAGCAGCCCTCGAACTTGATGATCTTGTCGCGACCGGTGAAACCTCGCGCGAGTCTGATGGCGCTCATCGTTGCTTCTGTGCCCGAGCTCACCATGCGAATTCGTTCGATGGACGGCATGAACTCACAAATTTTCTGTGCAAGGTCGGTTTCTGCGACAGTTGGCGCGCCGAAACTAAGGCCAGACCGCGCCGCATCGATTACGGAATTTATTACGTCTTCATTGGCATGGCCGAGAATCATCGGTCCCCAGGAACCGACATAGTCGATCATCTGGCGGCCATCGACTGTATGCAACCAGGCGCCCTGTGCGCTTTTGAAGAACACCGGTTCTCCGCCCACAGCGGCAAACGCCCGCACCGGCGAGTTGACACCACCGGCGATATATTTTTTCGCGTCCGCGAATAGGCTCACGCATTTACTCCCCTGAAGAGGCGCATGCTACAGAAGGCGCATTCGCTCATAAACCCCTGCATCAGTGCTGGTAAACTTCTTTCGCATACCATGAAAACCTACATGTGTCTCATTTGTGGCTACGTCTATGACGAGGCGGAGGGCGACGTCGAAGCAGGAATTCCCGCCGGTACAAGATGGGACGACGTGCCCCTTTCATGGCGTTGTGCCGATTGCGGTGCCGGAAAAGAAGACTTCGAAATGGTTGAGATCTAGCCACAATCCCGGTCTCTCATGCAATGTTCGGCTAGGTCTCAGGCTCACTCAACTGAACGGCCTTGATGCCGATTTCTGAAAGCAGCGACGGCACTCCGTCTTCACCAATCAGGTGCAGCGCGCCGACGACAACCAGATAGTCATCTTCTTCTGCGATCAATTTCCTGATCTTGTCTACCCACGCCAGGTTTCGATCGACGACGAGTGTCTTGTAAAGCTCCGGATACTTTTGCATTTCGACCAGCAGGGTCTCTTCGAGAAAGTGGGTATCGCCATGGCGCCACGCGCGTATCAAAAGATTGAGATCTTCCTCGATGTTCAGGCTTTCACGAAATGTCTGGATGAGCAATGAACGCTGCGCCGGCATAGACAGGCCGTCGAGCAATTCGAGTTGTTCGCGGGCAGTCTCGAATCCGAGAATCTCCTTCTTGTCTTCGCTGGCCTTCGCCGCAAGATGAAACTCGATGCCGTATTGAGGGTTGAAGCCGATTCGTAGCAGCATCATTTGTTCGACGGTGATTGCCGCCAGCCATGGTTCGGATTCCGCGAGCATCGAAATCGGGATATCGAGTTGTGCTGCGTACTCCGCTGCTTCGGTATAGAGCTCCTGGCCCATGTACTGCTGCAGGCTGCCGCCGTCGGCAATTACGCCCAATTCGTTGACCAGGCCCGCCATCTCGATCGGATCGAGGTCGTCTATATCCACTTCCATAATCAGGAACTCGGCATCCTTGTAAGCAATGTCGATCGCAGTTGGAATCGGGTGATCGTGCTCCCTGAGCACATGCACCGACCCGAGCAGGTAGATGTGATTGCTGCGTCCGTCAATCTGCCACATTGAGATGGGATGCCCGGCGTCCTGCGGCACCGCCGGTCCGGCCACCACGACCAGGCAGACAATGAGCAGCCCCCTGATGACCGACGCTCGCGCAGTCATTCTTCGCTGAGCCAGATCAATTCGGTATTCACGACACCGTCGGGCTGCAGGATGATTCTGCGATATGCCGGAGGATTATCATCCAGCGCAAACTCGTCGCTTGCTACTTTGAATTGCCGGCAGGTGGACGGTGTGCCAATGATCTGGATCGAGTCATGCAGGCCTTCGAATGCCTGATGAACGTGGCCGAATATCGCCGCCCGGACTTTGCCCATTCTTGCGATAAGGTGCAGGAATTCCTCGCCGTTTCGAAGACCGACCTGGTCAAGCCACTTGCTGCCGACGGGCAGGGGCGGGTGATGCAGGCAGATTAAAACGTGCTCGGCGTCGGTTTCTTCGAGAATTTGCTCGAGCCGTTCCATTTCCTTGTCATCGATGCGGCCGGCAGCGTCGCCGCTGATGCAGCTGTCAATGCCGGTAATCAGCCATGATCCGTGTACGACGGACTCGCAGTAGTGAAACTCGGGGCTGGCGAGCGTGTTTTTCATCAGATCCCGAATATCGTGATTGCCGGGTACGCAATACACGGGGAGACCGAGAGGTAGCATCGATTCGCAAAAGCGTTCGTAAGCCTCGCGGCTGTCGTCCTGAATCAGGTCGCCGGTCATTGCCACCATATCGGCGTCCCAGCCCGAAGCCTGAATATGGCCGAGCACATTCTGGAGCGAATGATGGGTTACGATGCCTCGCAGATTCGAATCCGAATCTGCGAATAGATGCGGGTCAGTTACATGCAGGACCCGGATAGGATCAGCTGACGTTTGAATAACGCTACAATCCTCTGCCGTTGCGGCATTCCACAATCTCCTGGGCGAGAATAATAGCTGTTTGCGGGGTAGAAAAAAACGGGGACAGACCCCGAGTCTGTCCCCGTCGTATTCTCAATAGCGGTAATAGTCGGGCTTGTACGGTCCGTCTTTGGATACACCGATGTATTCGGCTTGCTCGTCCGACAGTTCGGTCACCTTCGCGCAGATTCGATCGAGGTGTAGTCGGGCCACTTTCTCATCGAGGTGTTTCGGCAGTACATATACTTCCTTCTTGTACTGGTCGGTGTTTTGCCAAAGCTCGATTTGCGCGAGTACCTGGTTCGTAAACGAGTTGGACATGACGAAGCTTGGATGGCCTGTGGCGCAGCCAAGATTTACAAGGCGCCCCTCAGCCAGGAGAATTATCCGCTTGCCGTCAGGGAAGATGATGTGATCCACCTGAGGCTTGATGTTCTCCCACTCGTACTTCTGCAGGTAAGCGACGTCGATTTCGTTGTCGAAGTGCCCGATGTTGCAGACGATCGCCTGGTCTTTCATACGTTCCATCTGCGCCCCGGTGACGACATGGTAGTTGCCGGTCGCTGTGACGACGATGTCCGCCTGGTCACAGACCTCGTCAAATCGCACGACGCGATAACCTTCCATCGCCGCCTGTAATGCACAGATCGGATCGATTTCCGTGATCCATACGGTCGCACCCAGGCCGCGGAGAGACTGCGCACAGCCTTTGCCGACATCTCCGTAACCGCAGACGATAACGGTCTTTCCCGCAATCATGACGTCCGTTGCACGTTTGATGCCATCGACCAGCGACTCACGACAACCATAAAGATTGTCAAACTTGGACTTCGTAACCGAATCGTTGACGTTAAAGGCCGGGCACAACAGGCTGCCGTCTTTCTGCATGTCATAAAGGCGTTTTACGCCCGTCGTCGTTTCTTCAGACAATCCGCGAACTTTTTTCATCAGTTCAGGGTACTTGTCATGCATGA
>Ga0255047_10001514_pt1 | contig 16732 bp, 12 predicted proteins | sample JV7_2_1_MG_FD_183640 | JGI IMG/M metagenome (GOLD analysis project Ga0255047, IMG submission 183640) | Seawater microbial communities from Jervis Inlet, British Columbia, Canada - JV7_2_1 | ecosystem: Environmental > Aquatic > Marine > Inlet | place: Canada: British Columbia | collected 2016-10-06 | reverse complement strand
AATCATGTTGCCGGGCAAGCCGCCGCCCGTGATGTGCGCCAGGCCGTGGGCTTCGGCCCGGTACAGCGAGTTGAGCACTGCCGGGGCATACAGGACCGACGGTTCCATCAGCACCTCGGCGACGGACCTGTCGTCTTCCGGGAAGGTCTCGTCGAGATCGAGCTGGTCCACGATGAGGGCGCGGACCAGCGAGAAGCCATTGGAGCGCAGGTTGGGGGAGCCCACGCCGATGATGACGTCCCCGGCCACGATGTCCTCTCCGGTGACCACCTCGTTCATCTCCACGATGCCGAGTGCGGTTGCAGAGATGTCGAAGCGCTCGTTGTCCATCACGCCAGGGTGTTCTGCCGTCTCGCCACCGAGCAGGGCGACATCCGCCTCGTTGCAGGCGTCAGTGATGGATTCGACGATCGTCTCCACCGTGTCGAGATCGAGGTGGCCCACGGCGATGTAGTCGGTCATGGCGATTGCCAGAGCACCGGAAGCCGCCAGGTCGTCGATGACCATTGCCACCAGGTCGTAGCCGATTCCCTCGATGAGCCCGGTCATCCTGGCCAGCTCCGCCTTCGTCCCGACGCCGTCTGTGGTCATCATGAACACGGGGGTGTCGTACCCCGGGGGCACCCGGATACCTGCGGCGAACCCGCCGACGTCGCCGACGACGTCGTCAGTCCACGTCGACTGCACCCGCCATCCGATGCGTTCCACGAGCTCCTCTGCCGCCCCCAGGTCGACGCCGGCATCGTCGTACGAGGTCACGAGCGCTCCAGGATGAACTTCGAATCGGTCAGTGGAACCTCCGTCGGGTACTTGCCTGACAGACATGCCGTGCAGAACCCGGCCTCTGGGGCTCCGGTCGCCGCGATGACGGCTTCGAGCTCGAGGTAGGCGAGCGAGTCGACCGAGAGGAATTCGGCGACCTCGTCGACCGAGCGCCCTGCAGCAAGGAGGGTGGCCTGGTCCCCGGTGTCCATTCCGTAGAAGCACGGCCAGCGGTAGGGAGGAGAGGAGATGCGGAGGTGGATCTCGGCGGCTCCGGCCTCGCGCAGCATCGAGACGAGCTGTCGCGTTGTGGAGCCGCGGACGATGGAGTCGTCGACGAGGACGAGGCGCTGGCCGCGTACCGCATGCGGCATCGGGTTCAGCTTCATGCGAATCCCGCGGTCACGCATCGCCTGGGCGGGGTTGATGAACGTGCGGCCGACGTAGCGGTTCTTGACGAGTCCGTCGGAGTACGGGATGCCGGACTCCTTGGCGAACCCCTGCGCCGCCGGGATGCCCGATTCGGGGACGGGAACCACGACGTCGGCGTCTGCGGGGGCCTGTCGTGCCAGGCGGGTTCCCATCGCAAAGCGGGCGCCGTGGACGTTCTGGCCGAACAGGTTGGAGTCCGGCCTGGCGAAGTACACGAACTCGAACAGACACAGACGAGAATCGGTGTCCGTGAAGGGCCGGAGACTGCGGACGCCGTCGCCGTCGATGACGACCATCTCGCCTGGTTCGACATCGCGGACGAAGCGGGCGCCGACGATGTCGAGTGCCGCCGTCTCGGACGCGAGCACCCACCCGTCATCGGTGGCACCCAGGGTCAGCGGCCGAAACCCGTGAGGATCGCGGGCTCCGATCAGATGGTTCCGGTCCATGACGGTGATCGTGAACGCACCCTCGAAGCGGGGGAGTGCCTGGGCGGTTGCGGCGACGACGTCGCCGTCCGTGAGCTCCATGCCCTCGATGATCGCCGCCGTCATCAGCTCCGAATCGGTGGTGGCGGCAACAGGCCCAACGGTCTCCGCCAGGGCAGCGGCGTTGGTGAGGTTGCCGTTGTGAGCCAGGGCAACGGCGTTGGCCCCGACGTGACGGAACACCGGCTGCGAGTTCTCCCACACCGTCGAGCCCGTCGTCGAATAGCGGTTGTGGCCGACTGCGAGATGGCCGGGGAGTCCGGCGAGGGTGCGCTCGTCGAAGACCTGGGCGACGAGCCCCATGTCCTTGAACACCGTCATCGTCTCGCCGTCTGAGACGGCGATTCCTGCGCTCTCCTGGCCGCGGTGCTGGAGTGCGAAGAGCCCGAAATACGTCACCCGGGCTGCGTCGCTCGGACCGAGATAGCCGAAGACGCCGCAGGCCTCACCCGGCCGGTGCCAAGCGGGTGGATCGATGGGCAGCACCGGCGAGAGTGTAGGGCCGGCTGGCGCAGGCGGTGTGCCGCTCAGAACAGGAGGATGAGGACCAGCGAGGCAACGCCGACCAGCGCCCCGAGCGTGGTCCGGATCGCCACCGCGTTGGGCCTCCCAACGGCGAATTGTGACCACAGGTAGGCGATGAGGAGCCCGGCCAGGAAGCCGCCGAGGTGGGCCTCCCACGCGATGTTGAGCCCTGGCATGAAGCCGATCACGGCGTTCAGGACGAGGAACACCATGAGCTGGTTGAGCATGGCTCTCCCGCCAGGCGTCGCCCGCATCTTCCATGCGACGAAGAGCCAGGAGCCGATCACACCGAAGATGGCGCCGGATGCTCCGACGGCAAGCCCGTTGTCCGGTCCGATCAGATAGAACGCGGCGCCACCCGCAGCAGCAGACGCCAGGTACAGCGAGGCGAATGCCGGTGACCCAACCTGGCTCTCGATGCGTGGTCCCAGGGCATAGAGGATGTACATGTTGAACCCGATGTGGAGCAGGCCGCCGTGGAGGAAGGCGCCGGAGAGCGTGCGCCACCATTCGCCTTCAGCGACGAGCCAGTTGGCCTGGGCGAACCACTCGAGGAGTTGGCGGTCCAGATCTCGGGACAGGAACCCGGCGACGAAGAGGGTCGCGGCGATGGCGATGATCGACAAGGTGACCGGTGCCGTCTGGAATGACGGCCTGGTGCCGACCATGGAACGCCTGGCGACGACGACGCGGTTGCGTCCCTGCGGTGCCGCACACTCCGGGCAGCGCTGGCCAACTGCCGCGTCGTGGGTGCACTCGACGCAGATGTTGCGCCCACACTCGCTGCACGACAGCCGGGTCTTGCGATCCGGGTGCCAGTAGCAGACGGTCTGGGTGGTCTCGTCCATGGTCCAACGGTATTCGGCGTGGCGGGATATCTCGTCGCTTCAACCTCGTGGCCCGGATTCGGCTTCCCGTCAGGAGCAGCTGTTGGTCAGTCCGTTGAGGGGGGCGTCTCCAGTGAGAGCGCGGTATGCCTGGCGGAACTGGTCGCACCCGTGGTCGGGCAGGGCGGCGAATCCCGAGCTGAAGTCCAGCAATGCCCACGTGACCACCTCGGCGGCGTGCTCGGTAGCCCGCTCGTGCCACGGTCCGGACCGGTCGTTCCAGTTGCCGAGTCCCCGGAGGTCGGCGAAATTGCCCCTCGTGGCATCGTCGAGCGAGGTCTGCTCCCAGGCATGGGCGAGCTCGTGGACCAGCGTCTTGCGGCGCCACCGGTCGCGCACCGTCGGCTTGTCATGGTCGGCGCACACTCGAAGGACCCGGGTGCCGTCATCGCCGTGGCGCAGGGTGCCCATGTTGCCCTCGCACGGCTCGGCATCGGTGTGGAAGGAGATGCGCACGGCTGGGAGAATCAGGCCGGCCTCGGTGAACAGGCCATAAGCCCATTCCACCATGGTCCGTTCGTACGCGACCATGCCGGGTGGTTGTATCGGAAGAGTGGTGTGCGGCGCATCTGCGGCGACTGCGGTTCCCGTTCCCGGCACGGCCAGTGCGAGGAAGGTGACGAGGATCCTGGTGGTCAGGTGAAGGCGATGGGTGAACTCCATTCCTGCAGCGTCCGCGCGGGCGCTTTGCGGTCACCGCAGGCCGCTTTGGTGTGGGTTGGAGCGGCGTTTAAGTCGGCCCTAAGTGGCCGCGGCTTCAATGGGGAGCAACTGGAACGGGATGGCAGCGATGGCAGAATCTGAAGGCGCGCAAGGAGGGCTGGAATTCTCGGTCCTGGGCTCGCTGGTCGTGCGGCGCGCCGGTGGTTCGCTGGACCTCGGTTCCTACAAGCAGCGAGCGCTGCTCGCGCTGCTCCTCGTCCACCGCAATGAGGTCCTCTCGACCGACCGGATCATCGACGAGTTGTGGGGGAGCGAGGCTCCTACGGACCGGAAGAATGCTTTGCATGTGTACCTCTCGAACCTGCGCAAGGTGCTCGAACCGGAGCGGATGAAGCGGACCGAGGGCTCGGTGATCCTGACCCGGTCCCCCGGCTACTCGATCAAGACGGCCTCCGATGCTGTGGACGCCGACGTCTTCCTCCGGCTCGTCGCGGAAGGGAGAGCCCTCCTCGCGGCCGACCCGGGAGCGGCGTCGATCGCTCTCGGGGACGCATTGGCTCGGTGGCATGGGCTGCCTTTCGAAGAGTTCACGTACGAGGGCTTCGCCCAGACCGAGATCTCACGGCTCAACGAGTTGCGGCTCGAGGCCGTCGAGGACCGAGTCGACGCCGATCTTGCTCGTGGCCTGGCGCGCGAGCTCGTTGGCGAGATCGAGAGCCTCGTCGGCACCCATCCTCTGCGAGAACGGTTGACCGGACAGTTGATGCTGGCGCTGTACCGATCGGGTCGTCAGGCCGAGGCACTGCGAGCGTTCCAGTCGCTGCAGGGCCGCCTCGCCGAGGAGCTGGGAATCGACCCGTCACTCGAGCTGCGCCGGCTGGAAGAGATGATGGTGCTCGGAGATCCTTCGCTCACCGTCCGCGCCGAGGCCCTGCTTCCCGGGGATCGTGCCGTCATCGGTCCTGCCGTGCGCGGATACGAGCTGCGCGAGCTGATCGGTGAGGGTCGCCTGGGAGCAGCGTATCGGGCGTTCCAGCCGGCCGTCGGCCGCGAGGTGGCGGTGAAGGTCCTGCGAGCCGACGTGGCGGACGATCCCGCGTTCATTCGGGGCTTCGAGGATCAGGCGCAGGCCATCGCCAGGCTCGACCATCCCTACATCGTGCCGCTCTATGACTTCTGGAGGGAACCGGGAGCGGCGTTCCTCGTCATGCGGCTGATGCAAGGCGGGAACCTGGCACATCGGCTCGCCGCGGGACCGCTCGATGGCCCCGCGGTCGGTCGGCTCGCAGCGCACGTCGGCGAGGCCCTGCACGCCGCGCACCGTCTCGGGATGGTTCACGGCGATGTCCGGCCGGGAAACCTCCTGATCGATGCAGACGGCGATGCGCACCTTTCAGACTTCGGGATAGCGCTCGGGCACGGCGACGGGGACGGGGTGCGATCGTTGGCACCCGCCGACCCGATGTACGCAGCGCCCGAGCGGGGCGACGGTGAGGCTGTGGATCCTTCCTCCGATGGCTACAGCCTTGCCGTCGTCGTCGCCCAGGCTCTCGCCGGGCGGCAGAGTGCTCTCCCGGAGCTCCTTGTCGGCATGGACCCTGCGATCGCCGATGTCCTGGTGCGCGCAACCGCGCAAGATCCGGCGGCGCGGTACCCCGACGTCCGTGCCTTCGTGGACGCATTGCTGGAGGCGCTCGATGTCGATGCAACGGGAACTGCCGCTCGCGAGAGCGACGCCGTCAACCCGTACAAGGGCTTGCGGGCCTTCGCACAGTCGGACGCCGATGACTTCTTCGGACGAGAGCGCGCCGTCGAGCGCTTGGTGAGCCGGCTCGGTGCCCCCGGCCGTGCAGGCCGATTCGTCGCCGTGGTGGGACCGAGCGGCTCGGGAAAGTCGAGCCTCGTGCGAGCCGGCCTCCTGCCCGCGCTGCGCCGCGGCGGCCTTCCCGGCTCAGACCGCTGGTTCGCCGTCGAGATGGTTCCCGGCCGTCACCCTGTGGAGGAGCTCGAGGATGCCCTGCGCTCGATCGCGGTTCGCCCGCCGGCATCCCTGCTCGAGATGCTCTCCGCCCCGGACGGGCTCTCCACAGCGGTCGACATGATTCTCCCGGATGACGGTGCCCAGCTGGTGCTCGTCGTTGACCAGCTCGAGGAGCTGTACACGCACGGCGATGCCACGGTCGCCGACCGCTTCATGGAGACGCTCGCCGGCGCCGTGTCCGGCCCGCGCAGCCGTCTCCGGGTCATCGCCACGTTGCGCGCCGACTTCTACGACCGTCCCCTCCTCCACCGGACCTTCGGCGAGCTGCTCCGGGAAGGAACCGAGGTCATCATCCCGATGTCTGCAGGCGAGCTGGAACAAGCCGTCACGGGCCCGGCCGGCCGCCTGGGGGTGGGGTTCGACCCGGCCCTGGTGGCAGAGATCGTTTCCGACGTAGCAGACCGTCCGGCCGCGCTGCCGCTGCTCCAGTACACCCTCACCGAGCTCTTCGACCAGCGTCACCGGAAGGTTGTGACCCTCGACGCCTACCGCAAGCTCGGTGGCGTGCTCGGCGCGCTGGTGCAACGCGCCGAAAGCCTGTACGCGACCCTCGATGTTGCAGGCGAATCCGCCGCCAGGCAGGTCTTCCTTCGGCTGGTGACGGTGGGCGAGGGAGTGGAGCGGGACACGAGACGGCGGGTCCTCGTCACCGAGCTCACGGCCTTGGGGGAGTCCGGCGAAGCCGTGCAGACGGTTCTCGACGTCTTTGGCCGCCACCGGCTGTTGACCTACGACCGCGACCTCGTCACGCGCAGCCCCTCGGTCGAGATCTCCCATGAGGCCTTGCTCGTGGCCTGGGACCGTCTCCACGGCTGGATCGAGGATGCGAGGAACGACATCCGGCAGCAACGCCGGCTGGCTGCGGCCCTGGCGGAGTGGACGGCCGCGGGAGCCAGCAACGACTACCTGCTGCGCGGCGGCCGCCTCGGCCAACTGGCAGCCTGGGCCGCGGTCACCTCGCTGGCGATGAGCGAAGAGGAGCGCGGCTTCCTCGAGGCGTCGATCGATCTGCGCGACCGGACTGCAGCCGAGGAACAAGCGAGGGAGGATGCCCGGGTCCGGGCCGTCCGCCAATCACGGCGGAGGGCTCGGCTATTGGGTGCCCTCGCTGTGGTCGCGATCGTGGTCGGTGTTCTCGCCGTGTTCGCGTGGACGCAGCGCCAGCAGGCGGCCGCGCTCGCCGACGAAGCGGAGCAACGTGCACTGGCGATCCGGCTGGCCGACCAGGCGGTGCGCCAGACGCGCTCGGACCCGCAGCTGGCGGTGCTGCTGGCACTCTCTGCTGCCGACGCCACGGTCGGCGTCGACGCGCTGCCGATCCCGGTCGAAGAGGCCATGCACCTCGCGCTGCAGAGCGCCGGGATTGCCTATCCGGCCGATGTCTCCGAGATCCAGACCGCGTTTGGCCCCGGCGGCGTGGTGGGGTACTACGCGATGGAACCCACAGACCTCGCTCTCCTGATGGCTGGCGGCCTGACACGACGGTTCACCACCACGGAGTGTGCTTCGTTCGACATCCCGGCGTGCCCCCAGGCGGGCTCGGAGGTGCGCGCTGAGCTCCTGCCGTCTCGTATCCATCGCGAGCCGTCGTCGTTAGTAGGTACGAGCGTCAGGCTGAACACGGCATTCGACCCAGACGATTTTCGGCCCGAGATGGAGCGATTCACCGCCGAGACTGGGATCGGGGTCAGCATCGGCGATCTCACAGAGCCCCTCTATGACGTCCGGACTGGAGCCGACCGCTTCGAGCCGTGGGATGTCCTGATCCTCGCTCAGCCGGGGGCCGTGCGCGACATCGACACCACGTCAGGACTCAGCGATCTCGGCCGATACCTCGACGCGGAGACCATCCGGGCCGCCCGCAGCACCTTCCTCTATGACACGTGGAACGCCGACGGCCGTTTCGTCGCCGTGCCGTTCACCGTCGATGTGAAGTCGATCGTGTGGTACGCGCGCGCCGGCTTCGCCGAAGACGGGTACACGGAGCCGGACTCGTGGGAGGAACTCCTGGCCCTCTCCCACCGGATTGCCGAAGAGGGTGGCGTCCCCTGGTGTCTCGGGTTCGCCTCTGGTGACGCCTCCGGTTGGCCCGGTACGGATTGGATCGAGGGTCTGAGCCTCCGGATCGCCGGACCTCAGTGGTACGACCGATGGGTGTCCCACGACGTGCCGTTCGACGACGCTCCCGCCGTCGAAGCGGCCCAGATGCTGGACCGGCTCATGGCCGGGCCGGGGTACGTCTTCCCGTCGCGGAGCGCGATCTCGACGACGCCCTTCTTTGTGGGAAACCAGCTGGTGGGCGAAGGCTGTTGGATGAACTACGGAGCCAGCTACAGCTTCGGACCGCCCGGCTGGGCGTCCGCGGGTCCGTCGGTTGCGGATCTCGACGCCTTCGTGCTTCCTCCCGCGAGAGCCGGTGGGTCGACGCCCCTCTTCGGAGGGGGAACCGCGGTGAGCGCACCTCACGATCGGCCAGAAGTGCGCGCCTTCATGGCTTTCGTGGCTCGCGAGGACTTCGGAGCTGCGCTCACAGGGTCTCCTGCCTTTCTGCTCGCTGACCGCCGGTTCGACGCGTCCCTCTATGGACCTGCCGACGATCCACATGCGGACCTTCGTCGCGAGTTCTCCACCGCTGCGTTGACCGCGCTTGCCAACGATGAGTTCCGGTTCGATGCGTCAGACCTGATGCCGGGCGCGATCGGATCCTTCGGCCAGGACGGTCGACGCGGCGCCTTCTGGGAGGGGATGCTCGACCTGGCCGATGAGAGGTACACCGCCGCCGAGGTGATGGCACACATCGAGGAGGCCTGGTTGGAGCTGGAGGCTCAGGGGAGCTGAGGCCGCGTCCTCCAGTATTCCGTGTCCTGTTCGATGGCCCTGGCGACGCGCAGGACGCCGAGATCGTCGCCGGGGCGTCCCACGACCTGGAGGCCGACCGGCAGACCGGTCGCCGTGAACCCGGCGGGCACGGAGGTGGCCGGTGCGCCGAGGACGGAGAACTGGTAGCAGCTCTGCAGCCATTGCAGGTAGTGGTCCATATGGGTGCCTTCGATCTCTTTCACCCAGGTTATGTCGACGGAGAACGGCGGCACCTGGGTGACGGGACAGACCAGATAGTCGTAGCGCGCGAAGAAGCCGGTCGCGGCCTCGTGGACCCTGCGCCGGGCGGCGTCGGCTCCTTCCCGGTCGTCGTCGGTGAGCGACCACCCCCGCTCCACATTCCACACGATCTCGTCCTTGACCTGATCACGGTGGGTGCGGACCGCCTCGCCGTGGATCCTGGCGAACCGTTCGAACCGTGCCGTCATGAAGGCCTCTTCGAAGCCGTCGAGGTCGGGCTCGGCATCGGCGACGGCGAAGCCGAGGCCGAGCAGCGTCAGCCGGTGCGGTTCGAGGACCGCGAGCACCTGGGGATCGAACGGCAGCCCGCCGAGGTCGCGGCTCCATGCGATCTTCGTGCCGGCACGCGCCGGTTCGATCGGCGGCAGAAACATGTCGCCACCGTCGGGGAGCGAGATCGGTACTCGGTCGTGGGGACCCGCCGTCGCCGTCAGGAGCAGGGCGACGTCGTCGACGGTGCGCCCCAGCGGACCGTGGACCGAACCTGTCCACGACGGGGTTTCCGTCGGCCAAGTGGGCACGCGGCCCGGTGTCGGCCGGAGGCCGACCACGTTGCAGAACGCCGCCGGGTTGCGCAGCGACGCCCCGTAGTCGGAGCCGTCGGCAAGAGCCACCATGCCGGCGGCCAGTGCCGCCGCCGATCCTCCCGACGACCCACCGGTCGTCTTGGTGAGGTCGTACGGGTTGCGGGTGGCCCCGAACACGGTGTTGTACGTCTGCGATCCTGCCCCGAACTCCGGCGTGTTGGTTTTGCCGACCGGCACGGCCCCGGCTCGCCACATCCGTTCCACGATCAGCGTGGTGCGGTCCGGGACGTGGTCGGCGAACAGCGGCGACCCCCACGTCGTGCGGGTGCCGGCGGTCTCGAAGAGGTCCTTGTGACCCACCGGCAGCCCGTGGAGCAATCCGTGCGACGCGCCCCCTGCTACAGCCTCGTCGGCGGCGGTCGCGGCCCGCTCGGCGCGCTCCACCGACAGCGTGACGATGGCGTTGACCTGCGGGTTGACCGCCTCGATCCGCGCCAGCGATGCCGCCAGCAACTCCCGCGCCGACAGCTCCCGGGCGAGCAGCATCGCCCGCAGCTCCGTCGCCGCCCGATCGACGAGCCCGGAACCGTCACCCACCTGTCACTCCTCCCGTTATCCCTGCGTAGGCCGTCGTTCTTGCGTAAGGAATGGGCGATATAGCCCGATTCCTACGCAAGAACGGGAAGCGCGGTCACCCGACCACCGAGAGGGGACGGCGGAGGGCGTGGTACCAGGCGTCGGTGGCCTCGGCGAGATCGACGATGCCCGCTCCCTCGAAGTCGATGTGATCGCCGCCGAAGACGCCGATGCGCTGCACGAGAACGTCGTCGATGCCGAGATCAGCCAGCGGCGGGGCGGCGACCAGCACACGCAGCGGCGTCTCGTCGAAGAGCAGCCGCCAGTCGTCGCAGTCGACGACGGCACCCACCCCGGAACGGATGCAGATCTCGGCGAGAGCCACGGCAAGGCCGCCCGCAGAGATGTCGTGGAGAACCGGGACGGCCTGGGCGAGCCGGACGCAATGATCGATGATTGCCAGGACATCGCCGACATCGACTGCTGCCGGCCGCCCACCGACGTGATCGAGCGTCACACGGGAGAACGCCGAGCCGGCGAAGTCGTCGCCACCCTCGTGGCCGATCAGCCACAGATCCATGCCCTCCTCGGCTCGGTCGAGCCGGGGCGGCTGGAGCGGCATCGGGTCGGCCAGACCGAGCATGCCGACGACGGGCGCCGGATAGATGTCGACGCCGTCGGTCTCGTTGTAGAACGACACGTTGCCGCCGACGACGGGCAGATCGAGCGCCTCGCACATCTCCGCCATGCCGGCGACGGTCTCGGTGAACTGCCACATCACCTCGGGCTTCTCGGGGTTGCCGAAGTTGAGGTTGTCGACGACCGCGTACGGCCGGGCTCCGGCGACCGCGACGTTCAGTGCCGCTTCGGCGACGATTCGTGCCGCTCCTCGTTCCGGGTCCAGGAAACAACGAACAGCATCGCCGTCGGTGGCGACGGCAAGGCCCTTGTCCGTGCCCTTCACGCGCAGCAGGGAACCGTCATGGCCCGGCTCGACCACGGTGTTGAGGAACAGCATGTGGTCGTACTGCTCGTAGATCCACGAGCGATCCCCCAGCGCCGGATCACCGAGGTGGGAGAGCAGCGTCTTGCCGGCATCCACGCCCTCGGGGAGGGGTGGGGCGTCGTTCCACAGATCGTCCTGGTGACGAGGCCGCTCGACCGGCCTCCGGTAGAGCGGGGCGTCCTCGGAGAGGGATGCCGCGGGGACGTTGGCGACAAGGCTGCCGCCGGAGAACACCCGCAGCTCGGAGGATTCGGTGACGGTGCCGATCACGGCAGCGGGCACCTCCCACCTGGCGGCGACGTCCAGCACAGCGCCCACCGCGCCCGGTGCGACGATCGCCAGCATCCGCTCCTGGCTCTCCGACATCAAGATCTCGCCGGGGGTCATTCCCTGCTCACGGACGGGGACGGCGTCCAGATCGACATCCATGCCCATCCCCCCCGCCGCGGCGCTCTCGGCCGTCGCACAGGAGATCCCCGCGGCACCGAGGTCCTGGATGGCCACCACGAGCCCGGCGGAAAACAGCTCCAGGCACGCTTCGATGAGCTTCTTCTCCGCAAACGGGTCGCCGACCTGAACCGATGGCCGCTTCTCCGCGTCACCGTCCTCGAACGATGCCGACGCGAGGATCGAGGCCCCCCCGATGCCATCGCGGCCGGTGGAGTTGCCGAGCAGAATCGCCCGGTTGCCTGGTCCCGCAGCCGCTTTGGTGACGAGCTGCTCCCGGCGCATCAGGCCGAGGGCCATCACGTTGACGAGGGGATTCTTCGAGAAGGGGTCGGCGAACTCGATCTCTCCCCCGAGCGTCGGCACCCCCACGGCGTTGCCGTAGTGAGCGATCCCTCCCACGACACCGGACATGAGGTAGCGGTTGTGGGGCTCATCGAGGGGTCCGAAACGGAGCGGATCCCACAGCGCGATCGGCCGAGCACCCATGGTGAAGATGTCGCGCAGAATCCCGCCAACTCCGGTTGCGGCGCCCTCGTGCGGTTCGACGAACGACGGATGGTTGTGGCTCTCGATCCTGAGGGCCGCGAGCCACCCGTCCCCGATGTCGACGACCCCGGCGTTCTCGCCGGGGCCGAGGACCACCTGGTCCTGATCGTGGCGGAACCGGCCGAGGTGCGCGCGCGATGACTTGTACGAGCAGTGCTCGGACCACATCACCGAGTACATCGCCAGCTCCGGCTCGTTCGGCTCCCGGCCCAGGACGTCGACGACCAGCGCGTACTCGTCGTCGGTCATCCCGAGCGTGCGATGCAGGCTCATGCCGGCACCAGCGAGGCAGCGAACGACTCCAACAGAACGAGGCCGTCTGTCGAACCGAGCACCGCCTCCGAAGCTCGCTCGGGATGCGGCATCAAGCCGGCCACGTTGCCAGCCGCGGAGGCGAGCCCGGCGATGGCATGTGTGGATCCGTTGGGGTTCTCACCGTGGTAGCGCAGCACGACTCGGTGGGATGCCTCCAGGCTGTCGATCTCATCGACCGGTGCGACGTAGTTCCCCTCGTACGAGTTCAGCGGAAGGCGCAGGACCTCACCGATGTGCGCTGCCGCCGTCAGAACACTCTTCTTCGATGTCACCTCGATCTCGACCGGCCGGCAGATGAACTGCAGATCGCGGTTGGCGACCAGCGCACCCGGAAGCAAGCCTGCCTCGCAGAGGACCTGGAACCCGTTACAGATTCCGAGCACCGGGCGACCGGCCGCCGCGAGATCCGTCACGGGATTCATGATCGGGGAGAATCGGGCGATGGCACCGGTCCGCAGGTAGTCCCCGTGAGCGAAGCCGCCGGGAAGCACCACGCCGTCCGCGCCTCCCAGGTCCTCGTCGCGGTGCCAGACGAGCTCGGCTCCCACGCCGACAGCGTCCAGTGCCTGGACCACGTCGTGTTCGCAGTTGGTGCCGGGGAAGACGACCACCGCGACGGTCATCACAGCTCCTCGACCGAGAAGTCCTCGATGACGGGGTTGGCGAGCAGCCTGCGGCACATCTCGTCGACTCGTCCGGGGTCTGTGCCGTCGGCGACGTCGAGGACGATGGTTCTCCCGAAGGCCACCGACGCGACCTCGTCGAAGCCGAGATCCCGCAGTGCGGTCCCCGTGGTTGATCCCTCCGGGTCCGACAGCCCTTCCTTGCGGCTGATGGAAACTCGGTACCTCACGCCGCCCCCATCCGATCGAGGTAGGCGGCAAAAGGCTCGCCGGTGAGCTTCTCGAAGGCCGCCACGTACCGGCCCCGGGTCGCCGACACCACGTCGGCCGGCAGCTCGGGTGCCGTTCCGGTCTTGTCCCAATCCTGGTTCTCGAGCCAATCCCGAACCGGCTGTTTGTCGTACGACGGCATCGTCGTCCCGGGTGCCCAGGCGTCGGCCGGCCAGTATCGCGAAGAATCCGGCGTCAGAACCTCATCGATCAGGATCACGTCGCCGTCAACGATGCCGAACTCGAACTTCGTATCGGCGAGGATGATGCCGCGTTCGGCCGCGTACGCCGCTCCGCGCAGGTAGAGGTCGATGCTGCGGATCCGCAGCTCCTCGAATCGCTGGTGGCCGACCAGCGCCCTCGCCCCGGCTTCGGTGAGGTTCTCGTCGTGACCCTCCTCGGCCTTGGTCGCGGGCGTGAAGATCGGGGTCGGGAGACGAGAAGCCATGTCGAGGCCGGTCGGCAGATGCTCGGTCGTCGGACCTCCGCCGGAGGCGTACTCCTTCCAGGACGATCCGTACAGGTAGCCGCGCACGACGCACTCCATCGGGATGACCTCGGCCCGGCGCACCAGCATCATGCGGCCGGCGAGTTCCTTGGCGGTGGTGTCGTCGATGCCAGGTACCTCTGCGGGATCTGCGGAGAGCAGGTGGTGTGGTGTGTCGAGGTTCTCGAACCAGTGGAGGCTGAGTCCGGTGAGCACCCTGCCCTTGTCCGGAATGGTGACGTCGTTGACGACGTCGAAGGCGGAGATCCGGTCTGTGGCGACGATGAGGAGACGAGCGTCGTCCACCTCGTAGATCTCCCGGACCTTCCCGGACCCGATGTGCTCCAGCATGTGCTCCAGCGCCGCCACCGCTGCCGATGGTACCGCCCCAGGGTCGCGGTCAAGTCTCGGTGGCATCGAGTCGCTCGCCGGCGGGCACTGCGATCGGGAGATGGTTCTCCGGCGGTGCGAGCGGGCACGACCAGCGGGGGGAGTGGACGCAGCTCGGGTGGTACGCGAAATTGAAGTCGAGGACGATGCGGCCGGGTTCACCACCGAGATCCGCACCCTTCGCCGTGTCCAGGAGGTAGCGACCGCCGCCGTACGTCTCACTCCCCGAGGTCGCGTCCCGAAACGGCAGGAAGACACCTCCCCCGTACTGGTCGAGCCAGAACAAGGTGAGGGTCGGTTCGCCTGCCACGGGGAGCCGCACCACGCCGAGCGCGAGCAGCGATGTGCTCCCTTGTCCACTGTGCGCTGCGTGCTGTGCCGTGCCGGCGGCTGGTTCGATAGCGAGATCGAAGCGCCAGGCGGGCTCGAAGTCGAAGTACGGCAGCCCACGGAGTCGCTCCCGGTCGGCGAGCTCGAGCGCGGATTGGGGATGGTTGACGAAGAGCTCGTCGCGACCGGATCTCCATCCCACCCAGGCCTCGCCAGGGTCGGTCGTCTCGCGGGCGATCCGGTAGAGCTCGGCGACGCGCCTCCGGTAGTCCCAGAGGGCGAGCAGGCCTGGGTCATCGGCGGGGGAGTGGACCGTCACAGGGGAAGGGCGGCCATGCGATCGAACACGATCTCGGCGTTGTCGAGGAACCGCTGTGGCGAGAAGCACCGATCCAGGGCGTCGGCATCGAGTCCGCACTCCTCGTCTGCGGCGAGGTGGTCACGCAGTCCCCCGCCTTCATCCCAGGTCTTGATCGCGTTGCGCTGCACGATGCGATACGCGTCGTCGCGGGAACTCCCGGCGCCAACCAGGTCCAGAAGCACCGCCTGGGAGAAGATCAACCCGGCTGTCGCTTCGATGTTGGCCTGCATCCGGGCGTCGTCGACGACGAGTTCGTCTACGAGCCTGGTCATCCGCTCGAGCGCGTAGTCGAGCAGGATCGTCGCGTCTGGCAGGGCGATGCGCTCCACCGAGGAATGGGAGATGTCGCGCTCGTGCCACAGTGCCACGTTCTCCATTGCCGCAGAGGCGTACCCGCGAAGCAGACGGGCGACGCCGGTCAGGTTCTCGGCAGCGATCGGGTTTCGCTTGTGCGGCATGGCAGACGAGCCCTTCTGACTGCCGGTGAACCGTTCCCGGACCTCGCCCACCTCGGAGCGCTGCAGATGGCGCAGCTCTGTGGCGAACCGCTCCAGCGTGGCGCCAACCAGCGCCACGGTGTTCAGGAACTCGGCGTGGCGGTCGCGGGGAACCACCTGGGTCGATGCCGGCTCCACGGCGAGCCCCAGGTGGGAGCACACGTACTCCTCGATCGCGGCCGGCGCATGCGCGTAGGTGCCGACGGCTCCTGAGATCTTGCCGTGGGAGACGGTGCGGACCGCCGTCTCCATTCGCCTGTGGTCACGCTGGAGTTCGAACGCCCACCCGGCGAGCTTCAACCCGAACGTCGTCGGTTCCGCCCAGATGCCGTGAGTGCGCCCGACCATCATCGTGTCGCGATGCTCCATCGCCCGGCGCTTCACCACCGAGAACAAATCGACGATTCGCGTGAGGAGCTGCTCGCCCGCTGTCTTCAGGAGCACGGCTCCGGCGGTGTCGAGCACGTCCGACGAGGTGAGCCCATAGTGCACCCACTCCGCCCCGGAACCGACCGATGCGGCGAACACGTCGACGAACGCCGCCACGTCGTGACCGGTGACCGCCTCCCGGTCCTTCCACGCGACCAGGTCGATCGCCGGAGCAGCACGGACGGCCGTGGCCGCGTCGTTGGGCGCGACCCCGGCCTCGACCCATGCTTCGACAACGAGCACCTCGACCTCGGTCCAGATCGCGAGCTTGTGCTCCTCGCTCCAGATCCGGCTCATCTCGGGGAGCGAATAGCGCTCGATCATCCGTTCCAGTTCTGCCGGTAGGCGTCGAGCGCCGTCGCGAGGTCGGGGTCGTGGTTGGCGAGGATGGAGACGGCGAGGTAGGCGGCATTGGCGGCGGAGTCAATGGCGACTGTGGCCACGGGGATTCCCGTTGGCATCTGCACGGTCGAGTACAGGGCGTCGACGCCGCCGAGTCCGCCGGCAGCGATCGGAACGCCGATCACGGGGATGGTGGTGCGCGCGGCGACCGCCCCGGCGAGGTGAGCGGCCTTACCGGCACCGCAGATGATGGCGCCGTAGCCGGCGCCCCTCGCCCCCGATGCCAGGGCGTCGACGACGTCGGGATTGCGATGTGCCGAGGCCACGATCATCTCGTGCTCCACCCCGAATTCTGCAAGCACGTCGGCGGCCGGCTGCATCTTCGGGAGGTCCTTGTCGGATCCCATGACGATGGCGACCTTCACCGGGCACTTCCTGCGATGTCGGATCGATAGATCATTCCGGCGAATTCGATCTTCTCGACCGCGTCGTAGGCCACCCGCCGGGCTTCGGTGACGGTGTTGCCGAGTCCGACCATGTTGAGTACTCGGCCTCCGCTGGCAACGATGCCGTCGGCGACGGTCTTGGTGCCGGCGTGGAACGCCAGGACGTCGCTGCGGGAGGTGAAGGCCTCGAGACCGGAGATGGGCGCCCCCCATTCCGGC
>Ga0255047_10001510_pt1 | contig 16753 bp, 16 predicted proteins | sample JV7_2_1_MG_FD_183640 | JGI IMG/M metagenome (GOLD analysis project Ga0255047, IMG submission 183640) | Seawater microbial communities from Jervis Inlet, British Columbia, Canada - JV7_2_1 | ecosystem: Environmental > Aquatic > Marine > Inlet | place: Canada: British Columbia | collected 2016-10-06 | reverse complement strand
TGCCATGTGATCCATCGCCACGACCGCCACGGCATCAGAGTCGTTGACAAGGGTCACGAGCCCCTTGCCTCTCAACGATGGGCTCAGCGGAACAACGACGAATCCCGCCTTCGCCGCGGCGTGATACAGCTCGAGAACCGGCATGGAGTTGTCCAGCAGCATGGCGATCTTGTCGCCCTTCGCAAGACCGATGGAACGCAACCCGCCAATGAGAGCGTCAACCCGATCGCGCAGCTGCAACCACGTGAGCCTCTCTTCTCCGAATATGACCGCAAGATCATCCCCGCGATACCTCGCGTGGCCATCGAGCAGCGTGTTCAGCGCCATCGTCTCACCACCTCAGGAGGGTCGCTGCCCAGGTGTATCCGGTTCCAGCTGCCAGCAACAGGACAAGGTCTCCTTCTTCGAGCTCGTCCTGACGGAGATCAAGGCCAACGATCGTGTCCAGGCCAGACATGTGACCATGGCGCCTCAGGTATACGGCGCGATCCCTCGGAATTCCAACTCCGTCGACGATCCACTCATGGATGGACTGTTTCGTGTGGAGGATCGGAAGGAGCCGAATCTCACTCACACCCACGCCTGCCCTCCTGCACACATCGTTCACGACCTTGACGAAGTTCGGCCCAGAGACCGGATCGAGGCGCGCCTTCATCGACGGGGGATCATCCACATCGAGATAGTGCCTCCGTTCGTCCACGGTCTCATGGGTGGCAGGAACCTTGGAACCGCCGGCGTATACCGCGACATCGTCTGCGAACCGCCCATCCGTGATGATCTCGTACGAGAGGATCTCGTGCCCGGGCAGGGAGGTCGAAAGGAGCGCAGCTGCTCCTCCGTCGCCGAAGTTGAACATGAACCTCGACCGCTCGTTGGTGTAATCGATGAGATGGGATTCGCGACACCCACCGATCAGCAGGACATTGTCGATGGTCGGATCTCCGGCAAGCATCCCTGCCACGGCTGAGATCGCAACGGGTGCGCCGCACGAGACGTTCGCCATCTCGAGAGCCCACGCGTTCGTGGCTCCGATGATGTCCATCACCTTCGGCGCGGCGGACCAGACGTTGTAGTCCTTCCACATCGAGCCGAAGTAGGCAACAACGTCAACCTGATCAGGCGAGATCCCTGCACGTTCGACAGCTTGGATTCCCGCTGATGCGGCCATGGTCGACACGTGATCGTCGGGACCTGCAATGTGCTTCCCATCGAGTCCGAATCGTTCGATGATCACCTCTTCGGGGATTCCGGATCGAACAGCGATCTCTGAGGCCGGCATCCAGCCGTCAGGCATATGGGTACCCACGGAGACCAATCGTGTTCCTTCGCTCACTCGTTGCCCCCTCGTGTGATCATGGACCGCAGACGATTGAGTCCCTCTTTCCTCTGTATCGCGCGCGCCCTCCACGTTCCCACGATGCCGTACGGAAGGAAGAGGACGATCGCGATGTAGGTGGCTCCCAACAGGACAGACGCGGACCCGCCAAAGAACTTCTCGAGGTAGTACGCAAGGAGTCTGTACACAGCGGCTCCGACGATGGCTCCGCTGAGCGTGCCGATTCCGCCGATCAGGATCATCAACAGCGCCGCAACGGTCCATCCGAGACTCGCGACCTGTGGTGTCACGATCGGCTGGTGCAACACCCACAGCATGCCTGCAGCAGCAGCGGTCAGGGACGAGACGATGAGAGCGAAGAGTTTGAACCAGAATGTGTTGTACCCAAGCCCAAGCGCTCGCTCCTCATTCTCCCGATTGGCGAGCAGCACCGCACCGGTCGGTGAGCCGAGGATCCTTCGATAGATGACGAACGCAGCCACAAGCACGAACAGGGCAAGCAGGTACATCCTGAAACGGTGGTCGTTGGTGTTGATCCAATCAGGCACCGGCACGCCCTGGAGCCCGACGTCTGCGCCTGTGTAGTCCTTGAACTCCGAGGACTGCACGACAATGAAGAAGACTGACGAGAGCCCAAGGGTCACCAGGGCGAATGCGATGCCTTTCACTCTCGGCAGCACCGTCGCGAACAACAGTGCTTGCAGCACTGCGAAGACTGCCACTCCCGCCACGGTCATCGGAAGCGACCAGCCGAAGGATTTGAGCAGGATTCCTGCGCCATAAGCGCCGACGGCGAAGAACATCGAGTGCCCGAACGAGAGCAGGCCCGTGACTCCGAGGACCAGGTCGTAGCTCAGGGCGTACAGCGCAAGGATGAACACCTCGATCGCAAGCGCCTGGAGGAATTTTGCGTTGCCGGACGCACCCGAGAACACGGCACCCGGAGAGTGGCCATCGAGCACAGCAACGATGAACGGGAAGAGCAACGCACCGGCCACAATGCCAACCAGCAGCCGGTTCCTGCGGAGCAGCGAAACCTGCTTCACGGCCCGTGTGTCGGTCACTTCACTCCTCCCTTCCGAACAGGCCCTGCGGGGCGACGAGCAGGACAACGATCATCAGGACGATGACCGATACGGGTACGAGGGACGGAGATGGCTTGAACGGTTCGTCAAGCCATGGGAGTGGGATTCCGGTCGACCCGAGCTTGATGACGAACTGCTGCAGCAGACCCACAAGGATTGCACCTGCGGCCGCGCCGGGGAACGATGTCAGACCGCCGACGGCCATCGCGATCAGCGCGAGGAGCAGCACTCGTGAGCCCATCTCCGTGCTGAGTCCGAGCGCGGGAGCCGCAATCACGCCCCCGAAGGCCGCAAGTCCGACGCCGAGTCCGAACACAGTGGTGAACACCCGACGCACATTGACTCCGAGGGCTTCGACCATCTCGCGGTCCTGCACACCTGCACGGATGATCATCCCCATTCTGGTGCGCTTGATGAGCAGCGTGATGATGACGAGCACAGCAGCACCAACCAGGATGATGAAGAACTCGTTGTACACGCGGATACGCGTATCGAGGATCTTCACCGTTGAACATCCGGAGAAGAAGCCCGAAAGGCCCTCACCCGGACATCCGTCTCCGGTTCCGGCAAACAGGGCCGGCTTCGGCATCGTGAACTCCGGTCGTCCCCATACCGAGCGAACCGTCTCGATGATGATGAACCCGAGTCCCAGAGTGATCATCAGCTGGTACAGCGGCCTGTCATACAGTGGCCGGATCAGAATCATCTCGATCACGGAGCCGAGTCCGAATCCGCCGATCGCGGCAACCCCGAGAGCGATGAAGAACCGGTAGGTCGTTCCTATCCCGTACATCCACTCCGTGAGCATGTCGTTGAACATCAAGGAACCGAGCGCGATCACCAGAGCCGTGACCGCCGGAGCCATGGAGCGGCCGCTGAGGCGCGAAGGCGCAGCCCCAGTCTTCTTCAACAAGGCGATACCGAACGCAATGAGGCTCACCGTGATCAGAAGCAAGATGATCAACGCAACTGCAGACCCATCGAACACGGCATGAGGCGGGAGGACCTGAGTTCCCGTATCAAACGCAAGCGAGTTTGCCACGGGCGTCTCAGCAAAGGCGTCGAGATTCCACATCGACAAGGGGAAGCGCGGCAGCGCCGCGGCCGTTCCGAGAAGGCCAACCAATACGAGTGCCCAGGCCAAGATTCGATTGAAGCCTCCGCTGAGGGGCACTCGGCTCGCCAGCCACGCGAAGAATGGCGCGGCAGCGAACACGGCAACCACAATGCCAACGGGCAGAAGGACATCCATGAATGTATCCGGGCGAACGTAGACAGTCCATCCGACGTAGGCACCGAGCATGAACAGTTCGCCGTGGGCAAGGTTGAGGACATCCATCAGTCCGAAGATGAGGCTCAGGCCGGAGGCGACGAGGAAGGTGATCGCTCCGACCGAGAGCCCTCGCAGAACTGTGATCATCCAGTCGCCCGAATCCATCGAGAACAGGCCAGACAGGAAGATGAATCCGAGCGCCGCCAGGATGGCTGCCTTGCCCTTGACCTTCTTGAGACGGTCGCTGATGCGACGGTTGCGAGACTCGGAGGTACGCGCGGTAGCCGTCACGCTGCACCCAAGTATCTGCGGATCGTCTCTTCGTCGTTGACGAGGTCGTCCATCATCCCGTAGGACACGGACCGACCCTCCTCCACGATCACGTACTTGCTCGCAAGCCTCGACGCAACGATGAAGTTCTGTTCAACCAGAAGAACTGTCGTGTCCGAGCTCATCTCGATGATGGCGTCCATCATCTGTTCGATCAGCACGGGCGCCAACCCCTCAGAAGGCTCATCGATCAGCAACAGGTGGTTCTCAGGAACCAGAGCCCTCCCGACCGCAAGCATTTGCTGCTGGCCCCCTGACAGTTTCGTGCCCGGCAATCCGATCAGCCGCCCAAGGTCGGGGAAGAGGCTGAGAATGAAGTCCTTGCGACGCAGGTAATCGCCCTTCTCCCGCTCTGCGATCTTGAGGTTCTCCTCCACCGACAGATCCTTGAATATCGCTCTGTGCTCGGGTACATACCCGATGCCGCGCTGGGCCACTTCGAACGGCCTGAGGCCTGCAAGGTCGGCGCCCAGGAAGGTCACCGAGCCACTCCGGGGCGGTGTCAGGCCGAGAATGCTCTTGAGCGTGGTTGTCTTCCCTGCTCCGTTGCGGCCAAGGAGCGCAACGATGTCTCCCTCCTCGATTGTGAGGTCGACACCCTCGAGTATGTGGAAGGGGCCGATGAACGTGTGGATCGCAGATACGTCGAGGATCGAGCTCATGAGTCATCCTCGTTGTACAGACGACCGAGGTAGGCCTCCTGGACAGCGGTGTTGCCCGCTATCTCGTCTGGAGTCCCCTCCGCGAGTACAGAACCCTGATGCATGACTGTGATCTGGTCGGAGGCACTCATCACGACGTTCATGTTGTGTTCCACGAGCACGACCGTCTTGTTCCCCTCCGATTGGATCTGCGAGACAAGGGCCATGAGCTCAGGCACCTGATCGGAAGCCATGCCTGCCGTGGGCTCATCGAGCAACAGGACCTCAGGGTCCGGGGCAAGGATCATCCCGAGTTCGAGCTTGCGCTGATCGCCATGAGGGAGCGCTCGTGCGAGTTTCAGCGCGTCGTTGCCCAATCCGACGCGCTCGAGAACGTCACCGGTGCGAGTATTCACATCGGTGAAGCTGTCGATGGATCTCATGAATTGGAAGCTGCTGCCTCCAAGGGACTGAGCCGCGAGGCGGATGTTCTCGAAGACGGTCAGGTTCGGGAACACATTGGTGATCTGGTACGAACGACCGATGCCTTTGTGGATCGTCTTGTACATCGGGAGGGCGGTGATGTCCTCGTCCTTGTACACGACGGAACCGGCCGTTGGCTTCACGCTCCCGCTCAGGAGGTTGAACAGCGTCGTCTTGCCTGCTCCATTGGGTCCGATGATCGAGTGCAGCGTGTTCTGCTCTATCTCGATAGAGACATCGGACACCGCAACGAGAGCGCCGTACTCCTTTCGGAGACCCCGCGTCTTGAGAATCGTGGCTGTCATACGCCCTCAGTGGGACGGCTGGGGGTCATATGACCCCCAGCCCCTCCCATACGTCACTAGCCGCCGAGACTTCCGACCGAAAGATCTCCGCAGCGGTCTGCGTACTCACCTTCGAGCAAACAAGGCACCGGTGGTCGGTTCGTCGCCACAGGTGCAAAGTAGGCGAAATCGGGGTCGTCGAGGTTCTCCAGCCTCACGATGTACATGTCCTGAATCGCGACGTGATCTTCGGCGCGGATGTCGATCGTGCCCTTCGGACCCTCGAACGACATACCTTCCATCGCCGCTCTGAGAGCGTCTGCGGAAGCGTCGCCACGTGTGATCCTGAGCGCCTTGACGATCATGATTCCTGCATTCATGGCGTCGGCATCAAACAGGTCAGGAACCGTTCCAAGCTCGGCAACCTTCTCGACGAGCCAGTCGTTGACAGGATTGAGGGGCAACGTGTAGTGATACAGTATGCCTGACGTCGACCCGATGTTGTTGCCGAAGAAGATCGGCATGACGACGTTGTCGACGAATCCTGCGGCCATCTCCTTGTCGTCGAGCGTGCCAAGATCAACAGCCGCCTGTGCCAACGGGACGAATCCGCCGCCTGCCCACGTGACGAGGAACGCTTCTGCGTCCACATCGTTGATTTGCTCCATGTAGGGCGTGAAGTCGGTCGTGTCAGCCGGTGCGAAGATGTCGTCACCGGGGAAGCTCCCACCAAAGAACGTACATGCATCACGGAAGGCTGCAGCACCGCCATATCCGAAGGAGTAGTCCGGTGCGATCTGCACGAACGTCGAGTACACGGCCACCAGATACTGACACATGTTGACTGCGTCCTGGTAGTTGTTCCTCGACGTACGGAAGCTGTTCGGGTTGAACGTGACTCCGGTGAGGTCGTTGGCCGCTGCAGGTGCAGCGATGTGGATCACATCGTTCTGGAGGGCCAGCTCCTGGATACCCGCCGTCACTCCGGATGACACCGATCCGACGATGATGTCGACACCATCAACCTCGATCAGTTCACGGGCGATCGTCGCTGACGTCTCTGCGTCGGATAGATCGTCCTTGTAGATGATCTCGATGGTGCAGTCATCGAGTTGGTAGCTGTCCGGGCCAACGCTTTCGGTCGCGTACTCCATACCGAGCGGGAACGCTCGCATGATGTGCGCACCGTATATGGCAAGCGGGCCAGATTGGTCGGTGATGACACCGATCTTGACAGGTTCGTCACAAGAAACGCCGACTGGCACAGCCTCCGTTGTCGTCGTCTCTGCAGGCGCCGCTGTTGTTGTGGTTGTCGTAGTCTCCGCCTGGGCTGAGCTGGTGGTGGTGCTGTCCTCGGTGCCACTGTCGTCGCTGCTACACGCTGCGGCCACGAGGGCGAGTACCACTGCCAGCACCCAAACCATCGCAAATCGCGATCTCATTGGTTGCTCCTTGTCGAGTTGGTTACCGTTTCGAGGTGTGCGTGCAGAACACGCGAGAAATCCTTCGGGGCGTCGATGTAGGGGACGTGACCAGCGTCATCGATGACGACCTCTTCATAGCTGCCGCCGCCGCTCGTGTACCGCGCAAGCCATGACCGGGTCTGGGAGACCATTGGCTGGGGCGGATACGCTTCGGGTCCCGGATAGCCGGGAATGAGGCCCGTTGGGCCCCAGGTACCCGGATCGAGCGGTCCTCCGTCTGAGATGATCACATCGAGCGCCCCCCTGATCCAGAGGACCGGCGGCTTCGGATCAGCTGCCAGCGCTGCATCTGCCGCAGCAGCCCATCGGGGCGACAGGCCATTCACTGCGCCATCGACGCCGGGTGCGACGAATGGCCAGTTCTCAGAGGGGACAGAGTCACCGGGATAGGCATCCGGGCCGAAATGCGTTGCGAGCATGGAGGCGACATACGCCTCCTCCCGATCCGACACGAATCCAGCCTTCACGATGAAGCTCCTGAACACGTTCGTCGGGCTGAAGGGGCTCTCGGTGCCTGTATCACCATCGGCCAGCAGTTTCACCATCTCAGGGTTGACGAGTCCTGCACCCGACCCGGCGAAGTCCGCCGTGACGGCCTCGCCGTGGATTCCCCGTGTGCCACCGTATCCATGGGGAGATCCCGGATCGACCTGAATGGCGCTGATGATTCGTTCCGGGTGATCGGCGATCATCCGCCAGATCACGGACCCTCCCATCGAGCTTCCCACGACAACGGCCCTGTCGATGCCGATATGGTCGAGAAGGGCCACTGCGTCGTCGCTCAGGTCACCCATGCCGCGTGTGGCATCGATTGTCGAGGAGCGGTCGGCGTCTCCGTATCCGCGCTGATCCGGTGCGATGCCTCGGAATCCGCCGGGCAGCGCGAGCATCGTGGTTTCCCACCAGGTGGCCGATGAGAGGTTGCCGTGAAGGAACAGCACGGGTATCGCGCCTTCATCGCCTGCGAACAACACCCTTGTCGAGAGCCTCGCGGTTGCAATATACCGTGCGTCGATCCCTGCAAGCGTCGGAACAGTCATAGGTCTTCAGCCTGGTACATCAGCCCCCTCGAAATGAAGCCGAGCATGTGTTCAAACTGCTGCTCGGTAGGGGTGCCCCCTCTCTCGACACCGTACTTCCATCCGACGAACTCGGTCATCCCAAGGAGAGCGTCGACAGCGCTTTCGGAGTCGAGTTCTGAGCTGAGCTGTCCACTGGCCATCGCCGCCTTGAGACCTTCCTCGTACCCCTTTGCGAGGGTCTCGTAGTGCCATGCGTAGGTTTCCGGGTCAACGAACTGTGCCTCACGCATGACCTGATAGAGCGCGGTGTGTTCGTGGATGAACTCGAAGAACGTTCGAAGACCGATGCTCTCCATCTCCATACGATCTGTGGCATCACCGATGGCGGTTGCGATCGTCCGTCGGAGAATCTCGTTCAGATGATGCACAAGCTCGATGAACACGGACTTCTTGTCGGGGAAATAGACATAGAACGTTCCCTGGGCAACCCCTGCCCTTCTCGTTATCTCCGACACCGAGGCTCGTTCGTACGAGAACTCCCCGAACACCTCTTCTGCGGCCTTCACCAGGGATCTACGTGTCGCCTGCCCGCGTTTGGTCACAGGTTGGGTCCCTCCAGTCTGCTGATTTGCTGTCACGGCACTCCAAACCTGATACCTGACTCAGGTGTCACATTACGACCCGATCGCCCGTCATGCAAGTCGCTGTGGGAGGGGAGCCGGACGCGGGATGAGGAACACGCCGAGCACCATTACCGTTCTACGAACATGACTGAGCGAACCGTTCCCACCTGCTATCGCCACCCGGACCGAATAACCGGGCTGAGCTGCACCTCCTGCGGCAAACCCATCTGTGTCGAGTGCAGCCACGATGCCTCCGTCGGTCAGAAATGTCCGGAGTGTGCCGCGCCCCAGGGCAGGGCGCGAGTGGTGAACGCACGCCAATCATTCGGTCGGCCATCGTTCCAGACCGCACCCGTGTCATTCACGATCATTGGGATAACCGCCGCCATCTTCGTGATGGGGCTGCTGTCCACGGACGCTCACGAGTGGTTCTTCCGGACGTTTGCACAGGCGAACTTCCTGGTCGCCTCGGGAGACATCTGGAGGATCTTCAGCGCTGCGCTGCTCCACGGAGGGATGATGCACATCCTCTTCAACATGTACGCCCTCTACCTGTTCGGTCCCAGACTCGAGCACCAGGTCGGCAGCTCGGCGTTTGCTGCGCTCTACGTCGCAACAGCAGGGACCGGCGGCATGGTCTCATACATGTTCGGTGACATCGGGCAGATATCGATCGGTGCATCCGGCGCCATCTTCGGACTGCTCGGCGCCTGGATGTTCGTTGCGTGGAAGATGCGCCACACACCGGGTGGGAGATCGATGTTCAACCAGCTCGGGGTTCTGCTCGCCATCAACCTTGCGCTCCCCCTCTTCGTTGGAGGGATCGACTGGCGGGCGCATCTCGGCGGACTCGCGGGTGGCATCCTCATAGCATGGCTCTGGTCGCTTCTTGCAGTGGGCAGACCGAACGCAAGATCCATCCGGACTGTCGTCGCCATGACCGTTGCGGTGGTAGCCGCGGTCATCACCATGACCATATGATCCGCCAGGCACCATCGGGGGTACACTGCGCGCCGTGAGCGAGCTACCACTCGAAGACCCAACTTTCTTCGATCGTCCGGGCGAGGCCTGCGGCGTCTTCGGTATCTCGGGACGAGACATCGAAGCTGCCCGACTCACCTACTTCGGACTGTTCGCCCTTCAGCATCGCGGGCAGGAGAGTGCTGGTATCTCGGTGAGCGACGGCGACAACATCACCGTGTACAAGGATCTCGGCCTCGTTGCCCAGGTATTCGACGAGACGGTCCTTGCCGGCCTCCCTGGAAGTCTCGCGATCGGACATACCAGATACTCGACCACGGGATCGAACTCCTGGGAGAACTCCCAACCAGTGTTCAGACACTTCGGATGGAACGCCATTGCACTTGCCCACAACGGAAACCTGACGAACACAGCAGAACTCTCAACGACGTTGGGACCCCTTGCAGCGACAACAGACTCAGAACTCATGACCGAGGCACTCGCCAAGGTAATGACGGAGGAAGGTATGTCGCTTCCCGAAGCTCTGACCAGGACACTTCCCGCCTTCAAGGGTGCGTTCACTCTCACGGTGATGGACACCACGACGCTGGTCGGCGTCCGCGACCCTCACGGCTTCAGGCCTCTGTGCATCGGGAAGCTCGATGACAGCTGGATCGTCGCCTCCGAGACCGCAGCGCTCGACATTCTCGGCGCAGACCTCGTGCGACAGGTTGCACCGGGAGAAATGGTCGTGATCAGGGACGGAACCCTCACAAGTGTCTTCCCCTTCGAGCCCGTCGACTCCCACCTCTGTTTGTTCGAATTCGTCTACTTCGCGAGGCCAGACTCGACCCTGCTCGGCCAGACCATCCACAAAACGAGACAGCGGATGGGCCGCAAGCTCGCGGAGCAGGCGCCTGCACGCGCAGACATCACCGTACCCGTGCCCGAATCCGGGATCCCCGCAGCGCAAGGGTTCTCTGAGGAGTCAGGGATCCCCTATGTCGATGGCCTCGTGAAGAACCGCTACGTTGGCCGTACGTTCATCCAGCCGGCTCCGGCCATGAGAGAGCGAGGAGTACGGATGAAGCTCAACGCGATGCGCGGCATCATCAAGGACAAGCGTGTTGTACTCGTCGATGACTCGATCGTGCGGGGTTCCACCACGAGGCAGCTGGTCGCAATGGTGCGCGAAGCGGGGGCACCCGAGGTACATCTCCGCATCTCATCTCCCCCGTACCGATGGCCATGCTTCTACGGGATGGATACGGGCGACAGATCCACACTTCTCGCCGCGGACCGCTCGGTTGACGAGATCGTTGAGCTGCTCGGTGTGGATTCCCTCGCCTACCTCGATCTCGACAACCTCATCGAGGCGACGGGTGGAGATACCGATACCTTCTGTACGGCATGCCTGTCAGGTGACTACCCAACGGACGTGCCGATGACCGACAGCAAGTTCCTACTCGAAAGATCGACATGACCAGTTATGAGAAGGCGGGCGTGAATCTCAACGCTGCGGACGAACTCATCGACCGTATCGAGTGGAGGGTGACATCGACCTGGACGGAGGACGTCGTTGGTGGGTTCGGAGGGTTTGCCGCCGGGATCCAACTCCCGGCGGGGTTCGAGCACCCGGTGCTCATGATGTCGACCGATGGTGTCGGTACAAAGGCAGAGCTGGCTCGACAAACCGGAATGGTCGAGGGCCTCGGTTACGACCTCCTGGCCACGGTCGCGGACGATCTCTCCGCGGCAGGCGCCCAACCGATCGCAATGACGGACTACATCGCGGTGGGAAGACTCGACGTGGATCGTGTGGAGACGCTCGTTGAGTCCATCACCGATGCATGCAACGAGGCCGAAGTTGCGCTGCTCGGTGGGGAGACCGCTGAACACCCTGGCGTGATGCCTCCCGATCAGTTCGATCTGGCAGCCACCGCACTCGGCATCGTGGAGCTCGGGGAGGAGGTCGACGTATCCCATGTCGGACCGGATGACGTGATCGTCGGCGTCAAGAGCCCGAACCTCAGGGCGAACGGCTTCAGCCTTGTCAGGGCAATCGTTGCGAAGAGCCTGCCCCTTGACAGCACCTTTCCCGATACCGACACGCCGACCGCAGACGTACTCCTCGAGCCAAGCATCGTCTACTCGCCCGCTGTTGTGAACATGCTCGCCCGTGTACGGCCGCACGGCCTCGCTCACATCTCGGGGGGTGGCCTGCCAGGCAACGTGATCCGTGTTCTTCCTGAGGGATCGCGCGCTGTGATCGAGCGCTCCAACTGGGAGGTCCCCCATGTCTTTTCGGTCATCCAGAAGCTCGGCAAGGTGCCCCTTGGAGACATGTTCCGAACATTCAACATGGGCATCGGATTCACATGCGTGGTCGCCGAAGAAGATGCCGACGCGACACTGACGGCGTTTGAGACCTCTGACCTCGAGGCGTCCGTCATCGGCCGCATCATCGAAGGCGACCGCGGCGTCGAGCTCAGATAGAGAGCCTTCAGCTCTGGATCCTGGTCTGTGGGTTACGCGGCCGCACAGGTACGGGGTAACCTGCTGGTACCAGTGATCGAGGTGGAGATGACACAGACCGCGTATCCCGTTGACTTCACCGTCCCCGTGGATGACGAGTATCGCAGCCGAGGTCTTGCGACGCTCGGGCTGGTGCTATTCGCCAAGGGGCTACTCCTCATCCCCCACCTGTTCCTGCTCGCCGCCTACTTCATTGCTGTGCACGTCATAGCGTGGATCGGTTACTGGTACATCCTCTTCAACGGTGGCAAGCCGTTCTGGGTCGAGAACTACGAGATCATCTTCCTCCAGTGGTCCAGCCGCGTGTTCGCATGGTTCACGAGTACCACAGACGTCTATCCAACGTTCGGGACGGATGACAACCACCCCTCGCAGGTGACTGTCGTCGAGGCTCCCGAGCCCCAGAGCAGACTGCTTGCGTTCCTCGGGATCATTCTTGTCCGAGCTCTGCTTGCGGTCCCACACCTCTTCATCCTGCTGTGGCTCACACTCGGAACGCTCGTTGCCGCCTGGTTCGGGTATCTGATGATCCTCATCAACGGAACGCTGCCGCTCGGCCTGCACTACTACTTCGTTGGTTTCCACCGATGGTGGGCACGCACCTGGGCCTGGATCGCGGCCCTGACAGACGAATACCCGCCCTTCACGTTCAAGTCCTGACGGCCGCACGCCAAGAGGCGCACGACCGTCAGCTCTCAGCCCTCCGAAAGCGTCTCTTTACGGCGGGTTGTCGCAACGAAGAGGCGAATAACGCCGTAGATCATCAGCACAAGGATGCCGATCGGGATGGCAACTGCGGCCGACACGATGATGAACGCCACCGTTGCCAGCAGAACCTCACCCGCCTGATCGAACGCCTCGGCGATCGGTCCAGAATCCGTGGGCTCCGGTATGACAATCGGGCCGTTCGGGACCTCGGTGAGGCCAACGGTCAGCGTGGCGAAGTCGGTGCGGCTGTCGAGATATCGCATGCGCCCCTCGATCTGCTCGATGTTCAGCAACACTTCTTGCATCCTGGTCTGGAGCGAAATCAGATCATCGATCGAAGTCGCCTCATCCATCAGCCTGTTGTAGAACTGCTCCTGCTCACGCCAGTAGCCAAGCCGACCCTCGAGGTCGACATACTCCTCCGTGACGTCCTGGGACGACAGCGAGGCAGAGACCGGCTCGCCGAGCCTCTCCACCCTGGCAACCGCGTCGTCGAAACGGTCGGACGGAATGCGCATCGTGTACCAGCCAACCGCGTATCGGCCATCCTCATACTCCTCGATATAGGTCTCACCCGATGCGACATACCCGCCCAGGTCGGTTGCGATCGTGCGGATCTCGTCGGCATTCACACTGAACGTGCCCTGGTCTATGCGCAGGTCCAGCCTGCCGTCGCGGATGATCTTCGCGTCGAAGATCTGGGGTGAGGTCGTCTCGAACACCACCGTGCCATCTTCCGCAATGGCCCTGAAGACCTGCGGCTCATCAACGTACTCAACATCGCCGTCACCACCGGCGATGGCTCGCTCCTCGGATTCGCCGCCTTCGTCGAATGCGACGTACGTGGTGTCTGCCGAGTCCGAACTGCTATTGCAGGCCGCAACGACCATCGAAATCGCCAACACGAACAGCACGAGTCGCACACTGGTGCGCCTGCGGAATGTTTCCATGAATCTCATATCTCTCTCCATTCGTAGAGCCGGTTCCCACACTGGCTGTCGTTAGGACGAAGGAATGCCCCGAACGGGTTCCCCACCCCCGTTCTGGCGTCTACTGTTGTGCCCATGACACGCTCAACCATCCCCACCTCAGACGTGCTATCTGTCAACTTCGATGGGAATGTCGCCACCGTCTGGCTCGATCGACCCGACAAGCGGAACGCCCTTGCGCACAACTTCTGGGCCGATCTGCCGAGGGTCATGGATGCGCTCGGTGATGACGAAGAGACACGAGTTGTCGTCATCGCGGCAAGAGGTGAGTCCTTCACCGTCGGCATCGATCTCAAGGCCTTCGGACCGATGTTCGCCAATGGCGGTGTCGACCCCGACGTCGACCCGCAACCAGGCTCGGAGGTCGGCAAGAGACGTGCGTTGTATCAGAGCATCAAGAGGATGCAGAGGACATTCTCGGCGATCGCCAATTGTCCGAAACCTGTGATCGCATCGATCCACGGTCATTGCATCGGGGCGGGCGTCGATCTCATCACCGCGTGCGACATCCGTTACGCGTCAGCCGATGCCACCTTCTCGATCCGGGAGACGAAGATCGCCATGGTGGCCGACGTCGGAACCCTTCAGCGATTGCCGAACATCATCGACCCCGGCCGTGTCGCGGAGATCGTGTACACCGGCAAGGACTTCGGCGCCGAAGACGCCAGAGAGATGGGGCTGGTTTCGAGGGTGTTCCCCGACGGCGCGGCAACCTACGCCGCGGCGCTCGATCTGGCCGGCGAAATCGCTGCCAATTCGCCACTTGCCGTACAGGGGGCCAAAGCCGTGCTCTCCGCGGGAGAGGGTCGATCCGTGGATGAGAACCTTGACTACATCGCGTTGTGGAACGCTGCGTTCATTCAATCGAACGATTTCGTCGAGGCAACCTCTGCTTTCCTCCAGAAGCGTCCACCCGAATTCACCGGTGACTGATCCGCACCGAACCCACGGCGTCTGGTTCAGGGCTATTGTCGGTACATGGTGAGGAATCCAAGACAGCTGCGGAGCCATCTCTTCGCTTCCCCCTAGAGATACTTCCTCCGCGCGTCCGACATTCCCCAACCACCGACAGGAGTATCGACATGACTGACCTCCAAGAACGAATTCACGACATCATCGCCCCGGTAATCCAGTTCGACTACCCAACCGAGATCATCGAGGGCAAGGGCAGCTGGGTGACGGGCGCCGACGGCAGGCAGTATCTCGATTTCGCATGTGGCATTGCTGTAACCAATATGGGTCACCGCCCCGATGCCCTGGTCGCCGCAGCACAGGGCCAGATCAACAAGCTCTGGCATGCAGGTGGTGCGTTCCTCTACGAGTCGATCGTCACCGCCGCTGAAAAGATCGTCGAAATCACCCCCGACGGCATCGACAAGGTGCTATTCATGAACTCTGGCGCCGAAGCAGTCGAGGCGTCGGTGAAGCTTGCTCGCAAGGTCTCCGGTAGACAGGGCATCATCACGTTCCGCGGCGGCTTCCATGGCAGGACGATGGGCTCTGTCACATACACCACATCCAAGGCCAGGTACCGACAGGGGTACCACCCGCTCCTGCCATCGGTGTTTGTCACTCCGTTCCCCCACCCCTACCGATGGAGCATGTCCCAAGAGGAAGCAAACGCGTACGCGCTCAGAGAGCTGGAGCTCAAGTTCAAGCACGAGGTGACCCCTGGCGAGGTCGCCGCGTTCCTCGTGGAGCCGCTCCAGGGCGAGGGTGGGTACTACCCGGCAAGCCACGATTTCATCCACGCTCTCAGGGCAATCGCAGATGAACATGGCATCCTCATGATCCTCGATGAGGTCCAGTCGGGCTTCGGGCGCACAGGGAACTGGTTCACGAGCCAGGTCTATGACGTTCGTCCAGACATCCTCGTCATGGGGAAGGCGATCGCAAACGGACTGCCGCTGTCGGCTGTTGGCGCATCCAGCGAGGTGTTCGATGCCTGGCCGTCCGGGTCACACGGCACGACGTTCGGCGGGAACCCTGTGTCGTGTGCGGTGGCCGCCGCCAACGTCGATGCTCTGCGCGAGGTCATCCCAGGTGTCAGTCGCCTCTCCGGCTATGCATTCTCGCGATGGAACGAGATCAAGGAGCGACATCGCACGGTTGGCGATGTACGGGGCCTTGGACTGATGATCGGCATCGAACTCGTCGCCGACGGCAACGAGCCCGACACCGAAGCGTTCGCCTCGATCGGGAAGTACGCGTTCGAAGCTGGCATGTTCATTCTCAGATGCGGCCCTGATGGCAACGTGATCCGCTTCATCCCACCGCTCAACGTGTCCCAGGATGACCTCGATCGTGGGATCGACATCCTCGAGGATGCGATCAGGAAGTATGAGGGATAGGCCGGATGCGGCTGTGCCGCATCGCAAGAAACGGATGATGCCCCCGGCAATCGCTGGGAGCATGCTTCTGGCTTCTGACGTCTGACGTCGACTTCTGACCTATTCCTCCGAGGTCAGGACGCCGCGGAGGCGGGGGTACCGGACTGGGCGGTGGTTGTGGCAGAACTCGGCGCGGTTGTACTTGGACAGCTGAGTCGTGCACTCAGAACTGGCGCAGGTGCGCTCTTCTTCGTACGTCTTGGGGCGACGCGATCGGCCCTTGGGACGAGACGCCTTGAGGATGTCAGACATAGCTTTCTAGCCTTTCTTGGGTCCGTTGATGTGGTGCAGGTCTGTGCCCACGGCACGCGACGCCAGCACCGAGAGATATCGGAAGTACCAGTCTAATTGGCAATACCCCGGACGCGCAAGACGAGATTTGTCATTGCCTCTTCAGGTCACGCGGTTCCTTGGTTCTTTCGCCCGGTGCTGCGACAGCAAGTACGGCAGCGAGCACCGCAAGAATCGCGAGCCAGTCACCAAAGCGGACCCACACCGTTGGAACATCGACAGAGAACCGCAGCGAACCGTGAAGGACGGTGGATTCGAGAAGATCGGTCTTCTCCCCAACATCGCCACCACCGGAGATGAAGGTCGATTTGCCTGTGAT
>Ga0255047_10001509_pt1 | contig 16754 bp, 16 predicted proteins | sample JV7_2_1_MG_FD_183640 | JGI IMG/M metagenome (GOLD analysis project Ga0255047, IMG submission 183640) | Seawater microbial communities from Jervis Inlet, British Columbia, Canada - JV7_2_1 | ecosystem: Environmental > Aquatic > Marine > Inlet | place: Canada: British Columbia | collected 2016-10-06 | reverse complement strand
ATCTTGCCTTTGCTTTCAAGATATTCAGGTAGCCCAATCCAGTCTAGTTCTTCCTGCTTCGCGCCCTTCTTGATTTGGGCAAGGTATTGCTGTCCAGTGCCTTTATCTTGAAGACCCTCTATGGTTCTTTCCAAACCAGAGTAGAAGGTGTCATCTAATCGTTGGTTTAATGTATCGCCCTGAGTCTTGCCTAGCTTTAAGCCAAATCTCTCGTAGACCTGTTCGGGTAAGATCCCAAGTTTATCAGCCATTACCACGGAGAATGCTTTATGCAATTCCGCATACTTACTCGCAGTTTGTGTCGGGAAGTTTTTGGTAAGCTCAGTCTTTATAGCCTCTGCGACGTTATTAGCAGATAGTTCGATTTCAGTAGCCCTTTCAGATTCAGCAAGAATCTTATCAGCCTTTTCTAAAACATTATCTTCAGAAGCATCCATCCACGCTTCTGCCTCAAGACGATTGAACCCGCCATCCTTTCTTATGTTAAGATTGTCGTGATACTCAGCCAAGTCAGCGACATAATCCTCAACGCGCATGGTGATATCGCCGCCTTGCGTTATGGACTCATCAAGAACGGCAACTAGGTCAGCAGACAGTTTTTCTCTTGCGTCCGTTTCCTCGAATAAAGCCGCTATATCCTCTGCGTCAATAACAATATCCTGCTCAGAACCCAAAGAATCTCTAATGTACGACCGGAGTTCTTCTTTGTTCCTTTGATAGAGTTTCGCTCCTACGGTATCAGATATAAGCTGGTCTAGCTTATCGTTAAATGTAATTGAGTCTTGAGCCAACCCAGTGTTTAAATCAAAATCGGAGCCAGGAGCAGTCGCTTGCTGTGCAGATGACAACAACCCCAATCCACCACCAGCACTAAACCCGCCCATCATCCCCTGTAGGACTCCCTCAGACCATACCTTCTCTTTGTTGTATGCCCATTGGATAGCTAGATTAGAGTCAATAGCTTGTAAGCCTTCTGTGGCGGCTTCTGTTACAGCAGCAACCCCGCCTCTCCCAAGCCTAAATTTATTAACCCCTTTGAAAACCTTTTCAGCACCCAGCCTCTCAAGCAGACCGCCGATAACAAAAACCTGCGAGAATGCTTGTGCGAACTGCGCATCGCTCATTCTAATACCAGTTTTTTCTTCAAACTCTGCGGCATCCGAAGATACTTCAAGAGATTCAAGCGTCCCCATGAACCCGAATTGAATAGCTTTACTCTGTCCCATTGTCATCCATGCGGCGACCAACGAAGGTATCGCCTCGCCTAAGAACGCAGCATAATATTCTGGGTCGCTGAGAACCGTGCCAAGGTCTTCAAAATCACCATCAAGGGCTTTGTCAAATGCATCACCAGTAAACTGTTGAATACCAGCAAGCCTTTCGCCTGCTTCAGTTCCCATAACGCCTTCACGGGCGCGGGACATTCTTTCGGCATATTGGGTAGGGCCGTATTCACCAACACCACCGGCTATTGTTTCGTATGCGCTCCAGTCTCCTTCACCGCCCATAGCACGGCTTAACGCTCTGCTACCAGTATAGGTTTGGGCAAAATCATAAGCCCTGCCCATTGTTTCGGGTAGGCGAGATAGCATTTCGTTAAACCCGTACAGTCCAGTCTCTAACGCAGTTCCCAGCGTACTAGCTGATTGCCCCACTTTCTCAAGCGCATCGAAGTCGTCATGGTTTGCTGCTACGAAGTCTGGATTTAATGCTCGTTTTTTAAGAGCCTCTACTTGTGACTCATCGAGTTTTTTAAGAGCATCATTGCTCTTTGTGAGCCAATCCACCTCCTGCGGTTTAGATTCCACAAGGGAAAGCGGGACATCAAGCTTTTTGGCGTTGGCTTGGTTTAGAGTTGATTGTTCTGGATTTTGCTTAACGCCATGCTCAACTGAAAACTGCCGTTCATCACTACTATCCATCTCGGCAGCAATATCTAAAAGACTCTGGTCTTCTGGAGATTTAGGTGCCTCCATAACCCCTAGTTCATTAAGGGATTTTTTAAGCCACGGCTCCATTATCTAGGCACGCTCGGCTTGTAAGGGTCGGGTATTGGCGCTGTCGGCCTGCGAGACTGGGTAGATGGGGCGGTGTTTCTCTCGTTTGGCGGGATTTCTGGTAATATCATACCATCCCCATACCTCATTCGGATTAATTTAAGGATGTTTTCTTCGGTAGGGTCGCCATTACTTCTCGCTATCACATCTGCGAATTTATTATATTGAGCTATGATTTCTGCTTCATATACTTCGACACCACGACCGCCAATGCCCTTAACTAACTCGTCAACTATGGTTGCTGGAACGCCTTCTATCTCAGCAGCATAGGCTTTAATGGTTGAGTCAGGCCTGTACCACGGATGTTTGCGCTTAAATGTCAGCACAAGCCTATCAGCAATACCCTGTATTTCTTCATTAGACATCTCTTTAAATTGCCCGCTACCACTTTGCCTTAGTGCGGTTTCTGCACTAATCTCATCGTTTAATCTTTTATTTACTTCAGCTTTTTGTTTGGTAGTCGCTCTACTACCATGTAAGGCAGTAGCAGTAGTGTTCACAATGCCCTGTTTAGTGACTAGAATGTTCACATCTAGCTCTGATGTTTGCGCTTTGCGAAGCACCATTAGTTTCTCTGTACTTATTCTATCTACATACTCTCTAAGATTAATATTCCTGAAAGCATCTATGTCGTTTGTTGCTAAGTCAGTCAGATATTCCCACCACGAATACTGAGTATGAACTGTCTGGCTTTGCGACCTGATTTCAACCATTCGCCTCATAGCACTTAATTCTTTCTGGTTCATGCGTTCTCTGACGCTCTGTGGGATAAGGTCAAAGGCTTGTTGGGGAGTAAGAGATTGTGTAGTAAGTTGTGCATCAAAGTCATCATAGTTCGACGACTCACCATCAAGCGCGGCATTGTAAATTGTGTATGCCTCGTCTGATGCGTCGCCCCACCCTTGCTTCTCGTCGGCATCCTTTTCACCATACATAGCGTTTATTCTTATGATAGTGACATCTTCCATTTCACCAGAAAGGTCTTTCCTAGCCTTGGCGCGAGCCTCTGTTACTGTAAGGTTCTCACCCATAATATCATCAGTATAGGCTTGAGACTTTTCGCTTAAATTTCCTTTTTTAAGTAGTTCCTCAACCGCATCAACGTCCTCGTCCATCATTCTTTTTTTGTTCTCGTCAAGCCATTTCTGGCCCAACCCTGAATTATTATTATCAACAGATTCCTCAATGACCCCGCGGAGAATGGCAGATGTCTCTTGTTTAACAGCGAGGGCGGTAGCTTCCTTGTCTAGCCCTATATCCTCAGATCGCCTGATAACCTTATCGGTAGTGTCGAGAATCATCCTTTCCCACTCAGGCTTGTTCATATACTCTTGAGAGGCATACTCCTGGTTTGTGATAAGACCCGCCTCAAAGGTTATTGTGTTATAAGCCTCTCTCTCACCAGTGACATGACCGAGTAGACTGTTCTGCACAGCAAGTCCAGCAATATCGGCTTGTCTACTATACTCTCTCTTAGCCCTGTCCGAACCCAGGTCTCCACCAATTGAGTCCTTGTCTTGACCGAACACATCAAACTGATCTTTAAAGAATGAAGGGTTTTTAGCTACATTAGCGCCCTTCTGGTGAACCCATCCGTTCTCTCCAGACTTTCTATCAAGAATAGATTGTTTTAATCTTGTTATAGCGTCGTCAACATCGTACTTATCATTCCTGAGCTGGACCTTTTCAATTTCATCCGCAAGACCTTTAAAGCCTGCGGCAAGTTGCTGATATCCATTGTCTACAGGTTCTACTTGAGGGCCAACTTTAAGTGGTCGTCCAAAACCAGGGGTAGGTCTTTCACCATAAGGGGTGGGGAGCTTAGGCATTAAGTGTTCACCGTATTATAGATTGTACCAATATTAGTCGCGAGACTGCCGTAGCCACTTAACGTGGTTGCTTTAGCCTTCGACCTGTATGCTTGCGCCTGATCGACTCCGTATTGTTCTGCTATCCTACCTTCATGTCTTAGGCGTTCGGCCTCTGAGCCTGCCTCGTAGAGAGCCACAGACGCCCTGTAAGCCCCCTCGCCATCAATATCTGCTAACAGGTTAGAAATGTCATCAACATACCCGCCAGCAGCAGCTACCGCCACAGCCCTTGAAGCTACGAGTTTAGCTTGTCTCCGCTGTTCCATAGCACTAATCTGACCGCTAACCTCAACGGTCTTAGCAGCCATTTTATTATAGGTATTTTGCTCTTTGCCTCTAGCCAATGATCTAGCAGCGGCGCGTTTCGCGGCTTTAGATGACTTACTAGACCCTAAAAAACTTGTTGCAGCGCTAAATACTGACAATGCTGTGACTGGATCAACAACCATAATTATCTCTTCTCGTTAGTATCGACTGAAATTATCGCAGCAAGAATAGTACACGGATTAGGACTCTGGGCTTGCAAGCATAACCGTAAGTCTGTGTCCCATCTGCCATCGAATTCAAAAGCCTGCTCGTCATAACTGGAGTGAATCGTATCGGCTGCAACCGCTGTATAGCCCTCAACATCAGGCAAGTCATCCAGTTCAGTAAACGAAGGCCCATACTTCAAAGCCTGATAGTGAGTGTTGTATAGAATCACCCCAAGCTGGGATATGTTTTTAACTTGCGTTAAAGGTGTTTGATTGGGACTCGCGGCATAAGTCAGCTTAGAAGACTTCCATTGTCCCGTGTAGGAAATCCCAACAGTACCAGAACCATCTGAAGTCAATCCGGTGACTTGTCCGCTGGAAACCGTACCACTACCCGCGTTCTTGCCGTTCACCCACGCAACCACGCTCTCGCCTTCTAACGTGGTCAGCCCTGTCATTATTCCTCCCGAGACAGTACCATTAATATGAGAGTCCATTTGCTTGCTTGTAGTCCCGCCCTGACATTCAGACTCCAAAGACCACTTCTCCAAATACCTCACCGTGGAACTATTGATTGTTCTGTTGATTATATAATAAACCGAATCCTCAGCTGATCCTGACGCACCTGGAAGGACTACAATATCCTCAACTGTGCCGCCAGACGTATACTTGCACCAGCATGTCACGTTTTCAGCTATTTCGTGAACAAGTATCATTACCGTACCATCTGTTCTTAAACAGTGAACCCTTGTATCTGGCTGTCTCTGGACTGCTAATGACGTTATTACAGAACTCCCTGCCTCGGGAAAGAAAACTGTCAGGTCGTTGGATTGGTAGTCGTAATTGTCGCCCCACGAAGCCTCGAAGACCCTTGTGCCACCTTTCTGCACAAAGATAGCGTTGTTGTCAAGAGAGACTGCTTTAACGGTAGAAGACCCCTGCGTGGAGAAATACTTAATCATCGCATTAGACGGGGTTAGAATCTCATCCTCAGATGAAGACCGCATGGAGTTTTCAGAACCATCAGTTCCGACCAATAACCGTCTAGCGCCAATCATCCAGTTAGCCCTGTCTACGGGGCCAGAGCCTAGCGTTCTACGGATAGTCCCAGAGTCACCTATAACATCTGGGTCATAGGATTCATAAGCGTCTGAAACCGAGAGCCATACCTTATCTCTACCGCCCCATCCTAAACGGCCTTCTGTGAAAGCCACCGCTGTTGGATAGCCTTTTCTGGTAGACCAGTCAGCAGGATACCAATTTAAAGTTGCGTCCGTGCCGCCAAAGTCCACAATAACACCTACATCGACAACGGTACTTGAAGTAAATCCTGTGACCCTTCCAATACCGTCTATTGACCCTATAGCGTAATCCAATGTCAGTACAACGGTATCCGTTCCATAATCCCCTGTCGCGATACCGATTCGATACCACGCGGTTTGGTTATCTAATGTGTCGTCGTAAGTAATGGTCGCATTAGTCGTGTAAGTAGTGACTGCTGCGAACCCACTTGTAGCTGAATCTAAAGACCTTTGTAAAGTAATTGTTGAATCTACCCTGCCAGCCCTGATTTGAGTAAATATTCGACTGGTAGATGTGCCTGTTACCTTAATTGCACTTGTCCATGTATCTTGTGCAGTAAGACTAGCGGTAACCGTTTGCCCTGTTGAGGTTAGCTTAAACAAAGACCCAACATCAGTTGATTTAAACAATGCCTTGGAAGCAGTTAATGTCGTATCACCGCTCAAAGCAGCAGCCGCTAAAGTAATAGTAGAAATATTGATATCACTAAAAGGACCGTCAACAGGTTCGTACTTTTCAACCGACCACCCCGTAGTCTGCCGACGAATTATTTTATATTGGATATAACCATCACATGCTATATATAGTATGTCTCCAGACTGATCCCACCTTAATTTTGAAAGGTCAGCAGCAGCCCACGGAGCCGTTATGGACATAACCCCCGAAGACCCTACAGCAACAGAGTCTACCAGAACAAACCTTTTGGCTCGGTTTTGAAACTGGATGAAAAAGTTCCCAGTAGGAGTGAATGTTAAGGAGTGACTCCCTGTACCCAAAACAGTCTCATTAATGTAATCATCGCCGAGTGAAGTAGACCCAACTCTTAGTGTAACCGGCCCCCTATTGATAACAATATCTAAGGCGTGTTCGGTACTTGTCTCAACAGTAGTGACCTCTTGCTCTCTTACAGCCGCGTGAGTCCCGTCACCTGTTAGCTTGAGATATCCACCAGTAAGCCATATTGAAGCCGCAGTACCCCCTTCGTCTTTATCAGTCCATGACGCAACATCAGAGTCAAAACCCCCATTTGTAACGGCAGAGGTTACAGCAGTTCTTGTAGTGAGGGAATCAGATGCCCATACGCGCATTAGAACGTCAGTGATTTCAACAAGGGCGGTGTCGGTTTGGGAGAATATGAAGGGGATGAACTTGGCTTGATTGTTGCTTGCAGTAGCACCGATGTACTTTGTCCCAGGACGGAGCATCATGGAACCTAAGTTTCTAGGCATCCAATTAGTCATTGTCTCGGCAGACATAGCGGTACGGTCGATATCAGTACGCGCTAACGCCAATGGGGATATAAGCCCCCTATTGAAAGCTCGAAGTGCTGTGGTTTGCCTACCCAATTAATTGTCCTCTGTTTCCACGGTCACGGGTGCTCCTGCCTCCGTATCGTGATGTACTCCAGTTCCCCGGTGGTGGGAATTTCTGCGGGTCAACCATTGAATCATTAGACTTGGCTAGTTTAAGGCGGTTTTTCTCTTCCTCATTAACATCGTCTTTTTTATCATTGTCCTGAGTTAATGCCCATACTATCTTTCTTGCGAAGTGAGCAGCAACGTAGTCTGTAAAGGTAGCAGGCCAAAGAGACAGGTTCCCACCAAAAGACGCATCATCTGAAACGTACTTGACATAAATCTCATCAACCTCTGCATACCAGTAATCAGCTTCATCCGCATACTCGATAAGCGGAGTGGTGAAGAATTCATCAGTACATACAGCAGACGTAGCAACCCAATCCGTAGGTTTGGAGAATGACCTGTTATACCCAAAATCGGTCGTCAGGTCTGTGTCGTAGTCGAACTTAACAGTTCTGCGGGCGAATCTCCATTGCCCTCTTTCAAGGCAAGCCCTTACGCCATCATTATCCCATACGTGGTCAAGAAGCCGTCGGGATTTTCTCTCTTCTGTCAATGATGATAGAATCCTCTCACCACAAATGATTAATGCAGAATTGTATATCTCAAGTCGGGATGTTGCCATTTTGAATTCTCGTTAGGTATTCAGCTAAAAATTCCAAGGCGGATGCCTCGGTTTCAAACTGATTCTTTATCATTTCGCTATCAGTAGTGCGTCGTACCCCCCACTTGCCGTGACGACCACCCCAATAGACTTCGTATAACAGGCTAGGGCTTATTTTCCCGCCTGCCTTTAAATAGTGATGGCTGAGTTCATGGAGCTTTGCAAAAGTCCTGCCACAGTCCATAATAAGGTATTCACCGAACCACGTTGAGTCATCAGTCATTATCTCAATCCGGTCTTCTCGTTTGAACTTTACTGCTACAAACGACCAGAAATCAGGATCTAAAACATCTTTCCTTGTGACCTGTGGTTCCACGGTAACACACCACCATGAACGAACCTGCTCTTGCTCTCTAACTCTCTTATCTATAAGTTTCATAATTTTCTCCTCAAAGAAAGGGAGAGCCGAAGCCCTCCCTCAAGGTTGTGGTTAGCCACCACCAGCCGCAGTTGCGGTTGAAGTGATGAAGCTCTCGGTTGATAAACTAGCAACGTCTGAAGTAGACGATACACCAGTTACGGTTCCGAAAAACAGGATTTGACCCGTTGAGCTTTCGGTGCTAAAGGTTGGAGCAATAACAACATCGTTATTTCTCATTCCCAATAAACCACCATCGCTAAAATACCCTGTCGCTGTAATTGTAGCTAGAGGGTCGCTGGATGTGTACATCCATAAAGCCCCACCGTTAGCAACACCGGTACTTTCGCCACGATTTCTCTGTGACAATTGCCCTGCGTCGATACGAATGGGAGGGTTGCGAACACTGGATGCCGCAGTAGTGCCTGAATAACTCATAATATCCTCCTATTAGGCGTAAGCGGAGCCATCGGCAGCAATGCCAACAACACCAGAGTTTTGTAAAAGAACAGCACCCATAAACATTGAACAACGGGTGTACCAGTAGCTTTGTTCCTCGTTATACCCTGCGCCGATGTCCATTCCTTCGGTATCAGCAGCATGACCAAGCGCAGAACGGTGATACAAAAAGCTTTGTTCGCTTGATGTACCTTTTCCTGGAAGGTTAGGATGCTCAATAACAAGGACATTACGCCAGCGGTATACTTGAGGTTGATCACGCCACGATGGGTCATCACCAGCATACGCACGAAGATTAACGTAATCCGCGCTGCCGAATTCTGGGGTTTGCTCCAGATAGGCAAGGTAAGCAGGTTGACACAAGAACGTGATACCTGAATCCCAGGGGACGGAAGCGTTTGATAATTTAACGCGAGCGTTCTGGAACAGGTCAAGGCTCGGCAGAGTTGTGGTGCTACCAATAGTCACCGTACCACTGTCAAGAATGGTTGTGATTTGGTCGTCAATCTTGCGATTGAGAACGCCTATTGATGTATTCTGCATGATTTGACGTTGATTGCCCTGTGACGCAAAGATGTTGAACTTGGTCTTGCGTACCAGATCATGCTGTTCAGTCAGAGTTGCCGTGCTCTGATTGAGGTTGTCGGATCGAGCGGCTATTAAACCGTTGTTTCCGCGTGTGACCGTCTCCGCGCTGCCTGAATCTGCAACGAGGAAGATGGCTTTTTCGCCCTTGATTACCGCTTCAGTAGTAACAGTTTCACGAAGCAACGATTGACGTTGTTCAAATCCGTGAATGTACTCATCGCGGTACTGGGTTTGAAAGGCAGTATCTACCATGATTAACTCCTAAAAGTTAAAGTTAAGGAAGACGTTGCTTGGGGGTGTCCTTCGGGGAATTACGGGGTGTCTCTTTCGAGGCCGATTTTAATCCTTCTGGGCCGTTGCTAGGTCATAATTGTGTAGGGGTCTTGCGACGGTATCCTACTGTTGCGGAACGCTATCTCTTGCTCCAATTAGCTCGCGATAACGTGCCTGCATTCTTTCATTACTTAAATACTCTTTAGTACCCATTTTGGATTTAATTGAAGCAATTTCATCTTCAATGCTATCCATAATAGTGCCACCTTCAGTAATAAGTGATGTTGTTGGGTTTTGTATCAACGCAAGGTCTAAAAAGAACTTGAGCGTATCTACATCGGAGCCTAGAAGGTTGCCATTGGCTAACCTCGCTCCCATTAAACTTTCTTTCACGCCCTCTGGGGCTGTGTCAAGAAGTGCTTGAATTTTTGTTATATCAGTGCGGTATTCAGTACCCCACTCGACTCTAAGCTTATCCTCGGAATCGCTCTTTAGAAGATTGTCAGATTCATCCAAAGCCTCATCTGCTAATGCAATCTGTTCGTTATGGAAGTCAACCATAGTTTTTGCAGCAGCAGGGTTGAGGTTTCCATTAAAAGCACGTTCAGCAGCAGAAGCCTTTAGTTCGTCGGATATCTCGCCAAGGTCATACTTCTCGGCAGACTCAGGGATTCCGTTGGTCGAGCGCCATGAAGCCTGTTCTTCTTCAGTCCCTTTATCGGGGAATGGGACAGCCTGCTTGTACTCGCCTGAGCTAATCTTCTGTTGAGCAGATAACAGCCCATCAAAAGCAGCGTTAGGGTTAGCGTAACGCCCTAGCTTCTCAAGTTTATCCTCATCTTCTCCCGCGTAGTCCTGTCGCCATGATTCCGGCCATGCTTGGGTGTTTTCTTCAGTATTCTCTTCTTCACTCACTGGGTTTCTCCTCTAATTTACGCGCCAATATACGCGCATCTAATTGCAGACAGTTAATTAGTTCTAAACCAACGTGCCGCCTACCGTTTAAAAAACTTGAGTCTCTATCAGACTCTCCAAATGTGGGCGCGTATGTGCCGCACAGGTTTTTGACAATGAACCAGAAAGCATTAATCTGCTGTTGTGGGTCTGCATCGCCCTTCTCCATGCATTGAATAGCAAATATATCAGCAGGGGTTATCTTTTCAGTTAATTGTTCGGATTTCCTCTTCATGGTATCCTCAGACTTGTTCACCTAAACTCTGACTAGCACTACCTATGGTGTCAGCTACGTCAGCACTTTGTTGCATTAATGCAAGCTGTTGAGATTGCGCTTCATCGTCTTTCTGTTGAGCCACAGCATCATCAACGTCCTCGCGAGAATTAACCCATATAGCAGGCGTACCAATGCCTGTCAGGGCATCTCTTAGTGCTTCGCTACCATTCAGGATATGTCCAGCAGCAGGGTCAATATCCAACGCCTCTGCTATGAGGGCTTTGGACTCAAGGAATTTCTGTCCCTTCTGAGCATCAATAGCGTCATGCAACGGGCTTTGGTATTCAAAATCAACAGCCCCACCGAGGCTCTTAGGTATGTCGTGGGGCGAGCCAAAAGCGCCAACTCGCATTAGGATATTAAAAGTCTTTTCACACAGCCCACCATTGTATTCGGTTTCCATCGGCTGAAAGATAGGCAATGCGCCTCTGATGTACTCCTGAACTATCTGGCCTACTTCGTAAGCTGTCTTCTCAACACCGTCCCTCGGGAGGGTTAGTTTGTTCAAATAAAATGCCTGTGCAATCATGTCCCTTGAGTCCCTAACAGACTCTTGCCCATTCGGGAGTCCTCTTAAATCCAACGGCATAGGTCTTAAAGCAGTACCCATTTTCTCATCGTAGTCTGCATCAAGCCACGTAATCCCGCCCGCGTATAAAGAGACATCGCTTCTAATCGCGTCTTGTGTGGCGAGGATTGGAGGATTGGTAGCTTTCTCACTCGCTTCTAAAAGCGAATAAGACATAGCCTGGATTAATCTTGCATCTGGTAAAGCTGTTATAGTGGCCGGAGAGTAAGCGTACTGGCTTCCCGAGACTGTCTGCCAACGGGGAATAACGTACTCAATATCCCATACCGGAACAGCCTCTAATAGGCACTGATTCTCAGCATCATAGTAAATCGACCAGTAGGGTCTACCAAGAGAATCCCCATCATACATATCGGCCTCAACAACGATATGATAGCACTTGACTTTTTCGAGCGGTTTTTTCTCGGCTCGTCTAACGACTTTAGCACTACACTTGTTCCCCCAAATAGTTACCAAATCCCGCAGGGTGGGCTTCCACTTTCTAGCAACAAGCCCAATCTCTGCTTCAGCGTTTTCCTGCCACACAGTATCCCTTATATGAAAGTTCCTATATAAGAGGTTGTCAGCGAATCTATTTAGCCTGACAGAAATAACACACTGACCAAAGGCAGCGAAGTCCTGATCGCCCTCTTTGGTCGCCCTGTTAAATTGTGCAGGCTTGGAGTACATAGCCCTGCGCTGGATTTCAGTTACACGATCTAGCCAGCGTTTGCCTTCGTTGTCTACCTTCTCCCCGTGTTCTGGTATCATCTTAAACCAGTGTTTTTCGGTCGGGCGGAGCATAGACGATATCTGGTCACCTAAATCCCTTCTCGTTAAAACGGGGTAGGATGTCATTAAGTCAGCAGCAAACTCATTCCCATGAACACGCTTAATAGTAAAATCAGCTCTTTCGGGGTAGAAGTTCTCTGCAATCACCTGAAGAAGCTGGACAAACGTCAGCCTTGCGGTGAATAACTCGTCTACAACCTCTTTAAGCTGCTTTATATTCATCCTAGTGTTTCTCTACCTTGTGATAAAAGCGTACCTGCGCGACCCTTTTGTTTGAGTTTGGCTGACTTTCTACGGGCAGTTGACTTATCGCCTTCAGGGTCTTTAATTGGTTTGATTTTGGAACGAGCAAGATCTTCTTTCTTATACGTTTCCACTAAACCCATGCGCCTTGTGTATTCCGCCTCGGTGACCATATTGCCACTACGCCCACGCCCACGCCCGAATGCTTTATTGACCATATCACCACTCTTGCTTAAAAGAGTGCCAGCCCTCTTACCATCCCTCTTAGTGTTACCCTGCCAGCTTTCGCGCCCTTCCACATACGGAATATTAGCCCCTCTCGGATCTATCCATTTACGCCGCCGCGGTTTATTCTTGAAGTAGTTGTCTTTCTTACCAGGATCACCCGGTCGGCTGTTGTTACTCCCCCCGTTAAAGCCGCTGTTTCCCCCTTCATTTGTTCCTGCTCCGTATGCCATTAGTGTAAACTCCTACGCATATCGCGCCTTGTAATAACTTTTGGGGCTTGACCGCGCAAGGTATGTCTCGCCTTGCTGTCAACCCATTCCAACGCTGAATCAGAATCTCTGGCTCCCTGGAACCATGACATTAGAACAGCATCACCTTTGTCTGTTGACCTCCCCAATCGCTCACAAACCTTTTCTTTAGACTCGACCTTAATTACATGATTTTCAATCCTGTAGGTCGGGCCTGTTAAATCTGCTACTAACTCAGGGTCATCAGGGAGGGATATATCGCTACCGCCGGGTTGCGACGGGTCTAACGCCTCTCTAAATCTCCATACCGCAGCACTCCTTGTATTCTGGAAAGGGATGTTGGAGTCTTTCGACCGACCACCATACGCCTTTGACCCTTTATACCCGTATACATTTATGTCGTTAGCAGTTAAATGCTCGTAACAAGAATTGCCATACCCTCCCCCAAGGTCTATAACTACCAGAGCCTTATCCCTTCTTAGCCCTAAAATATGTCCAGCGGCCTGAGTTCCCATCTTGCTAACGTCGAACTCTTTAGCCTGTATCTCTGTAATGCTGTCGAACCATGCATCGTACCTCGGCGCCATCACCATTGGGTCATTACCGCCCCCGGTCATGTCAACCCCTATGGTACACATGGGTATCCCTTTGGGTTTTCCTTTCTTCCATCGTTCTTGAGCAAGGCGTATCCACGATGTAGGAATAGACTGCCCTATCTCGTCTTTTATGCTTAAATCAAAACGCCCATCGCGATAAGCTAACCTCTCCCTTTCAGGTAAGGCAGCCAACACCGCGTCGTAATTCGTTTCGGAAAGGAACGGGTTATCAGATAACCACGCTCTTATAAAAGTTCTCGACCTCGCTACGACAGACTCATTGTTAATCATGTGAGGGCCGGGGCCGTCTACTTCGATTTCCTTACCGTCCTCGCCTAAAGTGTACCAACGCAACTCGCCATCTTTGGCGGGATTGGGGTGAGTGTCGTCTAACCAGGCAGCCCATCGCTTAATCACCCAGTACCCTTCTGCGTTAGTCGGAGGGTTTCCTGTGGCTACGACTCTACAGCGTTGTTCGGGGTCGGCAGAACGATTCCATGCGGATATGAAAGTAAATTGACTCTCGGAAAAATCCGAAACCTCATCGAAGGCTTTTAAATCATGCGCGATACCTTTCCGTTTTTGCTTATCGGACTCTAACTGACAACCACCCATGTCGATAACCCTACCCTCGACCTTCCATGTTCCCGTAGACCTGTTAAGCCCATTGTCGTGTCCTAATATCTCTTCAAACCGCGAAGGTAACTTCTCAGCTTCCTTATTGGTGCGTCTTAATAGAAGAGAGTTTTTATGGCTGTTCAACGCTAGCCCAGTGATAAGGTCAGTCTTACCCCCGCCAGCACTCACACCGTAGAACAATTCATCAGCCTTACAGTGATAGGCTTCAGTCTGCGGGCCGGGATTGGGTATCCACTTCATAGAAGCCGTAGCGTCATTTACTTCCTTTGCAAAGGTCTTTTGTTCATCCTTCCCTAGAGAATTAACCCTTTCTAACATTTCGTCCAGAAGGGTCATAAGGGCGAGGTCATGTCCGTTTTTATATCACCAGCCCATGTTTTCATGTTGTAGTCAAGGTCGTCTAATGCCCCTGTAAAGAACCATTTTGACTGAGTTAAAGTATCAATCTCCTTCACAATCCTATCGTGCTCCTGCTGGAAGTATCGCTTCCTTGATTCCAGCTTTTGCCACCCATGATTGTGTTGACACAACCCATAAGGGGGCAACGGACGGAAAAGGTCACTCTCGGGAGGAACGCCAATCTCAATGCCTTGAGCCTTCGCAACTAAAGCAAAATACTGGCATCCTAACTTCTGGTCGAAATATTCAGTCGTTGCCCCCATGTCAACTCCCCACAGGGAAATCTTCTCGGGCTTCTTCTCTATCGCCATCGCTAACATCCACGCCAATGAAGACGTAAAGAAATAAGGGCCATACTTCTTAACCAATTTCTTATAAGGGATAACTTTCCCATTCGGGATATCGTCAACCTCCTTCGATACCCATATCTTCTTGCGGTTTTTTAAAAACTCACAGTACCCTTCAGAAAACCACGGCTGTCCAGGTTCGTATCTATGAAGTTCAAAGAATACATCAATCTCATCACCGAGTTCCATAGTCCCTGGAGAACAACCCCATACTTGCCACGGGCCTGCTGACGGGACTTTATACATACTGCTAGGCGCAGTACCAAGCAACGCTATATTCATAGAACCTCCACCTTCGGTACAGTACAATACTCCTGCTCATCCCTCTTGGTGAGCCACGTTTTAACCATGTAGTCCTGATTATCCAAAGCGCCTCTGGAGAACTGGAATTCTACCTTACCACTCTGAATAGACGCATCTGAGGCATTTCTCCTTTGCGCCAGCTCTCTCTCTCGGCAGGTTTGCTTAATCCATTCGTGTGAGTATTCCCTGACACCATATAAAGGAGGTGGGCAGAACAAATCGCTCTCAGGGGGACAGAAACTTTAATTCCTTTCTTCTTCGCAATTTGGGCGAAAAACTGACATCCCATCTTTTGATCGTAATACTCAGTCGAAGCCGCCATATCCACACCGTATAACGATATTTCATCAGCAACCTCTATCGCTAATGCCATCATCCATGCAATACTTGATGTGAAAAAATAAGGACTGTACTTCTTCATCAAAGCCTTGTAAGGGATAACCTCGCAATTCTTGACTTGAGGGTACTCAGCCATCATCCAGACAATACCATCAAAATCATTCAACCAGCTTACATACTCCGGTGAAAATGGCTCAACAGTACGGTCATACTTGTGTAATTCAAACGCAACGCCAATCCTGGGCAATAAACGCATTGTGGGAGAACAACTCCATATCTCCCACTCAGGGTCTTGAAACGGGGCCAGGGAAATACTAGACTCCGCTGACCCAACTATACAAACTTTCATAAAACCTCCTCGGTTATGATTAAGTGCTAAAATGAACGATAGCAGACGTTCCCTTGCTCACGTTGGCATGCCATAAAGCAGTAGACAAACCAATCAACTCAACACTCGCTAACGAACCACCCGTCATGGTCAAAGTCCCACCAGTAGAACTGGCAGACGACATGAACGTACCACTCACAGGCGTGATAGTCTGAGCACCACCCGTACTAATAACCACTATCTTTACACAACACCCAGCCTCAGGTGCCGTCAAAGTATAGGTATCACCCGTGGTCGAATCGATAGTGACAATACCATGATTCGGCAAAGCAGTACCAGTCGTCGCAGATGTCGCGTTCGTAACAACCCTACGTACATCCTTGACCCCTACCAAAAACTCATCGTGGTCCATCCCTAATCGACGACCATGTACGTTTGTGCGCGATAACTTCCGCGCAGCGTCTAATGTTTGTGCCATTTTAAATCTCCAAAAATGCCCATAGTAAAAGCTGGATTACTAATCATTGCCCTATGAACGAACCGAATACAGTCGGCGCTGTTCTCCTCGGTTAAATTAAGCCATGTGGATAACAGCGTTACCACTACCAATCGTTACATATAAACCATCGTTAAACTTAACCGGAGTGGTGAACGCACGATGCCGATCACCCACTCCTAAAGTTGAACCAGTCGTTATGTTCGCTATCAATAACCCACCAGTCGTTAAACCATCGTATAGCGCAACCGCACCAATACTGGCCTCGAAGTAGGTCAATTTCCCCATCCCAGTACGCACCACACCATTAGTGGTCTTCGCGCCAGATGTTAATGCTAAATCACTCATATCCGTTTCCTAAAAAATTAAAAAAATTACTCATCAATTCTCCTCAAAACTGCCAAAGTATCAATATACGATACCATAAACTACAACTAAAAGTGTTTCCTCGGTATATCTGGCATATTTATCGCTAAATCTATAGAATCTCAGAATAAAGTAGCAGTATACGATACTTTAAGGGGGAATGTTTCTAAAATATTAAAAAAATATACCTGTGAGGTGTTTCCCCGCCCGCGCGAGCCTCTGCTCAGC
>Ga0255047_10001506_pt1 | contig 16799 bp, 15 predicted proteins | sample JV7_2_1_MG_FD_183640 | JGI IMG/M metagenome (GOLD analysis project Ga0255047, IMG submission 183640) | Seawater microbial communities from Jervis Inlet, British Columbia, Canada - JV7_2_1 | ecosystem: Environmental > Aquatic > Marine > Inlet | place: Canada: British Columbia | collected 2016-10-06 | reverse complement strand
GCTTCAAACTCAAGCCCAAGACCCGAGACCGCGCTGGACGACCCTCTGCCATCGAGCAGGAGGATATGGTCGTTGACGGCGAGGTCGTTCGCTCGTTCCTCCCGATGGGGAAGGGCGGCGTCGAGTTCCTGCCGGTCGATACCATCATCACACGTAAGGGGTGGCAAATCTACCGGGACATGGTCCACGACGATCAGGTCAAGGCGACCCTGGCATTCAAGAAGCTCCTGATCACGGGACGCGCGTGGGAGATCAAGCCAGCGAAGGACGGCAACGCGAAGGCCGAGGAAATCGCGAAGTTCGTCAAGGACAACCTGGAACGCATCAACTTCAAGCGTGTGGTCGGCGAACAGCTTTCCGCCCTCCAATTCGGGTTCGCGCTGTCCGAGGTCATGTACGAGATCAGGGACAGCCAAGCTTGGCTCAAGGACATCAAGGCACGTGATCCGGAGACCATCCGCATCATCGCGGACAGGCACGGCAATATCACCAAGTTCCGGCAGGAGAGTTCGTTCGGCGAGCATATCGAGATACAAGCCGAGAAGGTGTGGCACTACGCCCACCAGAGCCAGTTCCAGAACCACTACGGCATCTCCGATCTGAGGTCGGTCTACAAGAATTGGTGGGCGAAGAAGTTCATCATCAACTTTTGGAACGTGTTCCTCGAACGTCTCGGTTCGCCGATGACGATGATGAAGTACCCCCGTGGTGCGTCGCCCGAACTCAAGAGGTTGCTCAAGGGCATCCTGACAGGACTTTCCGCCAAGGCGGAAATTCTCGTGCCCGATGGCGTCGAGGTCGAGTTGATCGAAGCGACGCGAGCGGGACAGGCTTCCTATGCCGACGCTCTGACGTACCATGACAACGCGATCTCACGCGGGATGCTCGTGGTCGCCCTCCTGGGAATGGGTGGGAACGAAGTGACGCGCGGCGCGGACAGTCAGTCCCGCTTGCACCTTCGCGTGCTGTTCAAGATGGGCGACGAGCTTGCGAAGGATTTGATGGAGACGTTCCATAAACAGGTCATCATGCAGCTTGTTGATCTGAATTTCGAACACGACGACCTGTACCCCACCTTCCTCTGGCAAGAGTATGGAGAGTTCGAGGGGATCGAGGTCGCAGACACCATCCGGTTGCTTCACGCTGCCGGGATGATCGACATGGACCAAGAAGACGTCAACTACGCAAGGTCCATTTTGGGACTACCACTGCGAAAGGAAGGTGATCAAGAGGACGAGGTTGTTCGCCCGCAACCCTTGCCGCCCCCGGCAGACCCGAACAAACCACCGCCCGCCGCTGGTCAGGGAAATGAGGGCGCGGACAAGGGTGCGGGTGGCGACCGCAAAACCAACAGCGATGGGAACAAGCAGTCGTGAGCTTCACAAGAAGGTGCAGGGCTGATATAACTTAGGCAAGGAGAAATCACATGCCGACACAGAACAATAATTGGGACGCCAGCTTCAACGGTCCCGCTCAGCGCGCCGAGGCAGTCACGCCCGCTGACAGCACCGATCTTACGGACGTTGCGCGCGGCTTTTACGTCGGCGTCGGTGGTGACGTCAAGGTGACGATGCTTGGTGGGGTCGATATGCTCTACGGCGGGATGCTCGCCGGTCAATATTACCCCTTCGCCATCACGAAGGTATTTTCGGGGACGACCACAGCCGCGAGCATCGTGGCAGTCCGATAATGGGCGAGCTTACTTTCTCGCGCGACTTCGATCGCCATCGGGGGATCAACGAAGGAGTTGGCCCCGATATGACGTTCGCTCGAACGGAGTGGGCGACGTATTGGCGACAGGGTGTTCATCAGGTCGCTCCGCACAATCTTCTGCTATACAGCGACACGCACAATGGCGTCTCGCCGTGGACCACGGTCTCCGGTGCCGTCACCGTGAACGACGTCGCCGGGTACAACGGTCGGCTGGCTGATAAGTTCGTCACCGTCGCCGCCACGAGTACGCATCGACTTCGGCAGGACGTGAGCGCGCATTACGATGACGATCGCGACTTCGTCTACAGCGGCGTGTTCAAGCCGAACGGCTACAACTACATCCTCTTTGATCCCGAGCCGCTTGCCGGGTCCGAGAGTGTCGAGATCGACTTGCGGGACGGCACCGTCTCCAACGACAACTCGACCTATGGCATCACGTGGGAAGACCTTGGTGACGGATGGTCGCGCATCACTGTCTCATTTAATTGCGGCAACGGCACCCCTGCCTCGAACCGCTTCACCATGTATAGCGAGGAAGCAATCGGCAGCGCGAATTTCGAAGCGGATGGCGTGTCGGGCTTCTACGTCATGGAGAGCCAGTTGAACCGTGGTCGATATCGACTGCCCTACGTGGACACCGAGGCAACCATCGTCGAGGAACCCCGAACTCTTGGGACGATCTACGACGGTGCGAACCATATCGTTCGCGGCTTGCTGATGGAGGGCGCGGCGACGAACCTTGTCGAGACCACTGACACCAATATCTCCGATTGGGGTGTCATCCGAATGAGCAAAGACGTATCTTTGAAGGAGACCTTTGGTCTTATCGGAACCACCTTGGGCGACACCGTCACCACCGATAACACTCACATCTTCCTCGACGATATAGCGATGACGAATGGGGTGGAGTACACTTTCTCTTTCTACGTCAGGCCCGACTCAACGTCGGCGGCTTCGATCCCGTATATCTACTTCTCGACGAATGCGGTGACGGGAACCCCGAGGTCGTATGTCGATATCCAAGATAGTGCTCTTGGTACAGTGGGGGCAGGGCATTCTATTGTGATCACCCCTGCCGGTCCTGATGGTCTTATTCTTGTCGAGTGTACGTTCACCGTGAACGAAGCAACCGGGAACAAGGCTTGCCAAATTCAGATGGCTTTGGGCGACAACGACAACGCCTTCGTTGGTGACGGCACTCGTCAGATGCACTTTTACGAGCCTCAACTTGAGGCGAGTGGTCGCGCCACTTCTCGCATCATCGGAAGCAAATTAAATTATGTGAGAGTTGCCGAGACGCTTTCCGGTGCGTTCGTCCCCACCGCCACGACCACGATCTACGTCGAGGGCGTGACTAGTCACACTGCCGGTGTGATGTTCCAGATCGACGACACCACAGAGAACGAACGATACCGCGTCGAGTGGGATGGTGCCGACATCATCGTGACCGTCACGGACGGTGGCGTCGAACAGGCTGCGATCAACGCTGGTGCTGTCGCGGAACATACGTTCTTTCGGCTGGCGATCCGTATCGAGGCGGCTGACTATTCCGCATCACTCGACGGCGCAGCCGTTGTCACAGATGGAGCCGGAACCCTGCCCACTCTCACTACTCTCCGCATCGGCGGCGACACGGCGGCGGGTGAGGAATGGGGCGGGTACATCGGGAAGATGAGGATTTGGGACGAGGGTAAGGCTGATGCCGAGCTTGTCCTGTTGTCAAACCAGGGCGTCGCCGCGACGGTCGTTCGCACTCCTGTCGGGATGGGGATCGGTGTCTAGATTTGCTACACTTGCGGACAGCATCACGGTGGTTGCGACTGTCGGCCCCGTGGGCTTCAAGGACTTGGGGCGGGGGTCACGTGTCCATGTCCAGTTCGCGACGGAGATGAACGATCCCTTCACCGTGAACGTTCTCGGAACGCTCGACTTCGATTTCGCCTCGAACGTGGGTTCAAACTGGTTCGACATGACGAACGGTCTCCTTCTGAACCAGGAGGATGACGAGCTTGGATTTTTCGACACGAACGGAAAATTCCAGCACCGGAGAAAGAAGAAGGATACTCTTTTCATCGGGTCGGAAGGCGTGTATGCTTTCGATAGTGATTTCCTCCCGGCTGCGCTGCTGTTCAATGTGACCAGCGTCTCGTCGGGCGACAACCTCAAGATACTCATCGGAGTGTAACAGATGCCCAAACGTTATCGCGGTCCTCGGAACGAAGCATCTCGGCGCGACATGATCGCTCAGCGAGAGATCATCACGGGTGCCCTCAAAAATATCTTGGCGCGTAACGACAGCATCGCCGCCGCTCCCTTCACCGACCCCGAGGCGACGGTCGCGATCACGGGCACCGCCGTCAGTGCGGGTGGCTCGCTCGAAAGCGAGATCGTCACGGGTGGTCGGACTGTCATCCTCACTCTCACCGGAGCGGTATGGCACGCGGACATCGCAGCGGACAACACGCGCACCGCCGACCTCGTCGCTGGCTTCGTTGCCGCCGAGAGTGAAGCCGCTGGCTGGACCGCGCAAATCCTCGCGGGCGACGGCTCGATGGACTATACCGACGTCGTGCGAACGAGCGACACCGTGGTCACTGTCACTCTGCCCGCCTCTGCTTCCTACTCCGTCTCGACGCACGAGAACATCACCATTCAAATCCCCGGCTCCGCGCTGGCGGACGGTGCCTATGGCAAGGGCTTCACGATCAACACCGTGCCCCTGAAAATCACCGCTGGCAGCTTCGCGCTCACCGGCACCGCCGTCGCTGGCGGCGTCCTCGAAAGCGAGATCGTAACGGGCGGCGAGACCGTCATCCTGACCCTGACTGCCGATGCCTGGGTCGCGACGATGGCGAGCGACAACGCCATCACGACCGCGTTCATCGCGGCGTTCACTGGTGACGCGAGTGGTGCCGGTTCGTGGAATGACGAGAATGCTCTCGCGCACGGCAACATCGTGCGAACGAGCGACACCGTCGTCACCGTCACCCTGCCCGCCGTGGGTGCCTATTCAATCAGTTCGAACGAGACACTGACGTTCGTGCTTCCCGAGGAAACCTTGGCGAGCGGCGTGACGCCGGGCAACCAAGGCTTCACCGTAACAGAAGGGTCATAAGCCATGAACTTGTTTCCGCGCTCCGGTCTACTGAACCACACCGTCGCTCCCACTTGGGAATTTTGGCCCGACACCAAGGCTGGCGTCGCCGTCATGAGTGACGAGGCTCCCGAGGCGGGCATCCAGGTTCTTGCCGGTGCCATCGGTGGAGACATCAACCACAACGTCGCGATGCAGTGCGCCATTGGCGCACTTGAGGAAGGGATCGACTATTACATCTCGTACATCATCCGGCCCGGTATCGCGAACTACGCCTTCATCCGCGAGGGTGCGAATTCGCAGGGTGCCAGCCACAAGACGTGGTTTGACCTCGCCAACCGGACCTTCGGCTCCCTCAGCTCGACCCATCGCAATCCGATCATGCAATACCTCGAAGATGGTCTCCTGCGTATCGGTCTCGCGTACACGCCGGAAGACCTGGACACCGCGATCCAGAACACTCAAATCCTGGGCTTTTCTCAGGGTAACGGTCAGAACACCTTCGTCGCGACAGAGGGCGAGCATCTCGCCGACTTCTTCCACGCTCAGATCGAGGTCGGCAACCACCCCTCTGCTCCCGAGGTCACGTGGCCCGGCAAGGGACAGAACTAATGGCACAGCGCATCGACAGCGTCGAAATCTTCGCCACCGGCAATCACCGGGGCAACCGCGTGGTCGAGATCACGACGGACGATTTGGCTCACATGGTCAACTCGTTCAACGAACTCACCACGTCGATCGAGGGCTTTCAGCCCGTGCTCAAGCTTGGGCACGACGACGTCCAGAAGTTCTTCGGTGCGCGGAAGGGTGCGCCGAACCTGGGCTTCGTCGAAAAGATTTGGATGGAGGGGAACAAAATCCTCGCCAACTTCACCAACGTTCCCGACGCACTCGTCGATCTAATAAAAATGCGTCGCTTCAACTCCGTTAGTATTGAAATGTTTCCCAAGACGGTGTTTAATGGGAAAGAGTTCAAAAACGTACTTACGGCGGTTGCCCTTTTGGGCGCGGAACTACCGGCAGTCAAAGGCTTGAAGGAGCTTGCTGCCACACTGTTCACCGAGATGCCGGATGATCCGGTCTTCGAGGGGGACAAAATCGAACTAAAGGGAACCGATCAAATGACCACAGTGACCTACACCCAGGAGCAACACGACGCTCTAGTGGCTGCGGCGGTTGCGAAGGCCACGGAGACCGTCAAGACCGAGTTCGAGGGTGTGGTGACCACGCTCACGACCGAGCGGGATGACTCCGTGACCAAACGCGAGACCGCCGAGACCGCGCTACGCACTTTCGAGGACGCGACGCGCAAGCGCGAAGCCGAGAAGATGGTGGACGACGCCATCACGGCTGGCAAGCTCTTGCCCAAGCAGAAGGACAACGCCCTGGCGTTTGCCTTGAGCCTCACCGGCACCATCAAGTTTGGCGACGACGAGAAGTCCGCCAGCAAGGTGTTCGAGGAATTCCTCGCCGACATGCCCAAGAAGATCGACCTCTCCGAGAACGGCGAGGGCGAGGGCGACAACGGCGACGGGAAAGCCAAATTCGACACGCCCTCCGAGGAAGTCCATGCTCGCGCCGAATCGGCGATGAAGAAGGACAAGGACTTGGACTACGCTGCTGCGCGCCAGCTTGTCTTGTCCGAGGACGAAGCCCTCAAGACGCGCTACTTCTACGTGGAGGAATAAGAAAATGGCCGGTCAGAACAGGATCGTCTCCGACACCTTCGTTGCGTCGGGCGATCTGTCCAGCATGATCCACCGTTTCGTGGACTACCTCGCTGCCGGGGACATCGTGGGGCATTCGCTTGCTCGCGGTGGCATCGGCGTCCTGCTCAACAAGCCGCAAGACGGCGAGCACGCCACGGTCGCCTTGAGCGGTCGGGTGCGTGTCGATGCCGGTGGAGCCATCACGGCGGGGGATTACATCATCTCTGCCGCGTCGGGCTTCGCAGCGGTGCAGAGCTTCGTCACCATCAACGCCGGTTCCGCAGGGCAGTACTTGCAGACCCGAAATATGATGGGTCGCGCCCTTGAGACGGTCGCATCCGGTTCCGTTTTCGCGATGGAACTGATGCCGTCCAAGGTTCTCGTCAACTCGGCATAAGAAAGGAAACAAATCATGCCCGGTACTCCCTCAACAGGTCGCGATCTGCACGTCGATCAGCCGCTTTCCAACATCGTTGTTGGGCGGCGACCGGAAGGCTTTATCGCCGATCAGCTTTTGCCGATCACTCCGGTGTCGAAGCAGTCCGACATCTTCTACAAGTACAACCACGGTCACTTCCGGCGTCATGAGACGAACCTGACGGCTCGCGCTCCCGGCACGGAAGCGAAGAAGGTCCACTTCACCGTGACGTCGGACACCTACTTCGCGCCGAACTATGCGCTCGCGACCGATTGGCCCGTCGAAGACGAAGTCAATCACGACGAAGTGCTGGCTTGGTCGGAGACGTCCGCCATCAACCTGACCGATCGTCTGTTGGTCGATTACGAGCTTCGCGTCGCGGACCTCGCCGTCACCAGCGCGAACGTGCATACCGTCACCGCGATCAACACCGCGTGGTCGAACACCACCGGCTCGCGACCGCTCGACGATATCGCGGACGAGGTCGAGAACTTCCGGCAGTACACGGGTCTCAAGCCCAATGTTGCCATCGTTCCCGAACAGGTCATGACGGTGCTGCGCCGGAACGACCAGCTTCGCGACATCCTGTTCGGTGATCGCGGTGGTCTGGTCAACGAGACGCAGTTGGCCCAACTGATCGGCGTCGATCGCGTCCTGGTCCCTGCCGCACAGGTCAACACCTTCGGCGAGACCGAGACCGAGAACGCTTCGTGGTCCCTGTCCGATGCCTGGGGAAGCCACTTCTGGCTCGCCAAGGTCAACCTCATGGCTGGTCGGTTCACCGACACCTGGATGAACGCCTTCCGCTGGACGTCACCCCTCCTGGGCACCCCGTTCGCGGTGCAGCGCCATCCCTTCGACGCGAAGAAGAAAATCTTCGAGTTGGAAGTCGGGTATTACCAGGACGAGAAGATCGTCTCGACCGACCTCGCCATCCGAGTTCAGTCCGTCATCTAAGCGGGCGGGACGCTACCCGACAAGAGAATTTGGGCTGCGCTTGTATGGCGCAGCCCTTTTTCGTCCTGTATAATAGTGGGGTCTGATCAGGCTCCCGGTGGCGACGTTTCGTGCCCCGGCGTCGCCACCACCATTTTCCAGAGGGGCACTCATGGAAATCGTACTCGCCGCTGGCGGAATACCATTCGGTCCTAACACCCTCCAAGTCAAGAGCTTGGGTGGTTCGGAAACTGCCATCATCATGACGGCGCGTCATCTCAAGGAGATGGGGCATCTCGTCACCGTGTTCTGTCCACTGCCCGAGCAGGGGCACCCCGACTTCCACCACAACGGTGAGGAATGCGAGAACGGCATTCGTTGGGTCCATCTCAACAACTATCCGGAATACATCTGCAACACGCAGTGCGACTTGCTGATCGCCTCGCGCGACCCCCGGCTCGTCGCGCTCAATGCACAGGCGAAGAAGAAAGTCCTGTACTGCCACGACATCGCCACGCACCGTGGAATGCAAGCCGCGTTCGATCAGGTGAACTGGTGCATGGACGAGGTCTGGTGCGTGTCCGAGTTCCACCGGAAACAAATCCACGATGTTACCGGATACCCGAAAAAGAACATCAAGGTCATCCCCAACGGCATCGTCCCCGTCGAGACCATCCCTGCCCCTCGCTCCGAGACTCAGCTTGTCTACGCCGCCCGGCCCGAGCGCGGATTGGAGCTTCTGATCAAAGAGGGTGGCGTGATGGAGCACCTTCCCGAGTTCGAGTTGAAGGTCGCCATGTACGACCACTTCCCCGACGACATGAAGGACTTCTACGCCTACATCTTCGCCAGGATCAAGGAGCTTCCCAACGTCGAGATCGTCGGCGCGTTGCCACAGGCTCAGATGCGCCAGCTTCTCCGTGACAGTGCCGCGTACATCTACCCGACGACGTTCGAGGAAACCTCGTGCATCCTCGCGCGGGAGTGCATCTCGGTCGAGACCGCGTTCCTCACGACCAAGGTCGGCGCGCTGCACGAGACCCTGGATGGGTGCGGCATCTACTACGAGGGGTGGCTCGCCAAGCAGGGTGAAAAGGAAGCGGAGCCGGGGAGCGAGGCGTGGTGCAAACGGTTCGCCGACTTCACACGTGACATACTCACCACCGAGTTCGGCGAGGGCATCCGAAATCAGACATACAAGAACATGACCAACCGTGGCGACCTGTATTGGAACGTCGCCGCCGAGGCGATGATCAAGAACTCTCAGCCCAAGCCGGTCTCGCTGTTCTCGCGAGCGTGGTCGTTGGTGCAGGACGGCGACGTCATCCCTGCCTACGCCCTGCTCACCTCCGCTGGCGAACTCGACTTCATGTCCATGAACCTCGCACGTCAGATCGAGGACTTCTATCCGTTCATCCGTGACGAGGACGACGACGGCTACGAGAGCTTGGCGTCGTACTACAAGCGGTTCTACGAATTCAAGAAGCCGGAAATCCACTACGGTATCGACTTCGCCAGGACCACGACGCGCTTCGAGTCGATCAAGAAGTGCATCGCCCAAACCACCAAGCCGGGAGACCTAATCTATGAGTACGGATGCGGCGAAGGGCACGTCATCGGACCACTCGCGAAGGATTTTCCAGATCGGCACTTCGTTGCGTTCGACCAAGTCCAACAGAACGTCGATATGGTCAATCAGTTCAGTGGGGATTTCGGAACCACCAATCTGGAAGCCCACAAAACGGATACGCCTCAAGCCGCGTTCGCCAAAGTTCATGGAGTGCCCGCAGATGCGGTCATCTGCGTCGAGGTACTAGAGCACTGCGTCCGACCGTGGGAGGTCGCCACCGACGTCGAAGCCATGTGCAAGAAGGGTGGTCAGATGGTTGTCACGACACCGTATGGTGCGTGGGAGCCTCAGACGTTCGAGGTCAAGTCCGACGAGTTCCCGTGGCGCAATCATATCTGGCACCTGGATAAGAATGCCATTCGAAAGATGTTGGGAAAGAAGCCGGGAATCACGATGATGTCTCTCGCCAACGGGACGGGCTTGGATGGTCGCTCTGTCGGCAATCTTTTCACCACATTCGAGGCTGACCACGAGCCGGTCAATCCTCTGAACGCTCTCAAGAAGGCGAAGGACGCATGGTCTCGTCAGTCGATCGCTGTTGCGGCGATCTGCATGAACGACGAAGACACGATCCTGCAAATGCTGCACAGCCTGAACCGTCAGGTCCAGTTCGTCCAGTTCGCGATGGGTCCGAGCACCGACAGGACACGCCAGTTGATCCACGGCTTTTTCGAGGACAATCCTCACATGGATTTTCGGATCATCGACGTGCCCAAGATTTTCCCTCCGCACATACTGGACGGTGTCGAGTACGAGGGCTTCGGTTTCGATGACGCTCGCAACGTCAGCACACAAGACCTGGACGGCATATTCGACTGGATTTTGTGGATGGATACGGATGAGTATTTGAGTGGCGAGATGCAGAAGTATCTTCGCGGCAACATGCTCGACGGCTATCTCATTCCACAGCATCACTTCACCGTCATGCCCCGTGGTCAGCCGATGCAAGTCGATCGCCCTGCTCGCCTGTTCCGAACCAATCGTGGATACACGGCGAAGGGTCATGTCCACGAGCACTTCGAGAAGCCCGATGGTGGTCCCGGCGCGTGCTTCATGCCGCCCGATCTGGACATCGGACACGTGGGCTACGTGAACGAGAACGTCCGTCGAGCGCGCTTCGAGAGGAACTTCCCGTTCCTGTGTTGGGACCACGCCGAGAACCCCGATCGGAAGCTTGGCAAGTTCCTGTGGTTCCGCGATATCATCCACCGGATGCGTTGGCACCACTCGAAGAAGGAGATGAAGGAAGCCATTGGTCTGGCGCAAGAAGCCGAAGCCTACTATAATTCCGAGTGGAAGCTGATGGCGACATTCGGGCAGGGAACGTTCCAAGCGATCGAATACCTCGCTGAAGCGAGAGCGATCTTGGGTATCGGTACGGAGGTCACGTTCGGTCTCAAGCTCGACGATCGCGATTGCACTATCAGGGGGCGCTTCACGAACACGAGGGAAATGACGAGGATCATCAAGCAAATCCTCGACCCCGAGTTCAAGCGACGTGGGAGCAAATACTACTAATGGCTTATGCAACGATCACCGACGTCTTCGCCCGGTACAAGCCCATCGGTTCAATGGTGGGTGCGGGTTCCCTCGACGTGTCCAGCGACGACGTGTCCTCCATCTTCATCTCCGATGCCGAGGGGTTCATGAACTCGTTCCTCGCGGCCCGGTACATCACCCCGGTCACGACCGAGAAGATGATCACGATGATCGCATCGGACTTCGCCGTGGCGAACATGATGTTCGAGAAGATGCCTCAAATCCCTGACTTCATCCAGGGGCGTTACGACCGCGCGCTGTCCTACCTCGAAAACCTCCGCGACGGCAAGATGCTGCTCACCGCGAGCAACGTCCTCGTCACCAGCGGCGACAGTGAGGCATGGTCCTCGACCGGCTCGTATCACCCGGTCTTCTCCCCTGTCCTCGACGACGTCGATCAGGCTGTGGACCAGACCTACGTGGATGCCGAGAACGACGATCGGGCAGACGACGCATCATGACAACGGTAACCGTCACGGGTCTTGAACTCACCAAGAAGGGGATCGCGAAGCTACGTCGTGATCTCTCCAAGACCCATGTCCTTTCGAACCGAATGGGTAGGGCGCTGCGCGACGATGCGCGGCGTCGTATCACCACTCAGGGAGACGGGCAGTGGGAGCCGCTGTCGAAGTGGACGATGGCTCGCACCGGCAGGAAGAAAGCCCTGATCAAAGAGCGTGCGGGGATCACCTTCAAGCTGGTCGGCGCTCAACTGATCGTCGGACACGAGAGCGGTGAGGCTTGGGACTTGGGTCAGCACGAGCGTGGCTTCACCACGCCACCCGACGTCCCCGCGACAATCAAGCTCAAGCGTCCGAGGCTGTTGGGCATCTCCACGAAGGAGATACACATTCGCCGTGCTCGACCGAGTGAGACCCCTGCTCGCCGCGTCTTCGCCAACGAGGCCGAAACGAACAAGCTTCTCGAACCCATCGTCAAGCAGTGGGTGAAGGAAGTCATTGACCGATCGAGGAAGGTGACATGATAGATATTGGCGGCATCGGCGAGAGCTTACGCACTCGCATCGACACCGACGTTACCGACTTCAACACGGTTCGGTACGAGGGCGACGAGCGCGACGAAACTATCAACAACATGCCGTACTGCGACGTGCGTATGCTGCGTATGCTTCCCGAGGTTCGGGCTGGCAGCGAGTACGTGATCGAGGGCACCTACGTCGTCACGGTCATGGCGTTCGACTTTACATCACGCAATGAGGCGGTTACACTCAGGGATGCGCTGGTCACCCTTGCGATGAACAGCGTCAAGGATAACCCCCGGTTCGATACTGACCTTGAAACGTCATTCCTTGGACCGGCAGAATTTGCAGACGCGAAGGACGACGAGACAGGAGCTTTCGTCGCCTTGGCAACCTTCCAGGTCAACGTGATCGTTTTCGTTGACGCGCTCTAAGGAGAAGCGAACATGGCATCCGGCACCGGCTCACAGATTGGCCTCGTCAAAGCGTCCTCTCTCGGACATAATATCAACTCGGTCGATCTCTGGCAGAACTTTGTCAGCGAGAGCGTCGAGCATACCTTGGAGGAACTGGAAGAAGGTTCCATCACGGGTAGTCTTGACACTCCCCCGTCGCACAAAGGCATCGACAGCGGCGCGGGTGACATCGTCATGGAAGCGAACCCCAACGCCATTGGTGTATGGCTGAACGCTGCCGTTGGTGCTGGCGTATCCTCGCTCGTCACACATGCTGACAGCACGGGTGCCAACTCCACGGTCCACGCGGGTCAGCCTCAATTTTTCCACAACTTCGTCCCCCGGCAGACCGCCTTCGAGAGCGAGAGCTTCTTGGAGCCTTACGGCGTCATGGTCTACAAGGACGTCGGTTCGGCCTTCATGTTCAACGGTGCCGTCGCCACCGGCCTCGAATTCAACATTCAGGCTGGACAGCTTGTCGGCGCGACCGCCTCGATCATGTCGCGGAACGTCACGCGCATCGAGCGCATCGCCGCGATCAACTCCTTGGTCTCGTCCGGTGGGCGTCCTTGGGTGTGGGACATGGCGAGCATCGAGGTCAGCACCGACACCACGTCGGCGAACCTCGCGGCCAACACGAACTTTGAACAGCTTACGCTGTCGCTCACGACCCCGCAGGAGGGTGTCGTACTGCTCGACGGTACGAAGAAGTTCGCCGAGTTCCAGCCGAACGACTTCCGGCGTCTCGCGATCAGCGGCACGCTGTCCTTCGCCAGCCAGGACGAGTACAACGCCTTCACCGCCTACGAAGCGCGCCGGATGCGGATCACCCTGATTAACGTCAACTCGGCTCTGACCTTGGGCAACATCGCCTCGCTCGACGTGACCGGCGAGTTGTTCTACGGCTACTTCGGGATGCGTATCCAAATCCCGCAGATGAAGTTCCTCACTTGGTCCACCCCGGTGGGCGGACCCAACCGTCTGATCACTTCCTTCACCGCGAAGGCCGAGTACGACGACACCGCCGCCGAGATGTTCAGGATCGAACTCAACAACGTCACGAGCGGCTACGAGAACTAAGGGCATGGGAGGCGGCTGATCACCGCCTCCCCCATCAGCGAGCGTCACACTCTTGACGTTTGTAACACTAGGAGCACACGATGAAGATCACCTTCTCCAAGACGTCTACATACGTGCCCGAATGGCGCGACAACAACCTTCTCGACCCCTCCGAACAATGCTCGACCGTCCTCTCCATCATGGACGTGGGCGACCTCTTGTTCCTGCTCGATCACTTTTCCGAGGCAGGGGTGGAGGGCGAAGTCGAAGTCGCCGACGTGGACACCGCGCAACTCAAGCCGATCCTCGAAGCGTGCGGGCACCTGTTGCCCAAGTACGTCGTCCTGAACAATCTCACCGACCAGGACGGCACCGTCATCTCGATCGAGGACATCGTCAAATACCCGTTCTTCCTCAACCTCTCCGCTGAGCTTCTGATGAAGTTGGCCGAGCAATCGTCGCCGAATGACGACGATGAGGGAAACTCAAGCGCGCCGCCCGACTCGGAGCCAGCCCCCTAAGCTCTGGTAACGTCAAGTACATTGGTACTCGACAACGGTCGGCGCAGTTTTACATGGGGTGGTTCCACAAGTGCTACCGCATTGGGGAGAGCGGATGGTTCGTCTATCAAACTCCTGATGGTCAGGCTATAATGCACCAGGACGCCTTCTTCTGGTCGGCGTTGGAAATTATCGGGCGCACTATGAACCTCATGATCAGTGAGGAACAGAACCGGAGATAGACGTGGCGTTCAACGTAGGCATCACCGTCACCGCCAGGAATAACACCGACCGAGCACTCAAGAGCACCGAGAAAAATCTCGATAAGGTTGGGAAGACGGCGACCAAGACGACTAAGGCTTTGAAGGGCTTGCGCCTCGCGCTTTCCCTCATTGCTGTGGGGACACTCGTCCGGTTGGGCAAGAGCATCTTCGACGTCGTCGGCAAGATGCAGTTGATGTTGATCCGTCTCTCGAATGTCGAGGGCGGCGCGGCGAAAGCCAAGGTCACGTTCGACAAGCTGTTCAAGACCTTCGGCTCAAGTCCATTCGCGATCGACGCAGTCACCGATAGTTTCATCCGTCTCAAGGCGGCTGGTGTCGAGGGCGGTCTTGCGTTCAGGGCTGTCGAGGCTGGTGCTGATGCCATCGCCGCGTTCGGCGGCACGTCCGAGGAACTGAAACGCTTCTCGATTGGTCTCCAACAGGTCGCCGGTAAGGGCGTCCTCTCGATGGAAGAATTGCGGCAGCAGATCGGTGAAGCTTTGCCGGTCGCCATGCGCGTCTTCGCGTCGCAGACTGGTCGCTCCATCTCCGAGGTCATCTCCGAGGTCGAGAAGGGCAGGATCAGTTCGACGGAGTTCATTTCGGAATTGACCATCGGCTTGGAGAAGTCGTTCGGTGGCTTCTCGGCAAAGCTTGGTGACACCCTGCTTGGCTCCGTCCAGGGATTGAAGTCCAAGGTCCAGAAGGTATTCGCTGGTGACCTGTTCGGCGACGATGTCGCGGTTCGTCTCACTGCCATCATCCAGAACGTTGGTGACGAGTTCGTCAAGTTCGTCAAGAGCCTGACGGCGGAAGACGTCGATACGTTCTTCGAGGCTCTGCGTAGGGGCGCGAACATCGCGGTCGGCGTCGGCAAGGTTATCGCCAAGGTCGCCGAACTCATTTTCAAATTCCTCAAGTTCCTGACTGACGCGGCTTCGAGCGGCGCGCTTGAGACTGCCGGAGGTCTCGGCATCATCGGATTGGTCCTGTTCGGTCCTCTTGGCTTCGCCGCTGGTATCGGTCTTGGTCTCGCTGGTGCGGGCAAGGGTGCCGACGAGATCATGAAGAAGCTGAACGCTCCGATCGACCCTGGAGAGAACACCCTTGCAAATCGGTTGCTCGCCTTTTCGATTTTCGAGGAAGGCAGTATGCAGGAGCAGTTCGATCGGGCGAAGGAGAAGTTCGTCAACTTCCAGAACCAGATCAAGGCGGAAGCTGCAAAGAAAAAGGTGTCAGAGAACACCTTGGGCGACAACATCTTCGGGTTCAACGAGGAACAGATCAAGCGCATCGGCAAGAGCCTAGAGGACGTCAAAAACCCCACGAAGGAACTCGCCCCTCTCGTCCAGGGTCTCGGCAAGATGTCTCAGCAAGCGAAGAAACAGCTTGAGGGTTTGGCGAAAAGCACGGCGGCTGCGCTGTCTGGCAAGGAGACCTTCCCGTTCGTCAAGACGGCAGAGACCGCGCTCAATCGGATGAACTCGATCATCGAGGGCTTCGAGGGTGACAGGAAACTCCGCGACAAGCTCGCGAACTTGGTCAACCCGACCGACGATGAAAAGGCTCAGCTTGCCGGTTTGAACCGTGGCCTGGAAAGGATGGACGCCCTGATCACGGTGGTGAGGGGGAACATCGAGAAGGCGAAGGGTATCGGTTTCGACAAGCAACTGATCAAGTCGAATGACGCGGCGGCTGGCGTCCTCGACAAGTTCAGGAAGTTGGTCGGAGGGTCGTCCGCGATCGAGCAAAAGGTCTCCGACATCACAGAGAAGTTCCGCGACATCAAGGTCGAGTTGGAGAAACAGCTTGCGGACCAGGAAGCCCTCGCCTTGTTGGGGAACGAACAGGTTGGAGAGGCGAACCGTCTCAGGGAAGCACTTGCCGCGATCAACACCGAGCGCGAGATCGCCCTCGATCATGCCAGGGAACAGGCTCGCATCGACGCAGAAATCTTGGGCATTAACAGCAAGCTCACGATCATGAGGACGCAACAGCAAATCGTTGACCTCAAGAAATCGACGCGCGGCGGTGCTGAGATATTGCTTGGGTCCGACAGCGGTGACGCGGCGGCTGACCGGCGTGCCGAACTCAATCGGCAGATGGAACAGACCAAGATACGCATCCTGCAAACTCAGAAAGAAATCAACCAAGCTCTTGCTGACGGCGAGCCTATCTCTAATCTTGAGGAACAGGAGGTTGCCCTTGAGAGGCTTGCGGAAGCACAGCAAGCCGCGTTCGAGGCGACGACCGCCGCTGGTATGGCAGCACAGGAAATGTGGTTGAGCGTTCGCGACACGATGACGCGCGCCGCCGAGGAAGGTCTCAAGAGCCTGATCGACGGTACGAAGTCGTTCAAGGAGATCACGCGCGACGCCTTCAACTCGATCACCGAGGCAGCGATCAAGTATCTGATCGAACTGGTCCGCATCAAAATCCAGACGATCGCGATCAACGCGCTCAGTCAGGGTGGTGGTGGCGGCGGGGGTGGTGGACAAGCCTTT
>Ga0255047_10001504_pt1 | contig 16815 bp, 21 predicted proteins | sample JV7_2_1_MG_FD_183640 | JGI IMG/M metagenome (GOLD analysis project Ga0255047, IMG submission 183640) | Seawater microbial communities from Jervis Inlet, British Columbia, Canada - JV7_2_1 | ecosystem: Environmental > Aquatic > Marine > Inlet | place: Canada: British Columbia | collected 2016-10-06 | reverse complement strand
GCGTCGGCATTCGCGGGGGTCGTGCTCGATGAGTCGTCGATTCTGAAAAGCCATACCGGGCACTTTCGCAACGAGCTGATCGACCGGTTCAGGCAGCACCGATTCAAGCTGGCGTGCACTGCGACACCCGCGCCCAACGATGTGATGGAGCTTGGCAATCATGCCGAGTTCGTCGGCGCGATGACCCGCAGCGAGATGCTCTCGATGTTCTTCATCCACGATGGGGGCGAGACTCAGAAGTGGCGACTCAAGGGCCACGCGCATGATGAGTACTGGCGATGGGTCATGTCGTGGGCAACGGTTGTCTCGCTGCCTTCCGATCTCGGATACTCGGACGATGGCTACATCCTGCCCGGCATTGAGTTCAACGTGCACGAGGTGGAGTCCGCTGCCGCACGCGAGGGGCAGCTATTCGATGTGCACTCGCCGACGCTGACGGAGCGGCGCACGGCGCGGCGTGCATCGCTTGCCGATCGGTGTCAAGTGGCTGCTGATCTCGCCAACCACTCGGATGAGCAGTGGATCATGTGGTGCGATCTGAATGATGAGAGCGACATGCTTAACCAGATGATCCCGGATGCCGTCGAAATCAGGGGAAGCGACACGAACGAGCATAAGCGAAACTCGATGCTCGCGTTTGCCGATGGGAAGATCCGGGTGCTCGTCACAAAGCCGAAGATCAGCGGCTTCGGGATGAACTGGCAGAACTGCGCGCGGATGGCATTCGTCGGACTCTCGGACTCCTATGAGGCGCTCTATCAGGCGACTCGCCGATGCTGGAGATTCGGGCAGGATCGAGATGTCGAGGTGCACATCGTGACGAGCACAGGAGAGGGGGCGGTGCTGCGCAATGTGATGCGCAAGGAATCGGATCACAAGGATATGCAAGCCCAGATGCGCCGGCTGATGAGCGAATTCGGGACACACGAGAGGGAGACGGAAGTGCGAGAGATGATGGCAGACGAATCGGGCGACGGATGGCGGATGGTGCATGGTGATTGCATCGAGCGGGTCAAGGATATCGAAGATGCGTCGATCGGGTATTCGGTATTCAGCCCCCCCTTCGGATCGCTCTACACCTACTCGAATTCTCCCGAGGACATGGGCAACTGCACCACGAACGAGGAGTTCTATCAGCATTTCCAGTACCTCGCACCGGAGTTGCTGAGGATCACGCAACCGGGCCGGCTGCTCTCGTTTCATTGCATGTTGTTGCCGACGAGCAAAGTGCGCGATGGTGTGATCGGGCTCAGCGACTTCCGCGGCGATCTGATTCGCATCTTCCAAGATGCCGGCTGGATCTATCACAGCGAGGTGTGTATCTGGAAGGACCCTGTTACTGCGATGCAGCGCACAAAGGCCCTCGGCCTGCTCCACAAGACGATCCGCAAGGATTCAGCGATGAGCCGTCAGGGCATCCCGGATTACGTGGTGACGATGCGCAAGCCGGGCGAGAACGCGAACCCCATCGCGCACGACCGCGCCGACTTCCCGGTCTCGCTCTGGCAGAAGTGGGCCTCGCCGATCTGGATGGACATCAACCCGAACGACACATTGCAATTCCGGGCGGCCCGAGAAGAGAACGATGAGCGCCACATCTGCCCGCTTCAGCTCGATGTCATCCGTCGGTGTATCGGGTTGTGGACGAATCCGGGCGATCTCGTGTTCAGCCCATTCGCAGGGATCGGCAGCGAGGGGCACGAGTCTCTCAAGTGGGGGCGGAGTTTCCTCGGCATCGAACTCAAGCGAAGCTACTTCGATCTGGCGGTCCAGAATCTCCGGGCTACCGATGAGGAGACTCGGCAGGGGGCGCTCTTCGGATGAGGGAATGTGCGCCCGGGCGAGATCCGTTTTATCTGGTGATCGACGAGATGGCATTCGCCGACAACAAGTATGGAGACTTCGCCTCGACCCATGAAGGCTATGGCGTACTGTGCGAGGAGATGAAAGAGCTACTCGACGCGATCCACCAGAACGATCGTAGGCAAGTCGAACGAGAGGCAATCCAAGTCGCGGCGGTCGCGCTGCGGATCGTTCTCTCATTGCGAGAGACTGCCACGCTGGAGCGGAGCGGGATGACGAGTCACAACAAGGGGGAAGACGATGACTGAGAAGAGCGACGATGGACTGCGCGTGATCGAGTTGCGCGTGGATAGTTTCATGGGGATCGAGTTGGCGCAGATCGCGGAGGTGGACGGCGAGGGCCTCGTGCTCGTCGGCGGCAACAACGGGGCGGGCAAGACATCGCTGCTCTCGGCCATCGAGTGCGCGATTCGCGGCAAGCGGTGGCACCCGGCCGCGCCGGTCAAGAGGGGAGCGAAGAAAGCGATCGTCGATCTCGATCTCGGGGATCTGCGGATTCGCCGCACTTTCAACCCGGACGGCACCGGGACGCTGCGCGTCGAGAATGCGGAGGGCATGGCACCTCGCCGGCCGCAGGAGATCCTCGACGCGCTGGCCGGGCAGATCTCATTCGACCCGCTGGCCTTCTCTCGGATGGAGCCGGCCGCCCAGCTGGATCTGGCTCGGGAGATCGGGGGCGTCGATACGAAGCTGCTAGACGCCGAGATCGAGACCTCATTTCAGATTCGCGCCAACGCGAACCGGACGGAGAAGGAAGTGTCAGCCCGGCTCGCGGCGATGCCGCAGCACGCGGATGCCCCCGGGCAGCCGGTGGTCGTGGCGGAGTTGCTCTCGCGGCTCGAAGAGATCCAGAGCACGAACACCCGGAACGATGCGGAGCGGGCGAATCTGCACGAGATCCGGGCGCAGCATGGGGAGAATCTGGCGGAGGTGGCCCGGGTTAAGGCGACCATCGAGCAGTACCAGCTCGTGCTGGCAGAGGCCGAGCAGGCGTGCGCTCTCAGCCTCACCGCGGTCAACGAGAAAGGAGCGGATGTCGGGGCCCTTGAAGACGGCGACCCGGCACCGGTCCGCTCTGAGATCGCCACGGCCGAGGACGCGAACACCCGGCACAGGGAGAACGCCGAGCACGACCGGCAGACCGATCTCGTGGCGGAGGCGCGGCGCAATGCCGAGGAGTGCGATGCGGATCTCGAGACGCTGCGCCGCAAGCGCCGCGACATGATCCGGGCCGCAACGCTCCCGATCGAGGGCCTCGAGATCACCGACGACGGACTCACGTATCACGGCACGCCATTTGCACAGGCTAGCGGCGCCGAGCGGCTGCGCACCTCCGTCGCGATGGGGGCCGCGATGAGTCCGCGGTTGCGGGTGATGCTGATCCGGGAGGCAGAGAAGCTGGACGATCAGGGGCTCGAGCTCCTCGCGGCGATGGCGGCCGAGGGCGGGCTCCAGTTGTGGCTCGAAAGGGTCGGGGATCGCGACGCGGGGGCGATCGTGATCTCGGAGGGGCGGGTCGCCGAATAGCAACCCCAGCACCACGAGCGCCCGTCCGGCTGTCCCCTCAGAGCTGGGCGGGCGTTTCGCGTTGTGGGGTTTTGGCCAAGGGTCCAAACGCGATTTATCCATGGGCGAAGCCCCACACCGGCTAGAAGGCCGGATCTCTATAACGGTGCTCTAGCCGCTTCCCCCGGCGCCCTGAGAGCCCCTTTGCCGGCCGACCACGCGCGGCGCCATTTGTGCCACGCGGAACGCTCGATCCGTGGCGGAGCCGCCAGCCGGCGCAGCCGGTCCCCACAAAGAGAGAGGGCCCACCCGATGACTGAGCCGGCCCGGGTGGGCCCAAGGGGAAGACGATGCCGGGCGGAGGTGAAGCACACCCGGCGCGCTTCTACCGGATCATGGCAACTGCGGGCCGATCTCGCAAGCCCCCCCGAGCCGGGCGAGTGTGGCGCTCACGTCGGCGAGGCCCACCGCCCCGTTGCCGTCCAGATCCGAGCGGCACGAGTCCGGGCCCCAGCGCAATAGCGGGGAGTTCGATCCCCACACGAGTTCGCCATCGGAGGCCACGGCTGCGAGAGCCCACCGGAACGGCCAGAGGGCCGGCACGCTCGCGCACCAGCGATTCCCGATCACACCATCCGGGGACACATCCGGGCCGCTGGAGGTGGCGGAGATCGGCACCCGGACGCCGGAGATCTCGAGCACGTAGGACGATGCCGGCGGGCCCTCTGGCTGAATCCAGCATAGGAGGACTGCGGCGATCCCCACCGCGATCCGGGTCATGCCGAGTAGCAGAGATATACAGCCGCAGTCGTGCCCGTGGCGTTTACTCGCCTCACCCGGTACGGATAAACGGTTCCATGCAGGGTGGGCGCCGCGATCGAGATCACGGTCCCCTCGAAAGTGACGAAGGAGATCGTGCCGGCTGTCGTCACCATCCAACCGTCAGCCACCTCGGCCTCGTCGATCGAGTTGTGCGGCGTGGCGGCGATGGTCCGCGCATAGGGACGCGGAGAAGGAATGCTCTCAAGAGTGCTCATTGTGGGACCTCTGTTGATGTGGATGGTTCATTGATTCCGATTAGGGCGCGCTCCACTCTTCTGGCACGTAGGCACATCCAGCCGTGGCGAGCAGCTCCCCCACCGCAGCATACCGATCCCAGTCCGCCTGGGATACGGCATCGTGGCCGCTCTCGCCAATCGCCCGATTGATCCGGCCGGCGATGAGCCGCGCGAGTTCCACGTCCTGCGCGCAGTCAGCCGGAGTCCAGCCGGGGCCGCCGGTGGTCGAGCATCCTGCCGTGGCTATGCATAGCGCCATGCAAACTGTCATCCTCATCGTGGCGTGCTCCTCTTAGTCGACGATCCCGTTGCGCGCTGCGTCCGAGATCTCGAGCAGGCGGACGCGCTCTTTTAGCGGGACGATGTTTAGGGCGTCGTAGTCGGCGTGCTGTTTCCCTGTATAGCGGTCCAGCATCTTTCTTCTCACCTGCTCCGAGAGCGTATGCAGGTCGCGCTGGATGTATCGTAGATCGCTCTGCATCGAGACCATCAGAGCGGCGAGCGCGACTGCCGCCATGATCATCGGCCACGCCGTTTGCAGCTGCTCCACTATGGTCTTTCGCTCTCCTGCCATCGATTCGCCTAATCCTTCGCTGGTATCGGGCCAACTGTGGCCCCCTCGATCACGATGTCACTCCCATCGTAGCGAGCGGTATCCCGGAGCCACTCGGCCCGGTGTCTGTCAATGGGGATCAGTGCGTCGATGCGGCGGTTGAGTCTCGTGCATCCGCTGATCTCTGTTGCGTTCGTGTGGGCGGTCGGACCCTCGATCACGAGAACAATCACGCCCGACTCGTCCACGTAGAAAGCGGCGTTGAATGCGGCCATTAGAAATGCTCCCACGATGCGGTGTAGTTCACGTCCAGGAGCGCCCGACTCCAGATCACAATCGTCGGAGTCAAGTAGCTGGCCGCTCCGATATTCATCGTGAATCCGAGGTTTCCGTCGTCGATCACTCCGGAATTAGTCCGGATATCCGGGAAGAAGGAGGCCCGATCCAGTGCCAGAACCACATTCGTATCAGCTGCGAGCAGTCCCGATGCAGTGTTGACCGAGATGACGAGATTCCCAAGTGCACAGATATTCGCCGCGTGGAATCCGTCGAGCGTATCTGCGTCGACACCACTGCCTGCGCCCATGTCTCCCCGGTGCAGAAGCTCTTGATACACCGACGCATTGTCGAACCACCGTGGTACAAGCCCACCGGTCCGAAGCTCGATCCCACTCGCGACGCCGCCACCCGGGACATAGTTGACGAGCTCCAGTTCAGTGCCGTCGTGGATCAGTTGTCCAACGGATTGATTAGCCACATTCTTGAGCCAGAATTGGGGGATCGCCGATCTCGACACGAAGACGCCTGCATTGGACTCGACCGACGTGGCGAACACTTGGGGAACGCCGGCTGTCTTCAGCGCGTAGTTCGTCGCCGCAGATCCTCCGAGGTTCGTCGCGTTGAATGCATCGCGGCCGGTGAGAACGGTTGCGAGTTCAGAGGCGTGCTCGCCGTCCACCATATCCGCATCGAGCAGATTGCCAGACCCCTCCGTCGCCAGAGCCGCATCGCCTAGGCCGAAATCTGCTCGAGCTGTTGCGACGGTATCGCGAAACACGTTGATGACGTACCAGGTACCACCTGAGAGCTGGAGCAATATGGAGTCGCGATCATCCGAAGTGAAAAGAGGCAACAGGCCGCCTGGCGTCCTAATGTTGCCCGCGAGTGTGATCTCGATGAAATGCCCTGTCGCTGGGGTGATCTGCACGAGCTGACCATCCTCGAAGTTGGCTGTATTGATCGTGTCGAGCTGATCCTCATTCGGCAGTCCGGCTCCGGTTTGCGATGAGAGCAGTACGGTGGCGAATGTCGGCGTGATAGAGTTGCTTGCCAATGTCAGCAACTCAGCTGACTCATATCCGAATCTCTGGAACGCCACATCGCGTATATCAGTGAGCGCCGTCTTCATCTGCAATTCGGTGCGAGCGTTGTCGCTGAGATACGTGTCACCGAATCCGGTCGATTGGGGTAGCTTTGCCATGGTTTAGAATCCTATGAATTCGACATCGAATGGAGTATTGATCGGCGCGACTGCACCGTTGCCGTCGAGCAGCTCGATGAGCGGGCCACCAGGAGGCAGCGCACCGACGCCATAGTTATGGACGACCGCACCCACTGCCACCGCTGGCGGCACGCCGACGACTCCGGTGAGCGTGACGCGCGCCTGCTGGATCGTATTGAATGCAGTGAGCGGCGGAACGATCTGCCCGCCCGGCACACCGTCGGACAAGAGTCCGACTTGCTTCTCCCGCTTGTCTGCGACATCCGTCTCCCATGCCATCGTCCTGATAACGCCCTGAACGGGTCCCGCCGGTATCGTGATCTGAAATACAAACGATCCCGCACTCGGCAACTCAAACAGTCCCGGCCACGGTGCGAGCGGTGATCCATTGAACGCATAGATCACGGACCAATCTCCATCCGCATCAATCACGAGCCGCAGAGTTCCCGATGCCGGTGTGGGGGTATATCCAGCCAAATACGCCATCTCTAGATATTTGTCAGCCCAGAACGACGCGAGATCGCTATTCCAAAACGATGAGCCGTCTTCACCGGTCCAGAATCCCGGAGTGTCCGGATCTGCAAACAGATCTCCACCGCTGACTGTGCAATTGGCTAGGAACCCTCCGAAGCCGGGATCTCTCTGGTTTGTGGCGACGACATTGGGCAAGATGCCATCGGTGAGTGTCGTGACGATCCAGGCGAACTCAGGAGTTCCGTCCACAGATGCCGATGTGATGCCGATCTGATCGATCGCCGCGACCATGATCGTGATCTCTTGACCACGGGGCAGTACCGGGAGATCCTCTAGCGCGAACTGAGTCGTCGAGATCACACCCTCGTGAGCAGGAGCGGCGGTATTCCAATCTTGGAACTGACCCTGTTTATATCGAATCACGTACCCGGCGAGATCCGCAGGCTCGCTCGGCATCGTCCAACGGATGACGTTGCCCGGTGTGATGTCGATATTTGCCGGAGTGGGCGGCGGCGTCGTGCGACCGATCGCTCGATGGTTCTCGATGAGTTGCCATGTGCTCGGCTTGCCCTCGGACTGGGATCGGATGCGGAGATCGTATAGAGCACCGTCCTCAATCGGAAAGAATGAAATCTGTCCATTGTGCGGATCGGTGGACTGCGCGTTGCGCCATGGGTGCTTGATCGTATTGTCGTCTTCGTCGATGAGCCGGTACTGACCGACGATGAGATCCGCGATCGGTCCGGTGTCGGGCAATTGAAATGAGACGACGATGCGCGGGATCGGCGTGCCGCTCTCGTCGAATATCATCACACTCTCATCGGATCGAACGCCGTCCGGAAGAGTGATCGTCGGCGGATGCGGAGCCTCGGTGTCGCGATTGACCGGGTTCGTGATGCCCGAATCCCACTCGGGAATGGTTCCGGTGTCGGCGTTCTGGATCTCCGGGGCATAGTCGCTCATCGAGACAACGGCCGTAAAGTCCGACTTGTGAGCGATGCCGGTGACGATCATCTCTGACGCGCCGATGTCGGTTTTGTGAAGCGATACCAGATCACCCTTCGCAACCGCATCGCCAGTGATGCCCGTTACATCGACCTGAAAGAATCTATTCGTTGGATCGAGTGCCGTACCCTCCCAGACGATATCGGATGGCGTGATAAACACGACGGCATCACCCTTGCGGATTGCCATTCGGTAGTTCTGTAATCCGGGGATCTCTATCTGAGGATTCGCGTCGACTGCGAATCGTCTCCATCCTGCCATCGGTGTCGTTGGCACGGTTGCAATCCGCAAGCTGTCGGAGGCAAGCAGGCTTGCTCGGTCCTGCAATAGAACCATGTCACCGCGATTCGCGAGTAGGTTCTCGAAGTCGACTTCCCGGGTGATCTGTCGGCGGCGCAGCCTCGCGGCCGCCAGATGATACCAGCCGTGGATCATGACGACGGCAGGGTCCGTGATCCCCCACATATCCATCTCTTTAAAGTACGTGGCAGCGACTGTCCCGGCATCCGAGCCGTCCTTTGAATACCCGTCTGCGAACACTTCTCGCTCTGCCGCTTGGTAGTTCGACGTTTTGTCGATGAATCGGATGCGCAGAGCATGGGGCTGCTCGATGAACGTCATCTGTCCGCTCGTCTTTCGGGAGTTGCGATCCGTGAACATCTGCACAGGAATGGTCTGAGCCTTCTCCCAGATGACCGAATAGAGCCCATTGATGCGAGACGGGATCGCCCGAGATGTCGCGGCGACCTTCTCGAGCCAATATCGTTTCTGCTCCTGATTGCCGATCACGCCAGCGACCTTCCAACCTTTCGCAACGCACAGCGATCGCCATTCGTTTAGCGCGACATGATCGATCAAGGCATCGGGCGTGGGAGTACGCGATGCCGGGCCGCGCAGGATCGAGGCATAGTGCCAAGGCGCGTAAGCCGTGTTGATCCAGTACGGAGAGCCGACGAGATCTGACCACCCGGTGACCGGCGACCACTCGGCGACTTGCGGGCGAACTATGCAGTTGAATGTGTCAATCGCTCCGCTGAGCTGATCGGATGCCTTCACGCGGATCGCGACTGTTGACACATTGTCGATGTCTGCGAATAGTTGACTCGGCTTGATCGACCTGAATCGAGACACGCGCACTTCCGTCAGCCAATTATCCTCCGTGCCGACGGCTCCTACGTTCGCGGCCTCAGAGACAACTCGGATGCGAACATGATATCCGTTTGGCCAGACGATCGGGAACTCGAACCTGATACCGCGATGCATGAGCCCACGATGCGCCTGCGTGAGCTTTACCGTGTGAGCCCCAGTGTCGGCGAACCATCCCATCTCATCATCGACATCGGGGTCCATCGAGAGCCACGAGCCGGGGGGATCGAAATTGGTTCTGTACTGGAGCTCGAACGTGACGGAGTATCCGATCAAAGCCCCTCGATTCGTGTAGGCTCCGAAACCACCCGGAGCTGTGATGTCCATCGAGAACTCAGTCGCATCGTCGAGAGTGAAGAAGTCATGCCACTCACCCAGCCCGTGACCGCCATCGGCTGCGTTGAGTTGGATGTCCCATCCCACCTCATCCACATCGAGCGAGAATAGATCCGACGGAGGATCGAGAACTATTCCACGGCCCCGCCTGACTTCCGTCTTGACGCCCTCAAGAGCAGTGATCGGCGTCTGGCCAATGAACATATCGCTATCGACTATGTTTTCCATCCGCCCATGATGGACCTCGAATATCATCCGGATAAACTGAGTGCCGGCCTCGATCTCCGTGTACGGCTGAGCGGCGAGCTGCGGGAAGACGCGCACCGCATCACCGATGACGACCGGCACCGCGCCGTACATATTGATGCGATTGCGTGATCCACTGATCTGTGAGGCGTTCTTGATCGAGCCTGGATCGCCAGCGACAGGGAGCCCCGGCGGAGGGAATGCCAGCGAGATCCCGACATTGATTGCGGCGGCGCCGATCATGATGGGAACAGCGAATGCCGGGAACAATTTCGCGGCGATGATCGCGATGAGTGTGATGAAAACCTGCGCGACCTTCGGTCCATCGTCTCCGCGAGGCACGGCACGAATCACCACCCGATCGCCCGGCTCCATGATCTGCATGTGGCACTCTGCGAGATCTTGGATGTCGCCGTTGACGAATACTGCAACGCTGCCATTCGGGATGGCACACGCATCGATCAGATCTGCGAGGTTGTGCTCGCCTTCTAGCGAGTAGGCATGATGGTCTCCGCCAAAGAAGTTGCGGACCTCTGTAACGTCAACGGCAGGCGGTAAAACCTCCGGGGTCGCCGCGTCCAGCGGATCGACGTGAGGCGTTCCATCGCAGCCCCAACGCTCGGCCCCGCCGTGTGCAGGAACCGATCCCCGTCGAGCATCACTCCCACGTGTGACCAGTGCCCCGCAATCTTCCACATTACGAGATCCCCAGTCTCCGGTTCGGTCACCTGTTCCCATTGGGCGACCTCGCGGAGATAGAGAGATTCGATTCCAACCTTATCACGGAGGGAAACATATCCCGATTCAAAAGCAGGAAGAGTGATGCCGTACTGCTCATCGTACCAGAGTCGAACGAGCCCCCAACAGTCCAGACCATCGCGCGTTCGTCCGTGAACTCGATGGGGTAGGCCGACATATTGCGCGCTCTCCGTCAATTGATTGCGAGGTGATTGCCCGGCGTCACATTCCAGCCGGGATAGTTCTCTAACATGTCGTCATCGACGAGCAGTTCCGCGACGATCTCGGAATCCGTCCACGAGGATGATGAGATCTCCATGGGGATCGCGATCTCATCCGTGTTTGGCGTCGATGCGAGCGCCATCGCCATGATAATCGGGATCGGCTCCACGAGATCGACGAGCTGCGCGAGAATGATCTGATCGGCATTCGCGATGCGCAGCTCGACGATCGGGACCTGCTCCGGGACCTCATCGGGTAGCGTGATCTCGAACTGATACGGCAGATGCACGTTGCCATTGCGCGTCAGAGCCTCATCGTTGCCGACCACATAGAGATGCGTCCCGCCTTCGAGAGTGATATCCAGCCATGCGAGAGGGATCTCGGCTGTGGCCTCTGCAATCAGAGCTCCGCGCATCGCTGTCGAAAGAGTGCGAGCCATTACGGCGTGCCATCCCGCAGGATGTCGAGCGACATGATCCCCTGCCACTTCGGAGTCGTGCCGCCGACGATGACGTTGAATTGCGGAGGTGTGTTCGGAGTGAATCGAAACTCTTTGTTGTCGCCGGATAGAGGATCGAACCACTCGAACGGCTCGGCGCCGAATGTGAGATCGACCTCAAAGAATTCCTCGAAGATGATCATCTGCGCGCCAGTCAAGACGATCGGCACGTTCATCGTGCGCATCCCGATCGTCGAGCGCGCGCGCGTCTTGCCCGGACCGCTAGCCGTCTCGAATTGCACGACATTGGCAGCCATCGAGAGGCTTGATCGGAGGAACATTTCCTGAGGCAGTCCCGCGTGCCAGACTATTGCCATCTATCGCCCCCTCGGCCGCATAGCGGTACCGTATCGGCTCTCCATCATTGCCGCGATCTCTCCGCCGTTGCCGATGTTGCGAGCCACTGCGCTGGTGATGAATAGATCGATGGAGCCATCGGGCGCGGTGTTCTGCTGAGTCTCCGAACCGGGTGGCGTGTACACGTTGACAACCGGTGAGGTGAGATTCTGCCCTGGGCCCGGAGCGGAGAGGCGCCGACCGGGCAGTGCGGCTACGCCGGACGATGGTAATTCTCCTCCGCCACCTCCCGATGTGTCGCCACCACCTCCAATGGTCGACAGTCCAGATCCCACGAAACTCATGAGCTTGCTGAGCACGAGATCTGAAATGACTCGCTGAGTGAAGTTGCGCACGAAGATATCGCCCAGCTTCTTAAACGACACTTCCCCGTCGGCGAGCATGTTTGCGAAGGCATCGGTTGTGCTATCGGTGAAGTTCTCCCACTGTTCCGTCTGAGCGTCTTGCTCCTCTTCGATGGCCTTTAGAGCTTGCTTGTGATCGTCGGCTCGCGACTTTGCCGATGTCCTCGCGTCTCGGTCGGCCTCTTTCATCGCATCGCGGCGCAGCCCGTTTACGAATTCATTGGCCTTAAGGAACTCGTCTCGCTCTTGCTGAGTCGGTGCGTTCAGCCCTGAAGATACGACGGGTGCAGTTATCGTCCCACCCGCGTCGCCTTCGAGTTCCTGCAGTTTCTGTTTTGCAGAGACCAGTGCATCATCCAGATCCTGTAGCTTCTTCAGCATCGCCGGGAATTCGATCTTGTCGACTGTGTTACCCGCTTTCTTGATCGCATCGGCCGGGAACAGCCAGAAGGTTTCCCACCATTCGAGATCCTGGAATTCGCGAGAGGTCGCCCGTGTAGCTGCGATCTTGTCCTTTAGCGTGTCCATCTCTTCGGTGAGCCGAGTCACCTCGGCAGTGAGTTCTACCTGCTTGATCTCTTGCATGTTCTTGAACCAAGTGCCAGCGGCCTTCGCAACGTCAGCCATCTTCTCCGCAACAGAGACGAGAATAGGAGCCAATTCGACTAGCGTCTCAGTGGTGAACTTCTTTACCACCCGATCGAGCTTATCCAGCTCATCCTTTGTCGTGACAGCCTTTGCGATGGTGTCCCGATCCAGAACGATGCCGAGCTTCTCTGCCTCGTCGGCCAGTGACTCGAAATTGTCCGCCATGTTGACGAGAGCCACGCCCTCTGAGTCAAAAAGCTTCATGGCCAGCCGGATCTTGTCCGCTTGATTCTCGACTCCAGAGAGAGCCTTCAGCGCATCTCTGAATAGCTGTTCGCTGCTCTTCAGGTTTCCGCCTGCATCCTTCAGATCGATGCCGAGTTCCTTGACAGCGTCTCGTGCCTCTCCGGTCCCCGCTGCTGCCTCGGCTGCGCGGCGCGTCCAACGCTGCATCGCCATTGACATCGTGTCGAAACCGACACCGCTCTGGCTAGCTGCGAATTCCGCTTGCTGCAAGAAGTCGGTTGACACGCCGAGCTTGCTACTGAGCTTGTCGATCTTGTCGGCCGCATCGAGTGCACCGCGTGCCATCGTATCGAACTTGACCGCGGCAGCGGCAGCCGCATAGAGGCCGAGTGCAGCCACTCCGCCCATGATCGCGGTCTTGATACTGCCGAAACCCTTAGCCATCTTGCCAGTGGCTTTCTTGGTCTTCTTCTCGGCAATCTTGAGATCCGCCTCGAGCTTATCGAGACGCGCCTCGATCTCTACATAGCCTTCACCTAGCTTTTCGGCCATCTGATCCGTATCCGTGTCGCTCTAGCGCGGCCGCGTGATCCGCTGCCATCTCTTCTTTGGTGCGTTCCGGGACGATCGTATGCGGCACGAACTTCTCCCAGCGCGGCATCCGCTTCTCTCGGCTGAGCCGCTCCGTGTACCATGCGATGCCCCGTATCTCTTCCCACGTGCCGCGATTCTCCTCGCTCCGCTTCTCGATCGTCGCCTTTGCCAGTTCATTGAACTCGTGCTGCGTCAGCTGCCAGAACTCGAATGGCTGCATTCCCCACTCGAGCCGCGCCGATGTCTGCGCCGCCCCGAGATCCCACGAACCTAGGTCGGTGCCTCCGTCCCCGTCTCGGCTTTTTCCGCCTCTTCCGGCGGGCCGTCCACGGTGCCCCAGTTGGCGAGATTGATCGCCTCGATGATCCCGACGGTCGCCGGGCGCAGCGGGACAACACACTCGAGCAGATCCTCGACACTCATCGACTCACCGACGAGCGAGCAATGGATCAGCGTCGCGACGATCTTCGCATCCATGCAACGCAGGAGCTGGGGGATCTCGGCAATCTCCCCCAACTCCAGAGCCTCGACGATGCGCGCCTGTGTCCCGAGCGTGAACTTGATGACCCGGCGCTCTCCGTCGATGATTACACTCGATTCACCACGCGCATTGATCGGGATTGCGTCAGCCATCAGGCCGCTGCAATCCAGTCACCGATGCCGGTGAATTCGGCGGTGAACGTCGCGGCGTCCTGATCCGGGGCGTCGACCGAGAGATCCGTGCAAATACACAGCATGTTCTCGATCTGCGTGGAGTCGCCGTCCTCCGAGCGTTCGAGCCGACACGCAACGCGGTTGCGGATCGCATCCTTGATCTCGACGAGACCGACATCGGCCGGCACATAGAGCCCTCCGATACTGAACGTCACCTGACGCTGCCCGGCCGAGCCGACGAAATAGCTCTGATCCTTGCTGCTCTCGTCGATGAGACTGAGCGTCTCGCTCCAGCTGGCATCTCGCGTGCTGGCGATGGCCTGGTATGTGCCCGGTAGGCCGGGGTCTTCGACCGTGAGTAGAATTAGACTGCCGTTCATGGGGTGTTGCCTCCTATTCTCGCGCGATCACTCGAACGTCGAGCGACCTCACGAAGTAGTCGATATCTGATTGATCGATCCCGGAACTCACATCGGAGAGTTCTAGAACCGTCGCACCGATCGTGCCGAGATCCGTTCGATGCAGGCTATCGCGTACCGCCTTCTCTAGGTTCTCGATGTCCACAATCGACATGCTCGATGGCACCACGCATACCACTTTGCAGATCTCCTCGCGGCTCTTCGTGTCGCCCGTTTTGCCGCCGACTGGCTCGCTACTGAATGGCGGCTGGATCGCGACATAGGGCAGATCGTTGTCGTCGCCATCGACCACCTTCTCGGGCACGAGGCCGGTAAAAATGGCCTGGGCTCCAGCGAAGATTCCGACTTTGCCGGTGACGTTCGCATCGCCCACGAGCTGGGTGAATATCCCGAGTGTGACTTCGATGCTCATCTGCGCGCCCCGATCCGCTTGATGATCCGGCGGATATCATTCTTGCTGGCACGAAGAGCGGGCATTAGCCACGGGTGCGTTCCCTCTTCATGCACGACGCCGTACTTCACGTTAGTCCCCACCCTCGACACAATCTTGCTCTTCGTCTTCTTCGTCTCGTGGTCGACCGATTGGCGCAAACGGCCGGTCAACACGCGAGGAGGTGCGCCGGGGGTCGCATCTGTCTCCGCAACCATTCGGCCGCCTGTCGATAGTCTGCCCTTCCCCAGGTTCCTCCCCGCCTCCGTCCGCCGGAACGCCTGATCGACTGAAAGTAGACTCACCGCCTGCGATTCGACGGCGACCCCGATGCCCTCCATCAGTGCACCGACTCGCTTGCGAATGAACTTCCTGGCCGCTGCCTTGTCCCATTCGACACCGCTCCCCGCTCCGGCCGTCATGCCGGGCGCCTCTTGTTGGCGCGCAGGTAGACCTTCATATGGTGTTTCGATCGACTCGGGTGCTCGGTATCGATCACTTCGAGCTCGATCGTGGCCCCAGGCGGATCGGTCCCATCGAGCTTGACCGCCCATCCCCGATCGAATGGTGCATCGTAGGCCGCATAGATCACGTATCCGACGATGAGATCGCGCCGCTCGAAACGCTTGACATCGGAGCGGCCCGCCGGCTGGATGCGGCATCGCACGCCGGTTGAGTCCGCGGCGCCGCTCGTGTCGGATTGCGTATAGCCGCCGATGCCATTGGTCGCGAGCGGCCCGATCTCCCAGATGCTGCACGTCCGGTTTAGAAGATGCGCGATGCTCATCGGGTGACCTCAACCGGACGAGGCTTGCGATCCTCCGGCACCTCGTCGGGCACGTCGCCACCTGTGCCACGAGAGAGGTGCTTCGCACGGGCCGATACGCGCACCTTCTCACGGCCGGACTCGAACTCGATCGGATATCCGATTGGCTTGTCCTGCCGCTTGAAGCCGCGTGGTCCGATGCGAATGGCCGGCCGCTTGCGCTGCTCCACTCGATAGAGATCTCGAGCCGTATAGATCAGCCGCGCGGCGAGCCGCGCCGGCACATCGTCGGGCCCGGCATAGCCGTGCTTCCACTGCAGGAGGCGCATTTCGCATCTGTGATTCATGAGCCACGTCGATGCATTGAGGGCGCCCATGTCCACATCGCGCCCACCCATCGAGAACCACGCGATACGCCGAATCCGCCCGCCCTCGATCGGGATGTCGCCGCCGATCGTTCGGAGCGAGATGTCCAGCGCGATCATGTCCGCCATGCCCACGACATCGAGCGTATCGGTAGCCGTGGCGACGGAGATCTCTGCTAGCTCGAGCGCACGACTCATGCCATCGCGTTGCCCCGCGGCTCGGCGACCCTTGATATGCATCACCGCCGCGAGATGCTCCGGGCCGAGCAGACTCATAGCGTTGGCCTCACGTATTCGCGCAACAAGTTAATCGCGTGATCGGGCACGGCGTCATGCTGGCTCTTCGCGATATCGCCGTAGGTCGCCGACCAATCGCCGAGGCTCTCGCCCGTGACCTGCCGTCCCTGGTGGCCCTCTTCCCACGTCCAGCGGGAGACGTACAGGAGAGCCTCGAGAAGCTTGATCGGCAACTCGCTCGAGTCCGTGAATCCGCGATTGAACGTGGCCGCGACGAGCGCGCCCTTCCCGAAGCCCGAGGAATAGTACAGGCTCCAGTAATCGACTTGCACGTCGATCTCGTCGATCGTCACGCCGTCGACGGTGATCGCCGTCAGTGCCACGACGAGCCCCTTGTACATCGGTAGAAGCGTCCCGGCCATGCCCTTCGTGAGCACATCGGTCGCGCCGACCACGATCTCGAGATCGACGCAACCGAGATGTGCACACACCGCGGCCTCAGCATCATCAAGGGCGCGCTGCATCGGCACCGCATCCTCCACGACATCGATGTAGGCTGCCAGCTCCGCGGTTGTCAGGACACTCAATCTTCATGCCTCGACTTCGGAAGCTTCTTCCCGGGAGCGACCGGCGCGTGACACGGCTCGCCCTCGACCTCCGATCCCTCG
>Ga0255047_10001503_pt1 | contig 16818 bp, 17 predicted proteins | sample JV7_2_1_MG_FD_183640 | JGI IMG/M metagenome (GOLD analysis project Ga0255047, IMG submission 183640) | Seawater microbial communities from Jervis Inlet, British Columbia, Canada - JV7_2_1 | ecosystem: Environmental > Aquatic > Marine > Inlet | place: Canada: British Columbia | collected 2016-10-06 | reverse complement strand
AAAAAAGATTGCGGGGGAGGGAGGGGGGGGTATCCCTAGCCAAGAGAGATATAAATGTCATAAGTAAGTAGTATAGATATATAGAGAGGTTACACGATGGGAAACGGGGCTATGAAATACAGTATTGAGTTTCTGGAGAAAAAATTCAACATGAAACTGGACTCTTGGCAACGCAATCTTGTACTATCTCAGAAGGATTTCGTTCTGAAAACTGGGCGGAAATGTGGCAAAACTACGGGCATGGCTTTCAAAATCGTATTTGAAGCCCTGAATAATCCGAATTGGAAGGTATGCATATTATCTCGAGGTCAACGCCAAAGCTCGGAAGTCTTTGATCAGGTATTACAGTGGATAAAACAAATTTTTCCTTCGGATCTCCCGTATGAATCAAAGTCTCGTTTAAGGCTAGAGAACGGGCATATTGTTCTAAGTCTACCGACAGGTTACACAGGAACCACATTACGAACTTACTCCTTCCACAAGATATATTATGACGAGGCAGCATATATACCTAACGATGTCTATGATGCTACTACTCCATGTTTGGCGGTCTACGGTATTCAGAGGATCTTGGCTTCTACTCCTGCGGGTACAACAGGATTCTTTTATAAAGAGTGGCATAACGCTGACTTCGAGAAGTTCGAAATGGAGACGAGACAATGCACGAGAGTTTCTAAGGAGTGGCTTCAAAACGAGAAGAAGAGGATGTCTAAGGCTCAATTCGCCCAAGAGTACGAAGGAAAGTTTTCGGATATGGCAGCAGGTCTTATTAGATCCGAACTCCTCTACCCCTGTATTTCAGAAGATATCAAAGTCGATCAGCCAGAAGCCGTATTCCTTGGAGTAGACATAGCAAGATTTGGTGAATCCAAGAATGTTATCGCAACAAACAGATACAAGGAAGGAATTAGTTCCATCACTGTGGAAGTATTTCATGGACGATTCAGAACTACCGCCATCGTTGGTAAGATCGCCAGCATGGTGGCCAAGGATCCCTTAATTAAAAAAATTGTGGTGGACGAGGCTGGGGTAGGTGGTGGGCCAATGGACATGCTGGTCGAACAGTTTGGAAAACGCAAAGTTATAGGCGTGAATAACCTAACGAGAATCAAGATGAGAGAAGAAACCGTTGGGCGTCCCAGTCGCATCATGAAAGAAGACCTCTATTCCAGTCTTATTAGGCTCATGGAGGACGGCAAAGTTAAGCTTGACAACGACATGGCCATCATTCGTAGCCTTCTCAATATGAAATTTAAGTACAGCAGTCATGGTAATCTTATCATTTACGGGCCTGAGACAGATGTCGCAGAAGCAATCGTACGTGCCGTATTCCCATTGATGTATGGAAGGCCCAAGAAAATCACTGTCGGATGGCAACCACATGATTTAAACGATAGCACGAACATATATAATACATGGCGAAGCTAAAGACTAGGATCGTTTCCAGCACATCTGATGCAACACAAGAGAATATTGACAAGGATGCAGGTTATACTGTGAAGAGATCCAAGACTCGTGATGACTAATGGCAGAAGAGAAGGCCACAAAGAAGGAGTTACGTGGAGCAGTAGGCAGACTTCGCCGAGCAATCAACGAAGGAGGGGGAGGAGGAGCCTCGGCTCACGGAGATCTTACAGGTGTTTCAGCAGAACAGCACCATAAGGAATATCATGCAGCTACTCACGCACCATCTGGAGCTGATGATCTACAGACGTGGTACAGTCCCACAGGTCATGAACATTCTAACCTTGATGCCTTCTATGCAGTAACTCCGATAAGTCATATTCAAGGAGATCTGCATATTAATCAAGACCTAATGGTCGGTGGTTCTACTGATGCTTGGTTTGCTTTTGGTGGAACAGGAATTGAGATTGAGAATAGATCAGGGAACGCAAACCTTAACATAGACTCATACGGTGGAGTGGCAATGATACTTTACTCGGACGAGGGTACAACTGAATGGCACACAGAAGCAACAGCAGGCGGTTACAATATTGTAGAGTCTGGAGTCGGCAACAAACTAGAGATAGCATCAGGTGGAACCGTTACTGTCACGAATGATCTAAACGTAAAAGGAAATCTGACGATGAACGGTACTGACTTAAGTTCCTTTTACTCTGCTTCTATACATGCAGCAAGACACGCACCATCAGGTGCGGATGATGTCCAAGGATACTACTCTCCTACTGGACACGAGCATGAAGCAGGTGACTTACCTGCTAAGGTTGCAGCAGACTATATTACATTCTACTCAGCAACAGGCCATGCTGATGCACACGGAGCAGGAAAGACGGATGACCTACAGGCTTACTACTCACCGACAGGCCATACACATGACGGAGAGACTATAGTCGTAGCAGACCACGGAACCGCAGCCACTGATGAAGTAGTTAACGTGAGTTATGGCACGGCAACACTGGCCCCAACGGCCTCAACAACGACAGAAGGCAGTATCTATATAACATACGAGGCGTGATGATATGGCAGTTTTCCAAGTAGAAGCAGACGGAGATGACGGGGACGAAGGAACAACGGGTTTAGTAAACGTTACAGATTCAACAATCCAGATGTTCTTTGCGAATACTCATGCAGGTTTTCATTTTACAGGAGTAAACATTCCATCAGGAGCAACGATAACCAGTGCAAAACTGACTATATGGATTCACGATACGGCAGACGATTTCCTTACAGGAAAGAATATGGTGGCAGAGAATGCTAACAATCCCGATACATGGGAGGCAGGATTAGGCGGGGACATAACAGGCAGGACAGATACTGACAACCCAGTTAGTTTAGGCAGTGGTGACGTTGGCTCATCAGGATACTACGAACTACCAGAAATGAAGACAGAGATTCAGCAGGTAGTAGATGACAACTCAGGAACTGGAGATGCATTGAACATCATCATTCATTCAACGACGACCAATGACCTAGAGATAGAATCTCATGTTGCTGACACAACGAACAAGTCCGCCTATATTACGATAACGTGGACAGAAGGAGGCGGAGAACCTGCACCCGGCAAAGGCCTACAGGTAAACGTAGGAGATGCATGGAAACAAGCCACGATGGTGCAAATCAACATTGGTGATACTTGGAAGACAGTAACCAAAATGCAGATAAACATAGGAGATAGTTGGAAAACGGTTTTCGATGATACTTAAACCATCTGAGAGGTAATGGTATATATGGCATTAAAGTGGACAGCTACAACGATGTTGGATTCGCAGCTTGATAGCTATGATGCTGGACTCAGCACCGAACTCAGTGCCGTCCAAAAAGAACAATGGCTCAGGGATGCAGAGAATTCAGTCGAGACTTTAATACGGCAGGTCAGTGGATCTGACTTCACATACGATGCAGACAAGCACGGCATACTCAGACAGGCTGCTTACCTTGATGCTTCACTCATGGCACTCGGAGCTATCAGCCTCAGTCCGAGAACCCTGCAAGAAGCACAGATGACCGCAGATATAGTAATCAAGAAGTATGACTTTATCATAGGATTGTTGAATAATCAGAACTTCGTAAAATTCATAGTGAGCAGATGACGTTAAAAGCAAGGATCAGACCAAGAAGATCAGAGCAGGATTTGATTAGCACAAGCCACGTTCTCTATAAAGAACCGAACAATGAGACTCACAGTACTAACGGCTATGTTAATCATAAGCTCATTAAGCTGACTAGTGAGCAACTGGCCACAAGAATATACAAAGTTGTCAGAATCAATGTTTCATGTATATGCGTGTCTCAAATGGCAGGAGCTGGAGTAAGACTATACCATAATGGAAAACTGGTTTATCAGAATTCTCTGGATGCTGTAGCAAACTCCAGAACATTCGAATGGTTCTTGGATGTTAATCCTACAGTCGAGCAAGAGGTTAGAATAGATACTCAATCAGACGGATCAAATGTTACACAAATCAGAGAGTTCATAGTTTCAACTGCATTGGTGCAGTGGGCGAGATAATGGCTGAAGATATTTTTATACTAGGGAAAAAGGTTGAGGGAACCGAGGAAGAACTAGAAATACTTAGGAGAGTTAAGGATGATCCTCTCGCCTTCTTGCCAGTTGGTTCAGTCGGAACTGCTGGTAAGGGTTTGGCAGCAGGTATTAAAGGACTATTCTCAAAGACAGGCAGCAAAGCAGCAACTAAAACTTTCTCAGAAAAAGGGGCTAAGGCAATATTCCAGAAGGGAACTGGTGGGGTATCACAACAATTGACATCGAGTGCAAAGGTCTTCGGATCATTGGGGACAGTTCTAAAGGGGGCTGCCGTAATAGGAACAGCAGTCGTATTGGCACAAGCTTCGTTATATCAGAACTGGTCAGGGCAGGAGATAGCACAGATGGCTATATGGCAGTCTTGGGGAATCAGGGATCGTGTAAAGAGTGATCCAAATTATACTAAAGAGCAAGCTATCGCAGACACAGAATTACTGATAAGATCTACTGAAGGCCCTGCTAGATTCTCGGCCCAAGTTCTAGGTATAGCAACTACTCCACTATCACCATTTGATGAGTATGTGGATGTGGTATATGGTCAGACATTCCCAGCTTTCTTAGAAGAATTGCGAGCATTGCCAGAGGATAAATTAACTTCTCCATTCGACCCTGTAGAAACTGCTAGATTTGAAGTGTCACGACAACGTGAACTTACTGGTATTGAGTCAGAGCAGAAGAGGATCCGTGAAGGATCAGGATCATTCGGATTTAAGGAAGGAGTATCTTCTGAGTTTCCAGAAGGACAGAGGACAAGGGCCGACATAACGAAGGATCCTGTATATATACGAGAAGTCAGAAGGGAGAAGGAAAGGCAAATACAACGACTAGAAGACGAGGCAGTAAAGATCAGAGCAGAACTAGAAGGACAACCTAAAGAAGAAGTCAGTACCCCTGTACCCCCAACACAAGCCGAGGAAGAAGCAAAGGCTTCTCTAATAGGTAGAGGCCAACAGCCAACTCCAGAAGAGGAGGAAGCTAAAGCTTCATTAATTGGTAGAGGCAAGAAGAAGAGGCGGAAGTAATGGCACGAACAACAATATTTCCAGCACAAGAACCCCTAAAGGACGGTGGCTACGTAACAGAATATCTAAAATGGAAGGGCTTCTATGACGACATTCCTATACTTAAGTCTATATTAGACACGAATGGAGCAGCAGTAGCTGCCAGTTGGCGAACCAGTGGGACAAATTCTATAGAGATGGCTGCAATATTGGATAAGTTCAATGGATCTGGAAAGCAGACATTCAAGTCAATGATGTATAATACTCTAGTAACCTGCAAACTAGGAGGTAATGCATACTTTGAAATCCTCTACGATGGCGATGATGTAGAGAATATTATCATGTTGAATCCAGATTCTATCCGAGTCATAATAAAGAATGGTAGGATCAAACGATATGAACAGATGGTAGATACCACAGGAGATACTACTAAATGGAAACCCGAGGAGATCCTGCACTTCCCATATAATTCTATTGGTGCCATGCCCTACGGACAGAGCAGTATAGCTCCTATGAATGACCTATTGTTGTCACTCCGTCAAGTACAGGATGACATGAAGAGGATATTCCACAGATACGTCAAGCCTACTCGTGTGGTTGAGATTGATACTGACAATGTAAGTGAACGGCAAGATGTGGAGAGTGAGCTGAAGAAAGTATTCAGAACACAAGAGGCCGACATATTCGCCGATATGGGAAAGATCAAGATCTCTAACTCAAGTGTACCCCAGTTCTCGACACTAGACCCTGCTTCATGGCACAAAATAATTATGGATCAGCTCATCATGTCCAGCCGTGTGCCTGAGTTGGCACTAGGTACAGGATCCGTCAATTCAGAGGAGTCAGCAAAGATGCAGTTTGATGGATTCAGACAGATGGTCAGATGGGATCAGAAATTCTTAGAGGATGTACTGGAACATCAGCTATTCCCGCAGATGTTCCCTGAAGATACCCCTAAGATTAAGTTCAGCTTTGCTGCTGAACCACAAGAAGAGAAGTATAATAGACTTCAGTCTACATTACAGGCAGTCAATGGAAGTGAGCTTAATGATTCTTTAAAAGGTCTGCTCCTCATAAAGATACTAGGAGAAATGGGGTTGATCGAAGATGTCTGAACAAGTCGAGAACGAAGAGGAAGCCGTGGAACGTGGAATGAATGAGTTACTTAAGGAGAAGGAGGCTCAGAAGGCTATTGAGGAGGAAAACAAACACAAAGCAAACGTAGCAGGAAATCCAGCAGCTGCCTTCATTAGCAAGGGTGAGCATCAGGAATCACTGGAAGCTATACGTAAGGAGATAGGTGATCTTCGTGCAGTACTGCTCAAAGCCAAGGCTCAAGGTAAAGCTATCATAGATAGCAAGGACACAACAGATGCAGATAAAATTAAAAAACTCTACGATATTGACATATTCTAAGAATAGATAGCTATATCCCATAGCATGACCATGTATAGATATGGCAGATGAGGCAACAATAGTCAGGCAACTGGCAGATATAGCAGTACTCTATTATACTTCTACTGCTATCAACGTACCTCGTGGTACACTGATGGCTTTAACTGGCGATAATACTATTGATACACATCTAGATAGAACTCAGAAGTTTGCAGGGATAGCAGCTACTCAGAAGATAGCAGCCGATGGAGCTATACCTCAGGGTGTCTTTACTCGTGGAGTATTTGATATGACCTGTGAAGGAGCTATAGTCAGAGGCAATTACGTAGGGCTTTCAGCTACGGCCAATAAGATAGAAGACCTTGGTAATGCTATATCACTGACAGATCTTGATAAGATTATAGGTGTAGCCCTAGCAACAGGGACAACAGACGCCATCATTAACGTACAGATAGGGAGATAATAATGACATTTGAACAGCAAGGAGAAGAGATGCTACGAGCAGAGAACATAGACAAGGTAATCAAAGCAGTGGCAGATCAGAAGTTTGTAATGAAGCAGACAGTACAAGTAGACAGTAGCTCTGCTTGGATTGAATCATACTATAGAGAATCATCGACACTATTGACAGCAACTGCTAACATACCACGTATGTCTAACTTCCCAGTTGAACAACCTATATGGGAGAAGCAGAGTGCATCAATGCAGAAGCACGGCATCGAGGCCCTAGTATCTTGGGAGGATGCTATAACTGACAACATACCTGTTATTAACAGAACGATAGCTAAGCTTACTCGTGCTGTAGTCAGGTCAGTTGATAGTAATATATACTCAACACTCAGCAATGATAGCAGCATACATGCTTTGACTATAGCTGCTGGTGGTGTGTGGGATCATGCTACTCGTGCTAGTAGAATACCACATGAACAGATAGGGCAGGCCATATCACTTATATCAGGTGAGGACAATGCACTTGAAGAATCATATGAAGCAAACTTCCTTGTCACTAGACCTGCTGACTATACTTACCTAGTGACTAACGATAACATACTTGATGCTTTTACTCCGACAAGCCCAAGCCTAATGAGCAATGGGAAACTCGGAACTATTCTCGGATTGAATACATTAGTAACCCCAGTTATTGGCACAACTGATGAGGCACTGGTAGGTCAAGCTAAGATGTGTGGTACATACAAACAAGCAGAAGGACTACGATCAGCAGTAGATAAGAAGGAAGGTGTGAGCCACACACTAAGAGCTTGGGAGATTGGTACGTCATTCGTTACAGATCCAAAAGCTTTATGTATCATCAACAACACTAGAGGCTAATGGGCGTTGATCCAGAAACTAGAAAGAAAGCTATGGATGCACATGCTAAACCTCCGCCTAGCAATAGTAAGCTAATGCCGAAGGGATCAGTCAAGTGGTGGATACTACATGGTGCTGTGAAGACAGTAGCACCTGCAGCCCTTGGTCATCTGGCTGCCATGACAAAGCCTATCATTGATGATAAGCAAAAGAATGGATGGATTAATCCAGAGGTAGAAATAGTATATGAGATTTTTACAGAACTCATGGCAAGAGACGAACCCATACGGAAGGAGGGAGACGATTACTTACGAAACTTGTTTACTTACTTCAGAGATGTGGTCTGTGTCTTTGCCGATGAAGACTCCCATTATCTACTCCGAATGTTTTACCTCATCGAACTGCTACATGAAAGGTACCCAGACTTTAGGATCGAGTGGCACAAGAACAAGGCCTATTGGGATTGGGAGCAGTTGTATGCAGGTCTAAGACGTGAAAGGGAAAAGGAGATTAATGATGGCAACAGAAATAAATTGGACTAAAGCTTTAGCCGTACTGCTAGTAGGTGGAGGGGCAACCATCGTAGCTGTATACAATGGGGAAGTAGAGAATGCATACTTGATCTATGCTCTCATACTTGGTTATGTCTTTGGTAACGGTAAGCCTCTCGTGAATTCAGTGCGGTCGAGGTAAAGTATTTGTATAACTTTATGTTTTCTTTTTTTTCTTCCTGATCTTCGACATCATCTTCGAACTCATACCATTCTTGTATTGAGTGCGGTTGCTGTTTCCCACGTGACACGAATGAACTCAGCTCCTTTCCACTTTATCTTCTTTGCTCCTGTTATTACTAACGACATCATGAATTCTATTAAGTGGTGGATTGAACTGGAGCATCCACTCATTGTCATAGTCCATAGTTCTCGTCTTCTCCATGAGGAACCAGCCGAGTAGTACATAGGCTGAGAAGGTAGAGGTGTAGGCTGTGACTGCAATGATGGGATCAAGGTATAGTATACCTGCGAATCCCATGAAGTAATCAATGGGCATCTTGATCCAACCAGCTGCAAAGTCACGGCGTCTTCCAGTCCTTGTCCAGAAGTTCCGTATAGAAATGAGGAGTCCCATAACTTTATACGTAGACACAGACAATTAAAGATATGGATAGATGGCAAGCTGCTGGGTATCTTGCATTGTTTACAGTAGGTATGCTGATAGGTGCAACCCTTCAGTCTGATGGTGATAGTATTGATACTGTTCAGTGCATTGACTGTTCAGATTGCATCTGCCCTCAGCCCATAACTGAGGGTGATGCAACCTCCACGACTACAATAAACCCGGAGTTTAATGGAGGTACAACACCATTAAAGAATGACATAGTCTTTGGGGTGGATCAGACTACCACGTCTACTACTATAGTATACGATGGGCCAGATGTTGAGTGGCCTCCAGCCTGTGATGTAATAGATGAGGAGACTAAGTTCTATGCCGACCACTGTACGTGAGCTAATGCATAGACTGCTTGATGATGATTTGCTTTTAGATTTTAATATAACTTGTAAGCAGTGTGGTAATCGTGAGTCAGTTAAGATCGAAGAAGCAATTGATAAGGTCGAGACTAAGAAAAAAGAAAAGAAACCCTCAACTAAGTGAGGGCTTTTAGTATATCAAATTCTATAGATCGTTGCAGTGTGAAGATCTGTTCTGGATCTCTGCTAGTCTGAGACATAGCACCTACTGCTTTCCATGCTACACATCGAGCAATGAATCTATCATGTGGAGTGATGGAGTCAGGTAGTTCAGGATCCTTGATGGCTGTAAGTAAGGCTTGTTTCTCCTTAACTTCAGCAGTCTTCAGTTCACCTTCAGGATCTTCAAGTTGGTTGATAATCTTATGTATTGACTGTATGTTTTGCCAAGTCTTTCCTTTCTTATTGACAGACTTATAGATTATCTTGACTCGTGTCCCTTCTTCATAAGGACATTTGCCAGAATATTTATTGAAGTATCCTTCATGGCCTTCGAGTGCTAGACCATACTTGAGTCTAGGCTCGTAGTCCTGCCAGACCTTCTTGATTCTGCCTATTGCTATTGCCATACCATTTCACCTCCTCTGTTTTATAAAGGGATTCAGTGAAGAATCCCTCCGCCTGCGGATGGGGATTCTGAACCTTTACAAAGGGAAGAGGAGGGAATGGTTAAAGCAATAGTCTATGAAGATATTGCCCCAGCCTCGACAGCATGGTATAGGATATAACTCCCGCAAACTGCTGCCGATTTTATACACCGAGAGATACTCTCATTTCTGGCGGACTGTTTAGGCATCAATATAATATGATGACGGTCTTGCCTTTCTTGGTGACGATGTCTTTGACGTAGCCCTCGCCGATGACTCGGGGTAGTAGGTGTTGTCTGTATTTAGATATGATGAAGTAGTCGGGGGCCGTACTTCTTTTGACATGACGTTTAAGTGGCATATAAACAATCCTTGTTTATGATGAAGTTATTATCTTGAGTCTTGATGAATTCAAACTCAAGTAGTAGATGACCGTACTTACGTAGGGTCTTGGGTTCCGTGCCTGCTGTTAGCTTGATGGCACGGTGTAGTATAGGGAGTGTGAAGGGTTTATCTGAGACGTTAGACTTAAGGAAGTTATAGATGTCTTGGCATGCTTGGATAGATGATTTAGGCATTGTTGTTTTATGTACATATATACATATATAGATTGTGGGTTTTGGGTATCTATGTCTAGTGTCTAGTTAATAGAGAGAAGTAGTAGATAGCCGTTTGTCTAGGGCTATCCTGTCTAATGCTTCGCCTTGCGAGTTTATATTGATATGTGTTGCGTAGTGGTGGTTTGTTAAGAGGGGGTGTGGTGTGGTTAGTGTGGTGTGTGCGTGGTGCATGGGGCTGCGTTGTTGGGGTTGAGCTGTGATATATTTGTATGTGTGTATGAATAGTGTAATTGTATAGTGTGGGTAGAGTAAGAGTGAGAGGTGGGGAGGGGGTGATGGCCCCTGCGTTGTTGGAGAGATAGAGAGAGAGAGGAAAAGATAAAGATTGCGGGGGAGGGAGGGGGGGGTATCCCTAGCCAAGAGAGATATAAATGTCATAAGTAAGTAGTATAGATATATAGAGAGGTTACACGATGGGAAACGGGGCTATGAAATACAGTATTGAGTTTCTGGAGAAAAAATTCAACATGAAACTGGACTCTTGGCAACGCAATCTTGTACTATCTCAGAAGGATTTCGTTCTGAAAACTGGGCGGAAATGTGGCAAAACTACGGGCATGGCTTTCAAAATCGTATTTGAAGCCCTGAATAATCCGAATTGGAAGGTATGCATATTATCTCGAGGTCAACGCCAAAGCTCGGAAGTCTTTGATCAGGTATTACAGTGGATAAAACAAATTTTTCCTTCGGATCTCCCGTATGAATCAAAGTCTCGTTTAAGGCTAGAGAACGGGCATATTGTTCTAAGTCTACCGACAGGTTACACAGGAACCACATTACGAACTTACTCCTTCCACAAGATATATTATGACGAGGCAGCATATATACCTAACGATGTCTATGATGCTACTACTCCATGTTTGGCGGTCTACGGTATTCAGAGGATCTTGGCTTCTACTCCTGCGGGTACAACAGGATTCTTTTATAAAGAGTGGCATAACGCTGACTTCGAGAAGTTCGAAATGGAGACGAGACAATGCACGAGAGTTTCTAAGGAGTGGCTTCAAAACGAGAAGAAGAGGATGTCTAAGGCTCAATTCGCCCAAGAGTACGAAGGAAAGTTTTCGGATATGGCAGCAGGTCTTATTAGATCCGAACTCCTCTACCCCTGTATTTCAGAAGATATCAAAGTCGATCAGCCAGAAGCCGTATTCCTTGGAGTAGACATAGCAAGATTTGGTGAATCCAAGAATGTTATCGCAACAAACAGATACAAGGAAGGAATTAGTTCCATCACTGTGGAAGTATTTCATGGACGATTCAGAACTACCGCCATCGTTGGTAAGATCGCCAGCATGGTGGCCAAGGATCCCTTAATTAAAAAAATTGTGGTGGACGAGGCTGGGGTAGGTGGTGGGCCAATGGACATGCTGGTCGAACAGTTTGGAAAACGCAAAGTTATAGGCGTGAATAACCTAACGAGAATCAAGATGAGAGAAGAAACCGTTGGGCGTCCCAGTCGCATCATGAAAGAAGACCTCTATTCCAGTCTTATTAGGCTCATGGAGGACGGCAAAGTTAAGCTTGACAACGACATGGCCATCATTCGTAGCCTTCTCAATATGAAATTTAAGTACAGCAGTCATGGTAATCTTATCATTTACGGGCCTGAGACAGATGTCGCAGAAGCAATCGTACGTGCCGTATTCCCATTGATGTATGGAAGGCCCAAGAAAATCACTGTCGGATGGCAACCACATGATTTAAACGATAGCACGAACATATATAATACATGGCGAAGCTAAAGACTAGGATCGTTTCCAGCACATCTGATGCAACACAAGAGAATATTGACAAGGATGCAGGTTATACTGTGAAGAGATCCAAGACTCGTGATGACTAATGGCAGAAGAGAAGGCCACAAAGAAGGAGTTACGTGGAGCAGTAGGCAGACTTCGCCGAGCAATCAACGAAGGAGGGGGAGGAGGAGCCTCGGCTCACGGAGATCTTACAGGTGTTTCAGCAGAACAGCACCATAAGGAATATCATGCAGCTACTCACGCACCATCTGGAGCTGATGATCTACAGACGTGGTACAGTCCCACAGGTCATGAACATTCTAACCTTGATGCCTTCTATGCAGTAACTCCGATAAGTCATATTCAAGGAGATCTGCATATTAATCAAGACCTAATGGTCGGTGGTTCTACTGATGCTTGGTTTGCTTTTGGTGGAACAGGAATTGAGATTGAGAATAGATCAGGGAACGCAAACCTTAACATAGACTCATACGGTGGAGTGGCAATGATACTTTACTCGGACGAGGGTACAACTGAATGGCACACAGAAGCAACAGCAGGCGGTTACAATATTGTAGAGTCTGGAGTCGGCAACAAACTAGAGATAGCATCAGGTGGAACCGTTACTGTCACGAATGATCTAAACGTAAAAGGAAATCTGACGATGAACGGTACTGACTTAAGTTCCTTTTACTCTGCTTCTATACATGCAGCAAGACACGCACCATCAGGTGCGGATGATGTCCAAGGATACTACTCTCCTACTGGACACGAGCATGAAGCAGGTGACTTACCTGCTAAGGTTGCAGCAGACTATATTACATTCTACTCAGCAACAGGCCATGCTGATGCACACGGAGCAGGAAAGACGGATGACCTACAGGCTTACTACTCACCGACAGGCCATACACATGACGGAGAGACTATAGTCGTAGCAGACCACGGAACCGCAGCCACTGATGAAGTAGTTAACGTGAGTTATGGCACGGCAACACTGGCCCCAACGGCCTCAACAACGACAGAAGGCAGTATCTATATAACATACGAGGCGTGATGATATGGCAGTTTTCCAAGTAGAAGCAGACGGAGATGACGGGGACGAAGGAACAACGGGTTTAGTAAACGTTACAGATTCAACAATCCAGATGTTCTTTGCGAATACTCATGCAGGTTTTCATTTTACAGGAGTAAACATTCCATCAGGAGCAACGATAACCAGTGCAAAACTGACTATATGGATTCACGATACGGCAGACGATTTCCTTACAGGAAAGAATATGGTGGCAGAGAATGCTAACAATCCCGATACATGGGAGGCAGGATTAGGCGGGGACATAACAGGCAGGACAGATACTGACAACCCAGTTAGTTTAGGCAGTGGTGACGTTGGCTCATCAGGATACTACGAACTACCAGAAATGAAGACAGAGATTCAGCAGGTAGTAGATGACAACTCAGGAACTGGAGATGCATTGAACATCATCATTCATTCAACGACGACCAATGACCTAGAGATAGAATCTCATGTTGCTGACACAACGAACAAGTCCGCCTATATTACGATAACGTGGACAGAAGGAGGCGGAGAACCTGCACCCGGCAAAGGCCTACAGGTAAACGTAGGAGATGCATGGAAACAAGCCACGATGGTGCAAATCAACATTGGTGATACTTGGAAGACAGTAACCAAAATGCAGATAAACATAGGAGATAGTTGGAAAACGGTTTTCGATGATACTTAAACCATCTGAGAGGTAATGGTATATATGGCATTAAAGTGGACAGCTACAACGATGTTGGATTCGCAGCTTGATAGCTATGATGCTGGACTCAGCACCGAACTCAGTGCCGTCCAAAAAGAACAATGGCTCAGGGATGCAGAGAATTCAGTCGAGACTTTAATACGGCAGGTCAGTGGATCTGACTTCACATACGATGCAGACAAGCACGGCATACTCAGACAGGCTGCTTACCTTGATGCTTCACTCATGGCACTCGGAGCTATCAGCCTCAGTCCGAGAACCCTGCAAGAAGCACAGATGACCGCAGATATAGTAATCAAGAAGTATGACTTTATCATAGGATTGTTGAATAATCAGAACTTCGTAAAATTCATAGTGAGCAGATGACGTTAAAAGCAAGGATCAGACCAAGAAGATCAGAGCAGGATTTGATTAGCACAAGCCACGTTCTCTATAAAGAACCGAACAATGAGACTCACAGTACTAACGGCTATGTTAATCATAAGCTCATTAAGCTGACTAGTGAGCAACTGGCCACAAGAATATACAAAGTTGTCAGAATCAATGTTTCATGTATATGCGTGTCTCAAATGGCAGGAGCTGGAGTAAGACTATACCATAATGGAAAACTGGTTTATCAGAATTCTCTGGATGCTGTAGCAAACTCCAGAACATTCGAATGGTTCTTGGATGTTAATCCTACAGTCGAGCAAGAGGTTAGAATAGATACTCAATCAGACGGATCAAATGTTACACAAATCAGAGAGTTCATAGTTTCAACTGCATTGGTGCAGTGGGCGAGATAATGGCTGAAGATATTTTTATACTAGGGAAAAAGGTTGAGGGAACCGAGGAAGAACTAGAAATACTTAGGAGAGTTAAGGATGATCCTCTCGCCTTCTTGCCAGTTGGTTCAGTCGGAACTGCTGGTAAGGGTTTGGCAGCAGGTATTAAAGGACTATTCTCAAAGACAGGCAGCAAAGCAGCAACTAAAACTTTCTCAGAAAAAGGGGCTAAGGCAATATTCCAGAAGGGAACTGGTGGGGTATCACAACAATTGACATCGAGTGCAAAGGTCTTCGGATCATTGGGGACAGTTCTAAAGGGGGCTGCCGTAATAGGAACAGCAGTCGTATTGGCACAAGCTTCGTTATATCAGAACTGGTCAGGGCAGGAGATAGCACAGATGGCTATATGGCAGTCTTGGGGAATCAGGGATCGTGTAAAGAGTGATCCAAATTATACTAAAGAGCAAGCTATCGCAGACACAGAATTACTGATAAGATCTACTGAAGGCCCTGCTAGATTCTCGGCCCAAGTTCTAGGTATAGCAACTACTCCACTATCACCATTTGATGAGTATGTGGATGTGGTATATGGTCAGACATTCCCAGCTTTCTTAGAAGAATTGCGAGCATTGCCAGAGGATAAATTAACTTCTCCATTCGACCCTGTAGAAACTGCTAGATTTGAAGTGTCACGACAACGTGAACTTACTGGTATTGAGTCAGAGCAGAAGAGGATCCGTGAAGGATCAGGATCATTCGGATTTAAGGAAGGAGTATCTTCTGAGTTTCCAGAAGGACAGAGGACAAGGGCCGACATAACGAAGGATCCTGTATATATACGAGAAGTCAGAAGGGAGAAGGAAAGGCAAATACAACGACTAGAAGACGAGGCAGTAAAGATCAGAGCAGAACTAGAAGGACAACCTAAAGAAGAAGTCAGTACCCCTGTACCCCCAACACAAGCCGAGGAAGAAGCAAAGGCTTCTCTAATAGGTAGAGGCCAACAGCCAACTCCAGAAGAGGAGGAAGCTAAAGCTTCATTAATTGGTAGAGGCAAGAAGAAGAGGCGGAAGTAATGGCACGAACAACAATATTTCCAGCACAAGAACCCCTAAAGGACGGTGGCTACGTAACAGAATATCTAAAATGGAAGGGCTTCTATGACGACATTCCTATACTTAAGTCTATATTAGACACGAATGGAGCAGCAGTAGCTGCCAGTTGGCGAACCAGTGGGACAAATTCTATAGAGATGGCTGCAATATTGGATAAGTTCAATGGATCTGGAAAGCAGACATTCAAGTCAATGATGTATAATACTCTAGTAACCTGCAAACTAGGAGGTAATGCATACTTTGAAATCCTCTACGATGGCGATGATGTAGAGAATATTATCATGTTGAATCCAGATTCTATCCGAGTCATAATAAAGAATGGTAGGATCAAACGATATGAACAGATGGTAGATACCACAGGAGATACTACTAAATGGAAACCCGAGGAGATCCTGCACTTCCCATATAATTCTATTGGTGCCATGCCCTACGGACAGAGCAGTATAGCTCCTATGAATGACCTATTGTTGTCACTCCGTCAAGTACAGGATGACATGAAGAGGATATTCCACAGATACGTCAAGCCTACTCGTGTGGTTGAGATTGATACTGACAATGTAAGTGAACGGCAAGATGTGGAGAGTGAGCTGAAGAAAGTATTCAGAACACAAGAGGCCGACATATTCGCCGATATGGGAAAGATCAAGATCTCTAACTCAAGTGTACCCCAGTTCTCGACATTAGATCCAGCTTCATGGCACAAAATAATTATGGATCAGCTCATCATGTCCAGCCGTGTTCCTGAGTTAGCACTAGGTACAGGATCCGTCAATTCAGAGGAGTCAGCAAAGATGCAGTTTGATGGATTCAGACAGATGGTCAGATGGGATCAGAAATTCTTAGAGGATGTACTGGAGCATCAGCTATTCCCTCAGATGTTCCCTGAAGATACCCCTAAGATTAAGTTCAGCTTTGCAGCTGAACCACAAGAAGAGAAGTATAATAGACTTCAGTCTACATTACAGGCAGTCAATGGAAGTGAGCTTAA
>Ga0255047_10001502_pt1 | contig 16823 bp, 20 predicted proteins | sample JV7_2_1_MG_FD_183640 | JGI IMG/M metagenome (GOLD analysis project Ga0255047, IMG submission 183640) | Seawater microbial communities from Jervis Inlet, British Columbia, Canada - JV7_2_1 | ecosystem: Environmental > Aquatic > Marine > Inlet | place: Canada: British Columbia | collected 2016-10-06 | reverse complement strand
CCCGTTCGGGGGCAGTGGGCCGGACTTCATCGCAGCCGAGCAACTGGGCCGGAAGTGCTACGGAATGGAGATCAGCCCGGCGTACTGCGACGTGATCGTCAAACGCTGGGAGACACTGACCGGCAAAACCGCAACGAAGGAGTAGACCATGGGCAGACGCGGACCAGTGAGAACGCCAACGGTCAAGCTGGCTCTGCACGATAGCCACCTGGCCCGGTCCCGATCCAAAACGGAACCGCAACCGGAGACAACAAAGCCCCGGACAGCCACCAAGCTGAACTCCACGGAGCGGCGGATCTACAACACCACGTGCAAACTTCTGGCCACGATGGATCTTCAGGCGGAGCCAGATGGGAATGCCATCGCTCGCTACGCGAAAAACGTGGTCCGATACAATATGATCTCAGCCTGGGTCAAGGAGCATGGGGACACTTACCCGGTCCATGAGAGGCACTCCGACGGGACCAAGACGCTGATCGGGGTCAAGCGGTTCCCTCAGTCCCAGATCATGGTGGAGATGGAGATGATCCTTCTCCGGTTGGAACGGGAGTTCGGGCTGACTCCATCGGCCCGGGCAGGTCTGGCCATTGAGAAGCCGAAGGAAGCCCCACGAAAACGACGAGACCGCACGGCATGAAGATCGATTCCCTCACCAGGAAGTGGATCCGGAACGAATCGGACGAGAAGGCCGCGGCCAACGGGTGCTGGTTTGATGAAGGCCGCGGCCAACTGGTGATTGATTGGGCGGAGGAGAATCTGGTCCTCTGGGAGGGAGACTGCGCCGGTCAACCTCTGGTGGCTCAGGACTGGCAGCATGACTGCACAATGCGGATGTTCGGGTGGGTGAAGAAGTCCAAGCGGTGGGGCCGGGACATCCGGAGATTCCGTGAGGCCCTGATTGGCAAACCGAAGAAGAGCAAGAAGAGCCCCACGGTGGCCTGGTGGATGCTCTATTTACTGGATGGTGATGGGGAGCAGGGGCAGAACTGCTACTCAGCGGCCAAGAATGGAGATCAGGCCCGCATCGTCCAGAACCACGCGGTCAAGATGGTCCAGGCTTCCCCCACCTTGGGGGAGTATATGCGGATCAACAAATCCACGTTGGCTATTTCCGTAGATGAGACAAACTCAAGTATGAAAGTGCTGAGCTCCGACAATGCCAGAACTCAAAAAGCCAAAGAAGGACTGAACGGATCCTGTTCCGTGGATGAGCTCCACGTCGTTGATGAGGAATTCATCCGGCGAATTTACCGGATGGGAATCTCCAGGTCGGAACCGATGTTCATCCAGGTGACCACCGCAGGGGATGATCCGCTGAGCTATGGCCGGACCCGATACGATTATGGAAAGCGGGTGGAGTCCGGAGACTTCGACGCGGAGGGCTTCTTCTTCGATTGGCATGAAGCTCCCCAGGATCTGACCATGGAGGGACTGTCGAAGGACCCCATTAAATTCGGAAAGCTGGCCAACCCTTCGTGGGGTCATACGGTCCATGAGGAAGAGTATACCGCGGACTACCAAGCCTGCGACACTCAGGCCAGCCTCCGGGACTTCATGAAGTACCGTCTCAACATCTGGCAGACGGCGGCCAATCCATGGTTGAACGGCCATGATTGGAAGGATTGCCAGGAAGTCCAGGACATCCCTGAGCATATTCTCCAGGCCGCTCCCTGCTGGGCGGGGCTGGACTTGTCGAAGACCAAGGACCTCACCGCTCTGGCTCTCTGCTTCCTGGTGGAAGAGCAGTTCCACTTCCGCTGGTGGTTCTGGATCCCGGACAAACGGGCCAAAGCCCTGGCCTCCCTGGTTCCCTTCCGGGATTGGGAAGAGGACCCACGCGCGGGGCTCACGATCACCGATGAGGATTGGATTGACTACCACTCAGTCTGGGAGACATTGCTGGAAGTGGGGGAGCGGTATAGACTCCAGAAGCTCCTCTATGACCCACGCTTTGCATCTTACCTGATCCAACGAGTTCAGGAGGGGGGCAGGAGTGCTGATGGGGAGACCCAATACCCTCCGGCGTCCTTTGAAATTGTGGAATGTCCTCAGACGGTGGCCGTGATGACGGAGCCCATTGAGGAATTTGAGAAGCTCGTGGTGAGTAGGAAGCTCCGCCACAACGGAAATCCGGTGGCCACCTGGCAGGCCGGACACGTGGGACAGGGACGGAATGGCTTGCTTGTGAAGCCTGGAGGGTCAGACGACATCCGGACGATAGACGGTATTCAGAGTGCAGTGATGGCCCTGGCAGGAGCTGAGTCCGGGGAATACGGTACGGCATACGCCACCCCGGGTTCTGGTGTGATTCTCTTCTGAGGGTAAAGCGATGGAATTTGGGGTATCGGAACTGATCGTCAACCCCACCGCAGTGAGCCAGCCGGAAGCGGTCTCCCTGCGGGACGCGGACAACTGGACCGCGGTCATGGGTGGAGGCAGGAAGTCTGCATCCGGGGTGAAGATAAACACGCGGTCCGTGATGGGGTACCCACCCTTCTGGCGAGGGGTCAACCTTCTGGCCAACGGGGTATCGGGATTACCCCTTGAGGTCTACCAGCGGAGCGGGACCAGCAGGTCCCCAGCGGAGAAGCACCCAGCCCGGAAGATTCTGAGGAAGCGGGCTTCTCCCGTGATGCTTTCGAGGAAGTGGGTTCAGACCTCCGTGGGGCAGGCGCTGGTATATGGAAACTCCTTCAGCTGGATCGAGCGGGACCCGCGGAGGATGCAGCCCACAGCCCTCTGGGTTTTGGACCCGGATAAAGTGGTGATCCGCTTCGTGGATAATGAGCTCTGGTATTGTACGTGGATCGACAACGAGCCACGGAAATTCCCCGGCCGAGATATCTTCCACATCTGCGGGCTGAGCCCCAACGGGGTGGGGGGATACTCTGCGCTGGACCTCTTCCATGATGCCCTCGGGGTGGGGATGGCCGCTCAGAAATTCGGGGGCCGATTCTTTGGGGAGGGGTCAAACGCCAGCGGGATTCTGATGATCCCGGGACGCATGGATGAGGAGCGGATGAGGAATGCCATGAAGGACTGGCAGACCATGAATTCCGGGTTGAACAACTCCCACAAAGTGGCACTGCTTCAGGAGGGGGTGAAGTATCAGCAGCTCACTGTGCCCCCGGAAGCAGCCCAGTTCCTGCAGACCCGGGACTATGAAGTCCGGGCCACCGTGGCCAGTATCCTGGGGGTTCCTCCTCATCTGCTGGGCGACGCCACCAGGACTTCTCACAACTCTTTGGAGTCCGAAGCGAAAAGTCTGCTTCAGCATTCGATCGATCCATGGCTTCAGGAGCTGGAGGACGAAGCGGAGGCGAAGCTCCTGAGCGAAGAGGAGCAGGACAAAGACAGCCACTTCGTCGAATTCAATCGCGAGGCATCGGTGGCGATGTTGTTCGCGGAGAAGATGGACGGGATCCACAAAGAGGTGGAGATCGGGATCCTCACCGTCAACGAAGCCCGTGCAAAACTCAATGAGCCAGACGTGGGACCAGAGGGGGACATCCGGTATCGTCCCGCCAACTGGGTCCCAGCCACAGAGGGAACGGAGCCAGAGCCAGACCCTATGGCTCCCCCAACAGTCCCACCCGTCCCACCAGTTCCTCCGGAGCCAGAGGAAGCCCCCGAAGCCCGCAGGCTTTTGGCCTCACTGATTACTCGGTCCGTGGAGGATTCCCTGGCCTACGAACAGCGGAGAATCCTGGCCGCGGTCAAGAAGGTGAAAAACTTCATCAGCTGGGCGGAGTCCTTCTACCGGACAGACTGGCTGAAGACATCCATGCCTGCCATCACCAGCGGGGAAGCGGTGAAGGCCAAAGAGGACCACGCGGCAGAGTCCATGAGGCAGTTGGTGGAGGTGGCTGCTTCAGCCACGGCCGCCACGCTCCCCGGTCAAGTGGTGGAACTGCTGGGATCATGGGGAGACCGGGCGGAAGCCCTGGCTCAGAAGTTAATCATTTCACGGTGAACATTGGCCCCCGGTCTTCCGTTTGGTTTTCAGCTCAGCCATTCGGGGGGTCGGGGGCTTCAGGAGACAGCCATGGCTCAGATACGATGCGAAATCCCGAAGCAACTCCACGCGGCCTTCCACGACGAGACCCTCGGAGTCCGGTGCGCGGTCACTCCGGAAGGGGTGGACATCTTCCTCCATGGATATGTGGGGGATGAATTCGGGGGCACGGACTCCCTGACCATCGGGGCCACGCTCCTGGCTCACCGCGGGAAGCCTGTGACCCTGAGGGTCAATTCCCCTGGCGGGCTGGCCTACGACGGGGTGGCAATCTTCAATGCGCTGGATCACCACGACGGGCCCACCACTGGGATCATCGAGGGGCTGGCGGGGTCCGCGGCCAGTCTGGCCGTCCTGGCTTGCGACAAGGTAAAATGCCACGCCTCCGCGGTCTACCAGCCTCACTACAGCCTCATCATGGTCATGGGCCACCAGGCAGATCTCATGGATGCGCTGTTGGTCCAGCAGAGGCTGGACCTTGATTTGGAGGAAATTTATCGGGTGAAGTCCGGCCAGACGCTGGAGAAGATCCGCGAAGACCTCACCGGCCCCCATGGGGATGGGACCGTCTTCTCTGCGGAGCAGGCCATGGCCGCGGGGTACGTGGACGAAGTGATCCCCATCAAGTCCAAGGCCGCGGCGGATACCTCCTCCAGAGGCTCTGCGGCGATGGTGGCTCTGAGGTCCCGCAGGATCGGGCTATTGACAGCCGGGGGGCATCACGGCAGAATAATGGAGCGAACACAACGCCGCCCCCAGTGATCCCCGCAGAGTGGACCTGGCAGGCGGCAGCAATTCCGGGAACGCATAGAGCCCATTGCTGGTGGTGATACTTTTCACTGCTGGAGCACTGGGCTCTTTTCATTGACCCCAGCTTCAGCCAATTGGAGCAGACTCATGGGGATCAAAGCCCAGCTGGAAGCACTCAGCACAAAGAAGGACGAAGCACTGGCTCAGGGGCGGAAGCTCCTGGCGGACGCGGACGAAGCGGATGGGGGCCCCTCTGCGGATCTCCTCGCGCAAGTGGACGCGCTGACCGCAGACGCCACGGAAGCGGACACGCAGATCAAAGCCCTCCTGGCGAAGGACGAAGAAGTCCGGGCCCGGATCGATGTGATGGAAGGGTTTGAGGACCATTCCACCGCCATCGAAGGGGCCCGCGGAGTTCACATCCAGCACACCCCAGACGTGGGTGAAGCTCGGATGAAGATTCCAGCCACCGTCCGAAGATTCGGCCGGTTGGCAAACTTCAAGGGAGACGTGGGTGGGTACTCGCCAGAGGAGCGGGCCTATCGTTTCGGTCAGTACGCTCTGGCCCGGATCTCTCAGGACATGCCTGGGAAATTCCATTTCCCTCAGGCTCTGGCGTTCGCATCTCAGCAGCTCGGATTGCCCCTGGCAGTCCATGGTGAAGGGGCAGGGGATACCACTGGCGCTCACGTTTTTGTGCCGGATGAATTCGGAACGGACCTCATCCGGCTCCGGGAGATTTATGGGGTCGCTCGACAGGTGGCGCTCACCCGCACCATGTCCAGTGACACCCGGACCGATCCCCGGAGGACAGGGGGGCTCACCGCCTACTTTGTCGGTGAGAACGCCGCGGGCACCGAATCGGATGCGGCCTACGACAACGTGAGCCTCACGGCGAAGAAGGTCATGGTCCTGACTCGTATGTCTTCAGAGCTTTCTGAGGACTCAGTGATCTCCTTCGGGGATGAACTGGCGGGGGAGATCTCCTACGCCTTCGCTAACAAGGAAGACGAATGTCTTTTCAATGGTGACGGGACCTCAACGTATGGAGGGATCGAGGGCATCCTTACTAAACTGGGGGCACTCACTGCAGGGACAGCTCCCGGGCTGACCTTGGGGGCGGGCAATGCCTGGAGCGAATTGTCTCTGGCCAATTACGAGTCCATTGTCGGATCCCTTCCCGTTTACGCGGACGTCCCTGGTCAGGTCTTCTGGATCTGTCACAAGACCCATTACTGGACCGTGATGGCTTCTCTGGCTTTGGCGGCAGGCGGGGTCACTGCTTCGGAAATCGTAAACGGGATTTCCCGTCCGATGTTCCTGGGCTACCCGGTCATGTATTCCCAGGTATTCCCATCAGCGGAAGCCAACTCCCAGGTCCCCGTCCTTTTGGGCAACTACGCCCAAGGGGCTACGTTCGGAGACCGACGAAGGGAATCCATTTCCTTCTCTGACACTGCCACCGTTGGCGGCCAGAGCTTGTGGGAACGGGATCAGATCGGGGTTAAGGGTACGGAACGCTTTGACATTGCTGTCCACTCAGTGGGAAGCGATACCGTTGCGGGCCCAATCGTGGGGCTGGAAACAGCTTCCAGCTAATCCACAGGACGCCAACCACCCCCGTCCCATTTTGGGGCGGGGCTCCTCATACAAAATCCCTTCGGAGAATTGACCATGATCCACGATAGAAACGTGACGGACAGCATCCTCATTGCCCCACAGGCTATGACGAACTCCGCCACCGTCACAGCCAACCTTGACCGGAAGGGGGCGGACTACGCCACCGTCCGGATTGCTTTTGCCTCAGAGCTCAATACCAATGCTGTGGGTCCCACCCTCAGCTTGCTTGAGTCTGACGATACCGTGGTCACCAACTTTGCCACCGTCACCGCCAACCGAACAGGCGAGGACCTCACCAGCGCGAAAAACGTGATTTACGGGGTGGACCTCCGCGGGCGGAAGCGGTATCTCCGCTTGTCCGTCACCACGGCCACGGCATCGACAAACGAGGATATCACCGTCTCAGCTCTGGCCACTTTGTCCCGCAAGACAGAAGGCCCAGCTGGGACCACAGACGCAGGGGATGTGGTAGTCCACGTCTGACCAATGCAAGGCACTATAAACTACCAGCCCAGAGTCCCCTGGCTTGAGGGGAAGGCTTCAAACATCTTCACCCAGTTCGGGGAGGACGGGCTGGTGGATGAGGTGTTCCAACGTATCGGGGAGACCAACCATCACTGCTTCGAGATTGGGGCGGCGGATGGTCTCCTCTATTCCAATACCCTGCGATGGAGGCAGGACGGGTGGTATGCAGTTCTGATCGAGGCGGACCCGGTGCTTTTCAAGAAGCTGCAAACGGGCTACGGACACGAGAGCGATTGCTTCCACGAGAAATGCGATGATCTGGATGAGGCTTTCCGTGGGACATTTTTAGACCGCCAGCCGGACCTGGGCATCATTGACATAGACGGGCAGGACTGGCACCTCTGGAGGAAGCTCAAGGAATATCGGCCACGGGTCATGCTCGTGGAAATCAGCACAGTCGGACCCGGGGCCCCCATCCCGGATCCGGGCGGACCCGGACAGGCTGGCCTGGACGCCATTCACTCTTTGGGGACGGAAAAAGGATATGAGCTGGTGGCAACAACGCATTGCAACGCACTGTTTGTGGATGGGGGGCTTTTATGACGAAGCTCAACATCGGGGCCGGGGACACAGTGATCCCAGGCTTCATTGCGATTGACAGGAAGCTGGGGACCGAAGCCTTCCCACTGGACTACCCGGACAACTCCGTGGAGGAGATTCGGGCCTCGCATATTCTGGAGCACTTCTCTTTTGATGATGCCCAGAAGGCTCTGGACGAATGGACCCGGGTCTTAACACCTGGGGGACGTTTGCGCGTGGCCGTCCCGGACATCGACTACTGTTCAAACTCCTCAGATCCCAATCGCGTCTTTTGGCTCATGGGTGGTCAGACGGACTCAGACAATTTCCACCGCTCCGCTTATGATAAGCCCCGGCTCACCGCAGTGATGGAGCAGGCTGGGCTTCACTCGCTCAACCCCTGGCACTCAGAGAACACGGACGCCGCGGCCCTGGACTGCTCCCTCAATATGGAGGGATTCAAACCCGGTGGAGACCCCGCGGGGGATGGGCCCGTCACGGAGCAGGACTTGCAGATCTCCGCTTTCATGACCCTCCCGCGTTATGAATCTGTGGCGGCCCGGTCAATCATCGAGAGCTCCTGTAGACAATTGGGGATTGGACTGGCCACGTCTCAGGGGGTCTTTTGGGGCCAATGTATGCAGCGGATGTTCCAGGACGCTGTGGATCAGGATGTGGACTGGATCCTCTCCATAGATTCTGATTCTGTATTTTCGCCGGAGCAGCTCAGCCAGCTCATGGTGGAGTTCGCTTCCTACCCGGAAGCTGATGCCATGGCCGCGCTCCAATGCCGCCGTGGGAAGCCCTTCCCTCTGATGACCGCGGGCCATCAGCAGGAAATCAAGCTCACAAACCGGGACCCGATCCTCTGCACCTCCGCTCACTTTGGTCTGACCCTCATTCGGGTGGAAGATCTGAAGCGGGTTCCGAAGCCTTGGTTCTTCGCGGAACCAGGCAAGGATGGGGACTGGGATGAGGACCGCCTGGACGACGATATATGGTTCTGGCACCAGTGGAGGAAGGCGGGCAAAACGCTCTACGTCACCCCCCGTGTTTCTATCGGGCACATAGAAGAAACGGTGGCGGTTTTCGACGACAAATTCCAAGCCCGCCATACTTACATCGCGGACTGGCGGGAGGAGAATTTGAAGCCATGACCAAAGCTCAGCCCACCAAAGCTATACGATTCCTCCGGCCATGGAATGGCCACCACAAGGGCGCAATACTTGCGGCAGGTCTGGGGCTCATGGAGTCCCTCATCCAGAGAGGGGCCGCAGTGAAAACCCGGCCACCAGCAAAGAGAAAAGCCAATGCTCAACGCAACCTACAAAGTGACGAGCGACCCCGCCCGGGAGCCAATCAGTCTGGCAGAGCTAAAGAAGCGGATCCGGATCACGACTTGTGATTTTGACGATGAGCTTCAGGACCTTCTCATCAGTGGGCGGCAGGCCGTGGAGTACGACGCGCGGAGATACCTCATCACTCAGTCCGTGGAGCTCTACCTGGACCGCTTCCCCAGCGGGACGGTACTGGAGATCCGCAGGGCTCCAGTCTCCGCAGTGGCCTCCGTGCAGTACGTGGACGAAGATCAGGCAACTCAGACCTACGCCTCCAGCCGATATTCCACGGACCTTGATTCCACTCCCCCACGAATCATCCTGACGGAGAATGAGGACTGGGAAGACACGGAGCCCAGCTGGCCCCACGCGGTCACGGTTTCATTCACGGGGGGATATGGTCTCACCCCGGAGGATGTTCCCGTGGAGGCTCGTCTGGCGATCGTGGAATGGGTCCGCATGAACTGGAGCGGATGCGATCACAGCAATGGGGGCCGCACCAATTACGACAAACTCATCGACTCCCTGGCATGGTCCGCGGTCTGGAGGTCTTCCGTATGAAGTGCGCACCTCCTAAGGACAAATTTTGCACCCTCCAGCACCTCACCGGGGCTGCGGATGCGCATGGGTCCGTGGATGAGCTCACGGATTCAAATTGGAGTGCCTACGTCACAGGTTACGCTTCGGTGATCAGTCAAGGGGGCAGGGAATTCTGGAAGGTCCACCAGGTCTCCGCGGACGTGTCGCACGAATGGACTCTGGACTGGAATGCGACTCTGGAGGATGCCACCCCAGCTATGAGGTTGGTCAGTGAAGATACTACGCACCAGATCCTTTCCGTTGTGGATGTAGACCTAGCTCATCGGGAAATCAAGATTCAGACGCGGAGGGAAGTCTGATGGCTGACGTGGTGATGACAGGGCACAAGGAGATCGACGCGAATTTGACCATGATGAGGCAGACCTCCGGGCGGCGCGCGATCAACCTGGGGCTCCGGAAGTCCGCGCAAGAAATGGCAAAGGACGTGAAGGCTTCAATCCCCTCCAGATACAAAGAAGTTCGGAAGGGGGTGGGGTATCGCAATCTGAAGGTGAGCGAAGCGAAACAGGGGGGAGCCAAAGTGGGGGCGGGAGTAGGGAAGGCCAGGCAGGTCTCCCAGAAAATCCGGGAAGGCCGGAAGGGGGTGGGGATTGCCCGGCCGAATATCCACTGGTGGTTTCTTGGAACGGGCCCGCGATTCAACGGGATGCAGCGGCGGGGCCGCAGCCGGGGCGGGATGCAGCGGAAGAGCAATAAGCTGACAGGCAACAAAATTCGGTACACGGGGAAGATGCCCCCCCAGTCCCTTCCGGTCGCAGTGATTGTGGGGGGCTCCGCGGGGAAATACAGTAGCATCCTTGAGCTTTGGACTAAAAAAGGAATAGAAGCGGAGATGAGGAAGGGGAAGGCATTTTGAGGAGCGGACTTGTAGCACTGCTATCCGGAGAATCCACAATCTCCACGCTTGTGGGGGCTCGGGTCTATATCAACGCCGCGAAGCAGGGAGCGGCCTTCCCGTATATCGTGCTGACCCAGATGGGCTCCGATGAGAATCAAACCCTGGATGGGTCCACGGGGGTCCGCTCTGTGGAATTCGATGTGGATTGCAAATCAAAAAAGTCCGTGCAGGCGGAGACCCTGGGCGATGCAGTCCGGGTCTTCATTGAGAATTACACCGGGGCAGCTGGGTCCCAGACAATCAACGCGGTTCACCTGAATTCGGAGACCTCCGAAATTGAGCCACCCACTGACGGATCGGACACCCCGGTCCACGTTGTTCTGCTGGACATCACCGTCCAGTATTCCCCAGTCTAGGAGAATCCATCATCGGACGCATCGTTTCAAAAGGGACAGTGATTGATCAAACAATCTCAGCGGCCCTGGTCCCTATAGCTCAAATTGAGAGCTTCTCAAGCTCAGGCGCGGGCTCTGAGTCCGTTAAGGTAACCACCCTGGACACCTCGGGAGCTGGCCACGAATATCTGGCCACAGGATGGAGCGAAGGCGGGACCTTCGATTTTACTTGTCAGTATGACAGTGAATTGGCGGGTCACCAGGCGCTGACCGATCAAATCACCACACCAGGGGAGCTGGCCTACTCCATCACTCTGGCCGGCGGCACGGAGATGACCTTTACCGGGGCCTCCCTTGAGTTTGGCTTTCAGGGGACCGTGGAAGATATCGTGAAAGGGGATGTGAGCATCAAACTCGATCAGCTCATTGCCTATACAACCTGATGAAAGCGGAAACTATACGGAGACTGCGAGTGGCCCCCAATGCGGAGCCCTCCTCCCCCACGGAAGTGGGGGAGGACGGGAAGCTCTACTTTCCAAAAGGGACCATTCTGGAAGGGCCGCGGGCTTTCCGGTTGGTCCAGATGGGGGTGGCAATCCCCGCGGATCCCGAATGCACCCTGGCGGCCAACCGGACAACCGAACAGATGAAGACAGCCCAGATCCACCAGGAGATGCTGAGCAAAGGGATCCAGGTGCAGGATTATCAAAGGTATCTGGATGGGGAGATCCTGGGCTACGACGTGGAAGGAGACGACATCCCCGGACCGAACTGGCCGGAGGACGAAGAAGACTCAGACGATTGTGATCCTGATTATGAGATGGAGGACGTGAGCTGATGGCGAGTAGCAGAGAGACCCTTTCCAAGCCTTTGGCGATCCGCACGGAGCGCGTGGACCTCCCGGAGTTTGGGCCGGATGAGTACGTGATATGCCACGGGATGACCGCAGGGGAGTCCCAGAGATACGAAGCCTCCCTGATGAAGAAGGACTGGACCGGGCTGGACCGGGGAAAGGCCCTTTCGCGGCAGGAGCGGATGGTCATGGTCTGCGCCCGGGATGATAACGGGGCGCGGATCTTCGCTGCTTCCGATCTGGCAGTCCTCCAGGCGTGGCCTTCAGATGCGCTGGACCGGGTCTATGAGGTCTGCTCCCGGTTGGTCAAGGGGGGCACCCCCCAGACCGAAGAGGCAGAGAATCTCGCAGTAAAAAACTCACCAGAGATCGACGAAGACTCACCGCCTATCGATTAGCCGAACACGTTGCTGGCACGGTCCACGTCGATCAGATGCTTGAGGAAATGACCGCGGAGGAGTTTGAGGGATGGCTGATCAAGGACAGAGTGGAGCCCATCGGGCAGGCCACCCACATGGTGAGCCTGCTGGCGTGGATGGTCCACGCCTATTTGGCCGGACCAGAAGCCAGCTCTATGGAGTCCTTCCTCCCTTGGATGAAGCACCTACCCGCGGCAAAATCAGGACAAAAAGAAGCCCAGGACCATCTCAAAATGATGGCGGAAGGGATGCTCAATAATGGCGGGCTTGGGTGATCTCGTAGTAAAGATGAAGGCGGACAACTCCCACTTCAACCGGGGGGTGGGAAAGTCCCAGAAGATCCTGGGGGACTTTGCGCAAAAAGTCCTGGCCGTGGCCGCCGGGGCAGCGGGCTTTGGGATCCTGAAGCTGGCTGCAGATGCGGAAATCCTTAAGGTCAAGCTCACCACCCTGCTGGGGAGTGGGGAGGCCGCGGCAGAGATGTTTGAGCGAATCGGGAAATTCGCGGCGGATACTCCATTTCAGAAGTTGGACATCGGGAACGCTGCTCAGAAGTTGCTGGCGTTTAACGTCTCCGCGGAGGATATAATCCCCACCCTGAAGTCTATCGGGGATATCGCAGCTCTGACCGGGGCCCCGATTGGAGAGTTGGCGGAGCTCTATGGCAAAGCTCAGGTCCAGGGGCGGCTATTTGGCGAGGACATCAACCAGCTGACTGGCCGCGGAATCCCAATCATCCAGGAGTTAGCAAGGCAGTTCGGGGTGGCAGAGTCTGAGGTTAAAGGGCTTGTGGCCGCAGGCAAAGTGACCGCGGATAATATCACCATTGCCTTCCAGTCAATGACCACAGGGGCGGGGAAATTCGCGGGAGGAATGGCGGACCTTTCCAAAACCACCGCAGGGCAGTTCTCCACGCTTAAAGATAACCTGGCGGCGGTGGGTGAAAAGATGGGGCAGGTATTCCTCCCCGTGGCCAATAAAGTCCTGAGCACCATCACCGGGATTCTTCAGAGCACAAAGGATCTCCCCCGCGGCCTCCTCCGCATGGGGGCTGCACTGGTGGCCGTGGCCGTGGCCTTCAAGGCGGTGACCATCGCTCAGTTGGCCTACACAAAGGCCGCGGCGATAGCCCTGGCCCTCTCCGGTCCAAAGGGGTGGGCAACCCTGGCCGCGGGGATCGCGATTGCAGCGGGGGCAATGCTGGCCGTCGATCACGTCATGGCTGACGTGGCTGAAGGGGCCGCGGAGGTCGCGGCGGAAGTGGACAGAGCCTCCGCGGCGGTGGATGGAATTGGCAAGGCGGCGAAGTCCACAAAAAGAGACTTCACGCAGCTTCGCAACGATATGCAAGAATTTGAGGGCATGGTGGCCACAGGGCCGGAAGCCTTCTTCATCAAAATGGTGGAGGCCGCCAAAGGGGTCAGACGCCTTTCCTCTTCCTTCGCTGACTACGAGGCCCGCATGAAGCGGGTGGTGGCTCAGCAGTCCGGCTTTGCGGATGCCCTCAAGCAGGCCCAGGACGACAACGTGATTGCCCAGGGAGGATCGGAGATAGACCAAACGATCCAGGGCTTCCGTGACATGGGCGTATCAGAGGAGGAGCTTAAGACCCTCCGGGACGCACTCCAGCTCAAAGAGGACATTGCCGCGGCGGAGAAGAAGGCCCAGAAGGCTCAGAAGGACGCGGCGGATCTGGCCGAGAAGCAAAAAAGGTTGGATGACTTCCGCCTCACTGAGAAGATTGAGGCTGCGAGGGAAGCGGTCAAAACTGCTTCCAATAGAGGGCGAAGCCCCGGAGGGGTAGGGGTAGCCTCCAGGGGGTCCACTGAAGCCCTTTCGATCATCCTCCGGTCCAAGGGTCCGCAAGAACAAGCCGTGAAGGAGCTGAAGGAGTCTAAGGCCGTCCTCAAGGCTCTATTGGAGCTGCAAAAAGATAAGAAGAGAGAATCCTTCGAGTTCCAGGGGGCGGTCTGATGGCGGTGGTAGGAGCAGCAAGGCCCATGATGGACGTGAGGGATCAATCCTATGACGGGGCTCACTGGACGGCCACGCGAGCGTGGCTGGTCGAGACTAACGCGAAAAGTGACGCGGAGGACACTGTCTCCGGGGCCACTGGGCTCCCATCTTACGGGCAGGCTCACCCCAACCCAATCCTCTCCACGATGTACGCAAAAACGATTCGGTACACTTCCCTGGAGAGCAACACCCCGATGCTTTGGAAGGTGGAGGTGGGGTACTCCTCAGAGAGGAACTACGACCCCACGGATCCAGACAACGACGAAGTCCTGATAACATTCAATTCGGAAATTTATCAGGAAGCGGTGGTGCAGGACAAGAACGGCAACGCGATCATGAATTCAGCGAATGACCCGTTCGACCCTCCGGCGACAATTGATAATAATCAACTGATCGTGACCATCAGCAGCAATCACAAAGCAATACCTCCGTGGGTTCTGGATTATCAGAACGCAGTAAACGCCGCAGCGTTTACGGTTTCAGGCCTGAGCATTGGGCAGGGGAACGCTAAGGTCAACCGGATAACAGTGGGATCGCGACAAGTGAGGGGGACAGAGTCCTATTACTCGCTCTCGACGGAGATGCACATAAAAAAAACAGGCTGGAGGCTTGAGCCCCTGGATAGTGGGATGCAGCAGAAAGAAATTGGGGCTGACAACCAACCGACAGGAAAGTTGATCCCGATCTACCTGGCGGATCAGGAAATAGCAACCGCACCATTCCCCCTGGACGGCAATGGGCTCGCTGATTACGACTCGACACCCGCCACGGCCACATTCCTAGACTTTCAGGTCCACGATGAGCTGGATTTCACAAACCTTCCCGGGATCACATAACAATGGTAAACCGAATCGACTCAGATACGACTGTTGACGGGTCAATAACAGCTACCACCATCAACGCCACGACCGCATCTATCACCAATGCCATGTGCACATCTACGATGGCACTGGCGAGGTCGAAGCTCGCGCAGGACACGCTACAACCGTTCACGATCCCGCTGACTCAATTCCGGACGTGGGATGCCCTGGCGGTGAATCTCCCTGGCACTCCCGCCGCCGACGATTTGGGATTGGACAACGCGACGTTCGGCACTGGCTCGCCGCACCTAACGACTGGCGACCTCGGCGCGGCGGGAGCTACGAGCAGATACGCCCGTGTTCATGTGCCGATCCCAGCCGAGTACGACGACGGAGCGACATGCAATCTGGTTGTTCATGCTGGGATGCTGACGGCAGTGGCTGACGCATCGTGCGTCGTTGACGTGGAATGTTATCGCAGTGATGAGGCGACTGGTATCTCTGCCGATCTCTGCACTACGGCAGCCACGACATGCAACAGCCTCACCTTCGCGGACCTTTCATTTTCGCTGACACCGACAACATTTGTTTCCGGTGACACGCTGGATATTCGCGTGACCATCACCTGCACAGATGCTGCAACGGCAGTTGTTGAAGGTGTTATTGGTGCGGCGTGGCTGGCTTGTGACATCAAAGGATGAGTGATGCCGAAGATTCTGTCTGATGCGTTTGAGGTGCAGGTGCGGGAAGCGGTGCGGTATGTCATGCGCCAAACCCGCAGCATCGAGAATCCGCAGACCACTCGACCGAATACGCAGCGGTCAGTGCATTATGCGATCACGAATGAGTCATTGAGTAATGCAAGCAATGCATTGACCAGTCCGGGAACTGCAGAAGGTGAAGTCCTGTCGCTCAATTCCAGCGGGAATCTGGAACGCTCGGGCGTGAAGCACACTGTCACGAATCGATATGAAAGTATTTCGCTGGCTGTAAACACGCTTATTGTAATCATGCGAGTCAACGGGGAATGGATTCTGGCCGGAGCGGACTGTGCCGCCCTAGCGAGTCCGCCAGTATGACTATTTTAGGAAGGTGCTGCTTATGTAACGTGCCAGACCCGCCGCCGAATGATTGCACGGCGACGTTTTACAGGTACTACGAAGTCAATCCGACGCCGTTAGCAAGCGTGCCTCCAGTTCAGCCGTGCCCACCGTTTCCGCATCCATGTCCGGACCCATTACCGGAACCGCCAATACTGCATAACCCGAATTTGGAGTGGGAGTGGTACACGCCTGAGATAGATCCAAATCCGTTCGGTGCGTCTCCGTTATGGAGGTGTGAGTTTATAAATGAAATATTCTTTTTCTCGTATCCAGTTGGGGATCCATTTTATCCAGGTGGCTTTTATTCAGGTAGCGTAATCCTGCCTCCGCTGCGGTACACGCTGGATTATCCGGAAGAGGACGGAGCAGATTGGGATCGTGGAGATTGGGATAGGAAACCTGAAGGAAATATCTGGCCGATAACAACATCAAACGACGGCATACCAAGCGGTACTGCAATGCACTCGCTAGGCGGTCGGATAAGACCACCGTCTCACATTCAAGGAGCGGGGTTACAGGCAAACGAGTATCCGCATAAAATTTCGTTTGCTCGAAAGGGTTCGCAGTTAGACTACGCGGCAATGTATCCCAATGTGAGTACAAGTAATCCCCTTGGGTACTCGATTGAGGGAAGGATCCGATATATCCGCCGGTCGTTTGAGCCCGGCCAGCCTGAAGGCGAGATCATTGATTTAGTGCCACCGCCGTCAGACGATTATTGGAGCTACACACTAGAACCGCCCTATGTCTTTGAAAAAGGTTTGTTATCACCCGTTGATTGGGGAAGATGGCAAGCCGACATTCCTATAAACATTTCAGGGCATCGATTGCATTGGGATGTGTGGTATGAGCTGCATGTTGTAGGGAGTCCTCCCCTTATCACGTATGATCTTAAACCTGTGTCAATGTATCACGAAAAGAAAACAGGCATTACTTACAACTGGCCGGTCATGCCGGACTGGGACAAAACGACAGAAGACTGGGAGCTAACATTCGTTGGATATGAAAGCCCGACTGACGGCACCGAGACAAT
>Ga0255047_10001499_pt1 | contig 16840 bp, 20 predicted proteins | sample JV7_2_1_MG_FD_183640 | JGI IMG/M metagenome (GOLD analysis project Ga0255047, IMG submission 183640) | Seawater microbial communities from Jervis Inlet, British Columbia, Canada - JV7_2_1 | ecosystem: Environmental > Aquatic > Marine > Inlet | place: Canada: British Columbia | collected 2016-10-06 | reverse complement strand
CAACTCAAAACCCAATAAAAAAAGTATACAGCATCCAGCGTGTGCCAGATGTGATAGTCCCGTTTCAGCATCAACCGACTCGCCCATCCACCATGCGGTCATATGCCTCATACATGCGGAGAAATAACGCGACCAGACACAGCCCCTGCACCAGTTGTTGTCATCGTACTTGATAGCCCCATACTCTAACACTTTGATGATTTCCTCAAGTGCATCGTATGGCAGAAGGTCATATCGCCTCTTCTCATCGTCATGCTTTATAAACTCTGCCATATGCCCTGCTCCCTGTGGACTTCAGTATACACATATGGCTTGACGCATTCAAGTTAAGCCATTAATTCGGCAGCCTCAAGCTCTGTTAATACAGAATCAATGTCGCTGTAATGGTCATCCCTGATTCTATCACCTGCATCTACTGTTACTGTCGTCCAGTCATCTTGCCCTGAATCAATAGCGTTTCTAAATATATTGCTTGAACCTGCGCTTGTCGTATATTTTGAGACTATCCTATAATCATCTCCAGATACCATTATGTTATCATCTATAGATAGTGTTGTATCGCTATCAATAGCTGTAACTGATGCTTTGGTGCCGTCTGTGGTGTTGGTAACAATATCACCGACAAGTATAGTGCTTGTGAAATTCTGTGTGGAATCGACCAGTTTGTTCGCTGTTGTGCTTGTGGTTTCGCCTGAATCAACCTCTCTGCCCCATTGCACTGCTTCTAATTCTAGCGTGTCGCGCATGTCTCTAAGCTCAAATGAATGCGGTCTAAACCCGTCAAGCCCTGTTAGTGCTGGCACTGACGTTCCCCCGTCCGGTGTTCCTAGCGATACCTTGCCTGTTTCGCTGTCATATCTAGGGTATCTATAAAATGTTGTTTGCGTTGGTTGTGTAAAATCCCCAAACATTATAGTGGATATCTGCAACACACCATCTTTATCAAATATACTTAGTGTGGATTTAGAGCCAGCACCAGAGCTTGTTCTATCAATAACATATATCTCATCATTATAATACCTAATCCCTACAATATCCCCAGTGGTCGCGCCTATACTATCTGCTCTCTCGTTTCCATCTTTGTCATAGCTTCTAAGGTTTGGTGAGTCATCATCGGCTCCTATGTTTGCAATAGCAAATAACCCATCATCTCTATTGGCTACAACCCTAACCCTCCCCGCATTATGGCTGTCTATCTCGACAGCATCTGCGCCCCCGGTCATTGTGCCCGTTAATACATTTCCGCTTGTATCGTATCTATTAACCCAAAACTTCTCGACCTCGCCAATCCCATGCACATTACTTGTGATGACAACTAAATTATCATCATCGTCAAAATCAAAGTGAACAACATACCATGATACGTCATGGTCTTCTGGTGGTTCATCTAATGTTATTACCGATTGAGAAACACCCGATGTATTAAATACCTCTATCTCGTCAACTGATACTATTTGATACCATTCTCCATCAAATTGTTGCATCCAGTTACCGCCCGGACCGGGCAAAAAGTCAGCGTCTGCGCTTGTCAACTCAGCCCATGTATCTGTTGACCTTGTATATTTATATTTTGATTCAGAAGAAACAGAACCAAAAAAAGAATAGATATCTGTCCCTAATACGTGTATATTGCCGGGAAATTTAGTCTCGCTTCCGGGATATGTATCATAAATATCTATAACGTTGAGTGTCTCTCTATCGTAAATATGCGCCTTTATACCTAAATTAAGACCACCAACAACTATATCGCCATTAGAGTCTATATCCATAGGGGGGTTTATATCAAAATGCCCGGACGGTTCGCCTTTTACGTCATACGGGTCATCTGTTGCTCTAGGGTGAGATTCAAGCGCATTAATCCTACGCATGAACTCCGTAGTTCTCGCCCCTGTTATTCTATCGCCTACAGCCATTAGTTATAAGCTGGCAATGGTAGCCAGTCATCGTTTGTTGTTCCATCAGGTGGGAATATCCACCAGCCAGAGTCGTCCTCACCTGCTGCGATATAACCAAACGCTGAGCCGTTGGGTATTCCTAGCTCTGACTTTTCCGTCCATGTATCATCAAAAATAACAGATAGAACCTTTTTCCAATCATCATTACTGGAGCCGTCAGCCGGGAATATATAAGCCCCCTCATTGACACCCGCCCCATCGTCTAGCCAGCCCATAGCAATGCCATCAGGTGTGCCTAAGTCGGCAACTTCCTCATTCGTAGCATCCCAAACCTTTATGATACCATCGTGTTCATGGTCGATAAATGCAGCCTGATTGATTGCCCCGCCAGCCTCGTTAGATGCTCCGACTGGTTGTATGTCATCATCGTCGTCAGATGGTGTGGTGAGTGTATCAACAAACGCCCACAAGTCCTCGTCCTGCTCATGCGATATTTCTAATGCTTCATCTGCATCCTCAAAAGCATCGGCTATGATATCGAAGAACTCAGAGCCATCGTTTGATGTTTTCTTTGCCTTCGCGCTCGATGTGTCAATCTCGCCTACATGAATCTTGACAGCCAGCGGGTCGGCTAAATCTCTGGATACAGACAGAATCAGTGTGTTGAATAAACCATCGCCCGGAATGTTGCCCGGTGGATTAATCTTAATCTTTGCCCCTGCAAATATATACTCAGGATGTGGAGTCACTGGGTCGTCTGGGTCGAACTGAGCTCGCGCTAAATCTATCGCCCCTATGTTTCGCTTGATAACTGGGTCTTTGAATTTAGCCAGAATCTTGTTTGCATAACCCAACAACTCAGAATCAGATTCGATATTAAACGAGAATCGTTGTCTGCGAATCCCATAGATTGCTTGTGAGTCTGTATCCTCTACGTAGAATGGTCCGGGCAACTGCGGTCGCTCGTGCGTTGTCCCGTTGTCTTGAATATTCCCGAAGGCATGAACCCGATTAATTATATTATCTGTATCAACAACATAACTGTAAGACTCGATATCCTCGTTTAAGCTCAACACATATTTTGCCGTTCCTGCGCTATCAACGTCCCATGAAAACCGCCCCTCTGGGTCGATAGACATCACACCGCCCACCTGTTTCCACATGCCTATGATGGCACCCATGATGGATTTATCTGTTGAGACACCTGTTGTATGTGGTAGGTTGTAAATGCCGGGATTGACATAGCCCATAGTGATTGGGTTGTCGCTTATTTGATAGTCGAGCAACTCCCTGAGCCTGTCACCTACAAGCGATATTTGTTCTACTGCGTCCCTGATTGGTGCGTAGTCCTGAGCCAGCAGATACATTAATCCAGCGCACTCAATATCATATGTGCCGTTGACTACGTTCGCTGTGGTCTTAACGATTACAAATTGCTTGACCAGCCTGATAGTGTTGTCGTGTACCCAGATTCGATTCGGGTTTACAAATAGATTGTCCTGCACCATAGTCGCATCGAGTGGCATTTGTATTTTGAGTACACCCGGAGCGTTTACCTTGTCATCCCACTTGCCCGATGTCCAGCCAGTAACCTTGCCCAAGAACACGCCAGAATCATCGCGTAAGTGTAATACATACGGCTGGTCTGGGGAGTAGGTGCGAGCCTGTTCAATTGTAGCTGTACCATTAAACGGAGACTCGTTAAACATGGCGGAATTAAACATAGACTACCGCTCGTCTGGGTCTACTGGGTCTGGCTCTGGGTCGGGGTTGGCAAATATTCGCCTCGCCTCTGCGTCTGTTTGGGCATACTTTGAGACATTCATCTTGTCTAGCTTCTTTTGAGCTATATCAAGAAGTACGCTTTTCTCTTCAGGTGTTAATGTGTCTACATCAAGCTCGCGTCTTGCCTTGCTTTGTCTTGCCAGTGCTGCCATAAGAGAATCTGTCGCGTCCCTGTGTAGTGAAAGTGCGCCATAAAGATTGTCTATATTTACTACAACTGCCATAATGTCTCCTCTATGTGTAACTAAGTTTAATACCGATTAATTGTGCGTCTGCGTTTAAAGTATCACTACCAGCCGATGCAGCCCGTTGTAGTAATAATGTGATAAGCTCTCCACCAACAACGCTACCCCCTATCGTTTTGGTTGTAGATGTTATTTGTAAGTCGTTTGCTGCGGTCAAAGTGGATGTCGAGAAGGCATTGAATCCGTGCGTGGATGTTAAATCATCGTCATGTGTAAACCCTCTAATCCAAAACGACCAATCAACAGCCCCGGTACCTGACAATGCTGTCCAGTATAACTCTATGGTCATGCTTGAGCCATCGTAATCATCTGGCATAATAAATGCTGTTGTGACAAACTCATTCGATGACTGGTCAAATGGTATCATGGCTATCTCAGTATCACCCGCAGACATAACCTGAACAGCTAAAGCCCCAGCTGGGTTTGTCGATGCTAGAGATATCCCCGATGCTGATATATACGTTGACCATGTTTTATCTACACCAGTCGCGCTTAAAAGCCTGTCGCCGCTTACTGTTGAATCACCCCCGATAAGGATAGAGTCTATGTTTAGGCTGTCTGTCCCGTCTGTAAGCGCATCATAAACCCGCTCCAGAGTCGCTGCATTGTTTCGAGTCATAACATAAGCATTATCCCCGAATGCTACGCCTGTTGTCCCATCAACTCCCCTTGTCACGGTTAATGTGTTGCTCGATACAGCCGTTACCTGCACAACCTCTAATGTTTCAGGTGTAAGGAATGGGTTAAACCCAAACGTTGACGGAGCGATAATTGTTACATACGCATCCGTGGTTGAGTTGTCAAGTCCCAGTGCAAGTGCTGAATCAACTACAACCGTAGTTGTAGAGTCACTGATTGCTCCGTTTAGGAGCGTCAACCCGTTGTTAAATATCTCTGGAAATTCTACTGTAGCCATTAAAAATGTTTTCCTCTATAAGCCCATTCAAATACACCGTTACTTACAAACCCTGTGACCATTATAGAATTGTCTACACCGCCCTTTAATCGTATCCAGTCGCCCGATGTATATGATGCTATACTGTCGTTGTATGTGTTGTTGGATGGTATAGCCTCGGTTCCACCCGATACACCTATAGACTCCGTATATCTACCATTACTGTCGAGTTCACCAAAGCGGATAGATTTACCCTGTGATACCGTAGGTGTAACAACCATTGTCTCGTTTGTGGTCGTGTTCTCAATCGTTATAGGCGATAATATGTGTGGGGATACCGTACTATTCCTAAGATATAAAACTACCGGAATTCGGCTCATATTGCCCGATATAGCGGGGATTGTATATGTCTCTGGTGTCGCTATGATTGCTACTGAATCGTTCACCTCTTCCAAGTCCTGCTTATGCGCCATAGCCACAACCTCAACCGTAAACACTCGCCCTAGTTCTCCCTTGACCTCTGGGGGCGTGATAGATACCACACGCCCGACAAAACGCTTATCTGGAAAGTCTGGGAAGGTAAAAGGTTTATCTGCTAGTATCGGGTTTAGAATCCCTAGAACAGATGACATCTTCTCACTCAGGTCGATTCTGGAGCCCCCTATGACCTCACAACGAATAGTTATCTGCTGTGTAGTGTGATTGGTTGATGTAAACAAAGAATCGCCAAAAACGGCACTGTGTACGCTTGACCTGATAGCCCCCATCTCAGGGATAGAATACTCACTTACGTGCAACCCGTAAAGCGATAAGTCGTTGCCATCCCATGTAAAAGATTTACTCATTAGCGCATCGCCTGTCTAAGCTCGCCTGTCATCATCTGCAATAGTGGTGTTTTGATTTTGTCCACAATCTCGCTTCCCGTTAATGAGCCATCTACGCTAACATTGATTACAGGTGCGAAGCTACCGCCCCCACCTCCAGCTATTCGGTCTGGGTTTGCTGCAAGGCTTCTCATTGATGTATTAGACATAATTCTTGTCCCCGATGGAAGTGCAGCCAGTTCTGGTCCGCGCTCTCCTACCATGACCATATTGTGTCCACCTACGACACCGCCTGTGGCGTATCCTACTACACCACCCGAAGCGAATCCGGGTAAACCTACAGATTCGCCAATAGCTTTAGCTAGTTTTATGGCAAACTCTATAGCTTGCTTGACGCGCTCTATAAACCCGCCTATCCTGTCTTGTATTCGGTCAATAATTCTACCTATAAAATTACTTGTTGCTGTGAATATAGCAATTGTTCTCTGTTTTACAAAATCCCAATTTGCCACTATTAATGCTGCTGCTGCGATTATAGCTGCCACCAGCCAGCCCACCGGACCCGTAAAGAAAACAAAAGCAGCACCAACAGCAGATAATATGGCGGGGAGAGCAGCCAGCACAGAGCCGATAGCGGGTAGAGCAATCAGCAGCGGACCAATCACAAGCAACGTAGCTGTGATAGCTGCTGCCAATTTAATCAACCCTTTTGTCGCTTCTGGATTCTGTTTAATCCATGCGATTAACTGTTTCACCATCGGCTTAATTGTTTCCGCTAATTCTATAATGCTTGGAAGTAATGCTGTACCTAACTCTACAGCCAGTACCGACATTTGAGATTTTAGTTGTTCAAACACGAAGCCGGGATTCGCAGCCACAAAAGCGTCGAATGCTTCTTTTGATGCTCCTGTGGAATCCTTCATCTGTAACAGTAGTTCATTGAACGAGCCAGCCTGTTCGCCTGTTAATGCGAGTACCGCTGCCAATCCCTCAACAGAACCAAACAGCCCAGCCATTGTCTCGATGTTTCCACCAGTCAGCGTTTGCAAATTCTGCATCCATACGCCAAGCCCTTGAGACTTTAAACCTGCGACATCAAAAGAGAATCCAAGCTCATCCGCAACAGTTTTATTCTCTTTCATAAACTGAGCCACATCCGCTGATGGTTTAATTATACCAGTCAATGCAGCCTTCATGCCTGTTACCGCTTCGGCTGTTGCTAGACCACCCTTTGTTAATGCAGCGATAGAAGCAAACATTTCACCGCTAGATAATCCAACAGATGAAAATAGGGGTGATAACTTACCGACAGATGCACCAAGCTCTTCAAAGGTGGTAACGCCACCCTTTACAGCTATGAAAGCCTCATCGAAAACAGAGTCTATGTCAGCCATAGACTTTCCGAAGGCATTAGCGACACCAGTACCCAACTCAATAGATGTGGTTAAGTCTGTAATGCCAGCAGTAGCAGCCCTAGCAGCAGACTCTAATACTAATGGTGTTTCTGCCTCAGATGCCCCAGACGATATGGCTTGATATGCACCCTTTACTGAATCCGTCAAGTCAAGTGCAAATTCTCCAGCAACATCCTTGACCGCATCGCCCAGCCCTTCAAGGTCTTTCACTCCTAGTGTGTTGACCTCAGCCATAGACTTTGAGAAGCCCTGAGCCTTTGAGACTAAACCTGTAAGAGCAGCGGCACCCGCAGCACCAACAGCGGTTAATCCTACGCCCAATCGTTTAGCTGATTGCAGAGACTTTTTAACCCCGGCATCTAAACCACCTGTATCAGCGTCTATGAACCAGACTATATCACCAGCATTAATAGCCATTATTTACGACCCTGCTTTTTTAGGTAAAGAAGCCATAAAATCCTTTGTGTTAAGGGATGTTCGACTGTCGCTGCTGCCAGGTTTAGAAGTTTCCCCGCCCCTTTTTTTAGCATCTTTATTGGTTTTATTTTCACGTTCTATCCTGTCCACTAACCTGTCTGTGTGCATAAAGAATTCATCGTCAGTCCACTCGTTCTCTATTTCCTTAAACGAGATGCCCCAGACTTTCATGACTACTTCATAGAGCTCAGATTCTCCGTGTTTACTTCGGTTAGATTCTTTTTTTTTGTTTCAGGGTCTCCAGACAGCCACGGGTCTAACCATTCTTGATACAGAACCATATACACATCTTGCAACAACTCAACAAAACTATGAGCGCCCGATGTCTTGATATAGGTTTCTATTTCGTCTATATCTGAAAGCATATCCGGGTTGTTGTCCTCGCAAAAATCAAGGATTGCATTAACAGATACTAGTGAACACATAGCTTTGTCTATGTCACCCATGCCATCTATCGAAAATAACATCCCGGCAATCTTCAACAGCTCTGTTCTAATCTTGCGCTGTTCGCGTCTAGGCTTTTGATGCCAGACATACTTTTTGCCGTTAAACTTAGTTACTACAGGCGACCCGTCTAAGATTTGCGCGTCTGTTCTCTCTGTATTCATTAATGCTCCTCCAAGCGTTTAAATTAATACCACTCTAAGTCCCAGCCACCGGGTTTACCGGAAACATTCAAAGGCTTAATCATCATCGTAGCCCTTGCAACTTGTCCCTCGTCCGGTCCCATCTCGATATTAGTGAATCGAATCACTGATTTTGGGAACTGGAACATAGCAGTATTATTGATTTCAATACCTACAGTCCTGTTTGTGAATGTGCTTGCCCATGTTGCTACGTTCGATGTGACTGAGATATCAGAGCCCAAAGTCAGCAACCCTTCGTCAATGTCGTATAGCTTGATTTCTAAATCCTCAAGCCTACGCCCTAGCAAGATTACATCGTCCACACCGTCGCTAATCGGTGCTACTGTTTCATGCACATGCTCTTCTACGTTCCATTGAAACGTCTCGATATCCGTGTCATAGTCATCTGAATGCAGATTTCTGGAGTTGATTGTCTCGAAACCTGCTGAACTCCAAGATGCAACCGCAACATTCGAGCCCGGTGCTGCTGGCAATGTTGGTAGTGCTGTCTCAGCCGTTGCGTGAATCCCAATCCTGCTTACAATACTTGTTCCTGCCATTGTGTATCCTTATCCCTCGAACTGAATCGAGAATCGAGCCATGTATGGCTTCGCTTTTGTATCCGCCTCAATTGGTAGTGGAAGGTCGCTTTCGAGCTTCGCGGATATAATTGTTCCTGATGTGAACGTTTCGGTCATCATCTGTAATCTGTCGTATAGAAGACCAAATAAAGTTCTGCTTGATGTGTATGTGTCGTCGCCACCGTACAGCTTAAAGATGTATGTCCCGGTGAGCGTTGCGCCTGTTTGATGCGATGTCCCTGCTTCTTGATGGTAGACTATAGCCTTCTGTGATGCGTCCCATGATTTATGCGCTATGGGTGAATACGCCCGACTCCCAATCGCTGTAGCCAGTGGGGATGCTGTTGTCAGTGCCTCGTGTATGATTTGGATTCGGTCTATCATTCGCCCCACTTGCCCTCGTCTTGAAACTCAGATATAGCAATATTGATGGCTGGTCTAAAGTATGGTTGTGCTGCCATTCTCGATGTCCCAAACTCAAGGTATCCACCATAATTAGACTGCGTGAATACTCTAAATGAACCCTCTTTAGGCTCGTCAAATTCAATCTCTGACGCATTATTGCCCGTTACGTTCGGAGACTCTTCTTTCGCTATGTCTTTAACCTTCTGTGCAAAGTCTCTCTTGCCATCATTGGTTAAGCCATGTACCTTGCGTAGTACATCTTTAGTATTGTCCGTTATCTTAATCGGCATCGCGCATCCCTACTGGGACGTTCTGGCATGTACAAACGATAGTCTTGTTATCCTCTGTGTACCACGGGTCGCCATCTATAGCGTAAAACTCAGGCACCGCAAGTGTAGACCTGTTGCGCTTCGTGAGTTTGAATGAGCTATTGTTATTCACCTCTACATCTGCTGGTAAGTGAATCTCAATGAATGTTAAATGTGTACGCTCACCATCTATAATCTCGCTGGTCGATTTCTTTATGAATCTACACCGAACGGCAGGACGATAACTCCAGACCTCCGATGGTTCGGGTCCGGTAGTGAAGTCGTCAAGCGTTCCGATTTCTACAGCATCTCGCATATGTGGACGTGGTGCCATTAGTAAATCAATCGCCTGTTGTCTTGAATAAATGAATGCACTTGCGGGTCGATATCGAACTCTGTATAGCTACCTGAGCCCGGGACGCTATGTGAACGCATACCCTCGACACCTACTCGATTATACCAATGTGTTACCAGTGCTATAACCATATCATCATACTCAGGCAACCCATCGCCCCCAGAGAATTCTGTACCGCCAAAATCGGGTGATAGTTTAAGCTCAACTGCTACGTGTTCTAACTCAGTATCATACGAGACAAATACGGAAGATGTTTCTCCGTAACTCGGTGACGATATTGTATATTTAGTATTTACTGAATCAAAAGTCACTGTCACAAATTTGTATGAGCCAGTCCCTATGGCTCGAATCTGTGCCTGTAACTCTGTAGCAATAGCAGCACCGGACGTTAGCCCGGTAAGCGTCAACGTGATAGTCTGGAAGTTATCGCCATCGATAGAAACCAGAATCTCATTTGTTGCAACAGATGAAATGTCCGTTGATGCGCTTACGCCTGACTCGCTGTAGCCTTGTGAGAGCTCAGGATATCTATCAAGATGAACCTGCGATATCAAGAAACGTGCTGCTCTGCTAATAACACTACGCACGAACTCGGAGTCATCAACCCCGATTTCAGGATTCAACTGTACATCTGTGAGGATGCTGTCAATTTTGCTTGAGCTTAAACCTATCACCGCCATGTTATGCCTTTGCTTTAGCCTTTGCCTTTGGTTTCTCTGCTACCTTCACAGGCTCAACCCCGTTCAAAGTATCCTCTTTAGCCTTGAGTTCTACATCAAGTTTCTCAAGTTCAGCATAGTCATCGTTGAGCTTTTCTTGAGCCTCGATAGCCTTCTTACGGTTCTTGATTTCGCCCTGAAGTTTGGACAATCTCAATGAGTCAGCCTGTATCTTTAAATACTCTTTGTGTTTTTCTTCCCATTCAGGTGTTGAGTGTATCTCGTATCCTTTTGCGACATACCGTAAAGCTGAGCCACCGTGTGGCATAGCGAATATATGACCCTCTGGTGCGTACAACTTTACTGTCATAGTCTCAATCTTCGAGCCGTTAGGTCCCTGAATGTCCATGTATTCTAATAGCGGGTCTCTCTTTGCCATGTTTCCTCCGTACTGGGGAGAGCCGAAGCCCTCCCCGTATTTGGTTATTAGTCTTTGTTATCAACTAAGAGCTCTACGCCCCATGTGTCTTTGATTTCGCCTACACCAAACGAGCTTACAGCTACGAGCTCATCGGCTCGCAATGACTCATCAGCCTGATTAGCAATATCGAAGTCAAACTCATTGACAAACCCGATAGCTTGACCAGAGAAGATAGCAGTCTTGGTGTCTGGCTCTTCCTGTTGTCCCGTACCAGTACCAGCGGGAAGCTGGATAAATACAGGTATCACACCGTGAATCATTGGAAGGATGCCGTTTACCTGTGCGTTTTGCATGATGCTTTCGGCAATACTTTTATCGTTATTGCTATACAAGCCAAGCAAATCTTGATATACGTATGCGGTTACAGGCAAGTAATATGGAGTCGGAGCACCAGCAGCCCGTAATAGTGCTACAGCTTCTTGAATCAATGCCTCTGTGATGTCGACATTGGTTGTGCCTAGAGCCTGTGAGAAGCCATCGAACAGCGCATAGATTTCTGTATTCTTAATCTCTGCGTATGCTTCGCCCATAACGCGCCCGATGTCAACTGCTGTCTGACCTTTAGCTCTACGTTTAGCCAGTCGAGTCAGGGTTGTCATCAAGCCTTTTTCGCCCGGTGTAATCTCTACATCGGTCGTCTGGAATGCCGTGTTAGCAAGGTCTGTACCCTCTGCTACGGATGCCATAGATTGCTTGTCGTAAATAGGGAAAGACACGGAGCCTTTACCTTCTTCAAGCGGTCGATTAACTACAAGTGTCGAAAGGTCAACACCGATATACTCAGTTACTCGCGCTTGGTTGATTGACGTTTGAATTAACTCCGTCAGTGTGGTGGTGGTTGTTTCATCTGCCATGTTGTTTTAGCTTTCTTACACTAAGCCATTCTTAGCCTTGTACTCATCAAAATCTGTTTTGTTGAGATTACCCGGCACTAGCTCTCGTGTTTTGTGTTCTTTTGTCGGCACTCTGGGTTTACCAGTATCCAGCAGGGCATTAGCTTGTTTGCTTGCCTCTTCTGTTATGGTGTTTTTTAATACCTCAGCAGCCGATAAAACGTCATTGATTGTTTTTGCGTTTGGGATAATAGCATCAGATAAGTGACCCATATCGAGCTTGATTAATGCGTCTTGAGCCTCAGACTTAAATTCTTTAGATTCGATGGATGCTTTTAGCGCATCGTTTTGGGCTTGAGTCTCTTTATACAGCTCCTCAAACTTCCCATCGGTTATCTGTTGGATTTTCTTGTCCTGCTCAATCTTCTGATTCTGCTTATCCTCATACGATTGAATGCCAGCCTTAATACCAGCCGATATCCTACGGTCAACCTCAGCTTGAGTGATAACCGCTTCTTGCTTTTCGCCATCTTTAGTGTCAGCGTCTTGACCCGTTTCGCCCCCGTCCTGCGTTGGCTCTTCCGTTTCTGTCTGCGTTTCCTCTTCTGACATAACTATTCTCTGCTCCTCTTATTTTGTGTTGAGGCTTGAATCAGCATTGTTGTATCTGGTACTCTGATATGCTGGAATAATATAGCCCCGTCCGACCCCCCGGTCGTGTTGTACATACTTTATACCACAAAGTGCTTTAAGCATTCAAGTGGATTGCTCAAGCGTTCTTTATATCGCGCCTAATCTCCGCTATAGAGATATTGATTTTGTTGATATCGCTCCTGATACCATTGTTGAGTTTACGGTCAAACTTGTCCTCAAATTTATTCATTCTAGCCCATATAATCCGCATACCCCCGAACACTGTAGCTATATTGCTTACCACCGCGCCCAAAGCTATGTATAACTGATAATCACCCATCTGCTGAACCTGTCGCCTCCGCTGTTGATTGAATCCTTGCATCGACTCTAGCCTCATCTAGCTCGCTGGGAGGATTATTTCTGTATGTCACTGTACACCTGCAATTCGGATGGCTAGGCGGTACATCATCGCCAGAGCTAAACGTTTCATCAAAGGCTATCCAGCCCTCAGCCTGATTCGCTTCATCCATTTCTGATACCCGCTCATCGTTAGCCGTAATCCATCGTTTAAACTTCGCCCCTCGTATTTTTGCTAGTTCCTGAGCCCCGCTCTCTGTCGCGAATCGTTGCTCAGTTACTGCTATCGTTTTTTTACGGTCGCGCAACAGCTTAGCCCTAGCCTTCTCAACTCTATCGACTAACTCTTGACCCGTAACGCCTCTGTCAATTAAATCCCGCTTCAGCTTCTCAAGTGTCGCAGCACGTCCAGAGTCTAGCCCTTTAATCTCGTCCAGCTTGCCGACTAATCCCTCGAATCGCTTACCCTCAGCGATGTTGTCAGCTACCTTATTCGCTATCTTCTGGAGCTCAGTTTTGGCTAAGTTCCCGGCTATCTGTCGAGCCTGTCTGTCTGCATTCGCGAGTGCTGCTGCCGTTGTCTCTGGTGTTGCCCCGCCTGTAAACAATGTAGCCTTTAAAGCGTCCAAGTCTATTGACTCGCCCAGCGCAGCAAGCAAGGCAGCCTCGTCGTATAGACCGCCCGGTATGGTTACGCTTGCCAAGATAGCCTGTTTCTCTGCCTCTGTGAACTCAATCGGCATCATGCGGGTGTCTCATTGCTTCTGCGTAACGTTTCCGCTATTGCTGCATCACTCACAGCATCAATGATTGTCGATAGTTGTGGCTGGACATTGACTGCTAACGCCTGAATCTCTGCATCGTTATTAGCTACCACCTCATCGGGTGTACCTGCGCCCCGGTCAATGAACCTCGAGTTCTCTTGTTCTGCATCCAGTCGCTTCTGCTCTTGCGCTGGGTCTTCAACATCGCTCATCATTTCGAGCTGTTTAGTATGCGATACGATACCTGTGGTCGCGCCTACGTTCTGCCACTCTTCGATTCGGTTGACTGGTAACGTAAACTTGATATTGACTTGATAGTTTTCTATAGCCCCTTTGCCTGTTGGTCCCAATCGCGTATTCATCAACTTAACGCGCTCACGAACCCCCGGTCGAATATTAGCAATCATATAAGCTGCCTTATCAGCCATAGGTTTAAACTTGAGCTTCAGTGCTATGCCTGACGTTGAGCCTACGGAGCCGACTATCTGCTCGATGTCCGGGACGATTAATCCCATAAAGATATTCTCGCGTGTACGCTCCAGCCGTGAAGATGTACGCACCTCGTCAGACCCCTTCTTGATATAGAACGCATCACCCTCTGGAGGCAATGGAAGTAATTTATTCTCGCGTATTAGCTCTGAGTTTTCCTGTATATGCTTTAGGTCAAAGCCCTTGATAGCCAGCACACCGTCAGAATCGGATTTAATATCATCCCCCGATGCTGAGTCAATCTCGTTATACTCGTCCTGTTGCCCGATAAGGTCATCCGTGATGTGTGTTGCCATCTCCTCATTGACCACAAACACTACCACAGGCACAGCCCCGTATTGATGCTCAACTCTAGGGTGTTGCTCTGGCTCAAACCATTTGCCATCATTAACACTTGAGCTTTTATGAAACGTTATAATATGAGTATCTGTGTAAACAACTAATATATCGAGCGGGTCTTCGAGCATCACATCGCCCACAAACGCGCCAGCTCCAACAGTTGAGCGATTGATTACACCTATCTTCTCTCCATCGCTGTTGTATACGACCATCCACGCGAGCGGGTCGCGCTGTGTAATGACTATCTCATTGTTAATAAACTCATGAGTCTCTAGCCCATGCCCGTATATTAAAGCGTCCCGAAGCAATCCAGTGTCTAAAGAATCGAAGTTATTATCTGTGCCAACAGTCCTGTAAATCTCTGGTGACTCGACAACCTCCTCGCCCTCATCTGTATCGTCTACCGTTTCGATATCAGTGATGTTATACGGTGTACCTGCAATCGAGCCAGTATATAAGTCAATCCCAAACTTAACGAAGTTTGACACCTTCTCTGACTTAGGCGAGCCGTCTGCGTAGAGTTTGCCTTGCCCTATGATAGCGTGTTTGCCGTCATAGTAATTCTTGCGGTGTTGCATGTCTGCTCTAGCGTCTGCGCCTGAGAGCCAGATTTCTTCGTATTGTTCGGGTGTTAAGTCGTGCATATTGTTTCCGTCTGCGCTTGTTCGATGCGCTCTTTCGCTATATTAAAATAGTCGTTGTCCATTTCGATGCCGATGAAGTCGCGCCCCGTATTGTGACAAGCGACTCCTGTGGTGCCTGAACCCATTGTGAAGTCTAGGACTGTTTCGGATTCGTTGGTGTATGTCTTTATCAGGTACTCCATTAGAGATACAGGTTTTTGTGTGGGGTGGATTCCTCTGCGAACCTTTTTAATCTGTATAATAGATTGTTTCTTTTTGTGTGTTGCTGTTACCTTCTCGCCTTTTCTACTGTGTGTCATGTGTGAACTCTCACTTTCGCTTTGAGCCATACTATATGTTATTGGCTTCTCATATTTCTCGCCCTGACTGTCATAGGCTGGAGCCCTTGTGTAGAATACAGCGATATCCTCATGCTTTCGCATTGGCTGGAATCGGGCATAGTTGAATCCAGAAGGCACACCTTTGTCCCAAACCCAGCAATACTTAAACATCCCCATATTCGAGCTAATCAGCGTAGTCGTAAACGGCTGGCTCGCTGTCATAACGATAGCCCCATTAGGCTTGATAACCCGCTTGAGATGCTCCCACATCGGCTCAAGGGGTATCACTGAATCCCACTTGCAAGCCGTAGTCCCATATGGCGGGTCGGTCAACACCATATCGACTGAGCCGTCCGGGATGTCGCGCATCTTCTCTAGGCAGTCACCGTGAATTAGTTGCATTTACATTCCCATCTCTGCGCGATTAAAGCTGAATAGCTCCGCGCTTGGTTTGCCTATGTGTGTATATATCGCGTATCGCATAGCGTCCATAGCATCATCGTTAATCTTGACTGGCTCGTCCATCGGGTTATCGTTCTTGTCTACGCGCCATGAGTACGTAACAGCCTCGTTATTTATGTTTACGTTATCAGGCTTGCTGTGTATCCGTAAGGCTTGGCAGAAGTCTATCCCTGCTGCCACTGAGCCGGGACCCTTGTATGCTGGGACAACGTTGTAACCCGCTCGCTTCAACTCCTCGATTCTGTCTGGCTCTGCTGCATCACAATATATTATGATATGTTTCGATACCTTGAGCTCACCCATGCGCTTGACTAAATCGTTTGTGGTCATGCCTGACTCATATATTAACTCGTCAAGGTATGCGTCTGCCCCGTCCCTGAACCCCACATGCGTTAAAGACATAGGATGGTTGTACCCAAAGTCCAGCCCCATACACTCATCATCGAAGCTGTCCGGGTAAGCGTCAAACAAGAAGGCACTGTATATCAGCCCCTTGAGATTGCCCCATTTGCCATCGAGATAGACTGACTTGAAGTTCTTGGACTTCCTCGCCATCTCCTCAAGCTCTGCCTTGTACTCATCATCTATGTACTCGTTGTCCCGGTATGTCGTGACCTTTACAGTGCTGGACTGTGGCGGGTTGTCGAAAAACTTACCCTTGAGATAGTGCATTATTGATATCGGGTTAAACGAATAAACAATCTGTTTATAGCCCGGAGTCTCGCCACGTATACGCAGATTAATCTGGTTCAGGTCATCATCAGTAAACTCTGTCGCCTCCTCGACCCACACAAACGATAGCCCGTCAATAGATTTGAGCTTCTCTTGGTCATCCAGCCCGATGCACCATATCTCAGAGCCATTGATAAACTTGAACGTAAAGTCAGTCCGGTTGATGGTGCAGAATTCTAAAAGCCCCCAGTGACTCAGGCGAGACTTGAGCAGTGCGAATACAGACCGCTTGATGGTTCTAGCTACCTTACGAAACGCGCCTATCCTATGCCCTGATTCGCTAATCATCTGCATGATACACTTGTCAGCGCAGAAG
>Ga0255047_10001498_pt1 | contig 16841 bp, 37 predicted proteins | sample JV7_2_1_MG_FD_183640 | JGI IMG/M metagenome (GOLD analysis project Ga0255047, IMG submission 183640) | Seawater microbial communities from Jervis Inlet, British Columbia, Canada - JV7_2_1 | ecosystem: Environmental > Aquatic > Marine > Inlet | place: Canada: British Columbia | collected 2016-10-06 | reverse complement strand
ACTGAATATGTAACACAGGAGATAATAGATAAGGATGCGAATATATCTACTGTTACTGTTCCTTAGCTTCGGGTGTTCTAATGTTGATAGACATTCAACAATCTCAGAAAGTGTGGGTTCTATTGACGCTCATGCAAACTATATTGATTCTATTGTGGATCATAGTATTAAAGTGGGTGATATTAGCACTTTGCCTACTATTAAAAAACATACTAAGGAAATTCGAGCCGAGGGGATTGAAATTAAAAAAAGAGAAAAAGACTTCATCGAAGAAATAGCTGACTTGAAGGATACCTCGTTTTTTAGAAAAGCCGTACCCTGGATCCCTGTTGTAATTGGTGCCGGCATATTCCTCATGAGTTGGCTGCTTACAAAAAACATAAGCGACACAGTTTTTGGTGCGGTTGTGTTCATGTCGGGTATAGTAATTAATATCTTTTGGACCTTTACCGAAAAACACATAGGAAGTATATTTTTGTCCTTAGCTGGTTTTGCGGTTGTTTGGTTTATTGTTAATTATGATACTAGAAAAAATAAGAACTTGCAAAGAAGCAAAAGCCGATTAATATGAGCTAGCCTTTCAATTTAATTAAATTAATAAATTGAGTAGATAAAAGGCTACTTGTCCGAGTGGAGCTAGCTCCCAGTGACACTTATTCAAATTGTTAAATAAGTTTTTCAAATTCTTATTAATAGTTTGGTTTCTACTGTAACTCCCTTTCGTGCTTGGTTGGGAGTTTTTTTGTCTATGTATACTGTATGTTTTATGTACTATATTAAATAAATATATATTTTTTTATTATTTTTTTTTAAAAAACACTTGCGTTAATATTAATTATGTATATATTCAAGTATTAACAAAAACGAAAACAAGGAATAAGAAGATGATAGTTAATTTTAAAAACAGAGCAGATCTTGGTGAATTTAAAGTAATAAAAAAAGGTAAGTTTTTTTATACTCTAAAAAAAATAGGATCATACGGATACCCATTTGATCAGACTATTGAAGAGTTTAACAATGACTTTGAGATTTCAAAATAAAATAAACGCCCTTCGGGGCAACCAAGGAGAATGAAGATGAAGACAGTAAAAAAACCAAATTTTGAGAATTTGAAAAATATGACTAGTAAGCAAGGAAGATGCTTCAGCGATTTGTGCGACACGATCCACGACGCTCATGAGTTTTTAGTCAAAGGTTATGGTAATTATCACCAACGATTAGACGCTAAAAAGAAAATTGAACAGGCTAAAATAGATATGGTTTTTTTGTTAGCCTAAACTAAATAAACAATGCCCTACGGGGCAACAATCAAAGGTAAATAAGATGACCAGTACACAATCACAACTAGTCAATAAAGAAATTGACGACCATTTTTCTGAGAGATACGGCAAAGCAAATTTTCTCAGTATTTTCGGTATAGATGAATCCAATTTCTCGAAGATGATTAGCGGTGAAAGAAAAATGCCTAAGTATCTCAAGATAATAATGGACAGAGAAAAAGAGATCTTAAGGCTCAATAAAGTCATTGAAGTGATTAGCCCGAACATGGATACAAAAGAGATAATAAGCCACTTAGAAAGCCAAGAACGCGAAACTATTAACGATTTGCGCATAGAGCTAGACAAGTATAAATCAGCCCTGCGCATGGTCCAGAATATACAAAAGGCGGCAAACATGATAATCGAGAAGCTAGAAAAATGAAAGAGTTCATAGTTATTTACGATGTTCAAGACATTTACTCAGTATGTAAATATAGACGGCATGATATTGTCATGGCGCCAAACAAGACAGAAGCGGGGAATCTGATCAAAGGTCGAGCCGGTGTTACCATCGTGAGAGTGGTGCAATTATGAGTTGCGAGATTTGCGGAAAGGGATGCGATTTATTTAGAATAAGTGGGCAATACTGCCAAGCTAAACAAAAAAGGAAGAAGTAAGATGATGACCCAAGAAATAGAAAAGCGTAAGTTCATCAAAGCACCACAGGACGGCACAGATTGCGACGGATGCCGAAAGCATATAAAAGGCCGTGGCGATGTTCTGAGGTTCTCCCAGCGCGATGAAGCCGGTAAGTATGAAATTAAATTCCTGTGCATCGAATGTGCATGGAAGCATTAACAAAAAGGAAAAAACAAAATGCACATAGTACAACCAACACCAAGACAGAGAGAAATTGAGCAATCATTTGTTTGTAAAAAACCCGCCAAGGTATACAAAAAGCATTATTTAAAAAAAGACGTATTTAAGGCCGAGTTATTAAAGCGAGGAAAGCGATTGTATGACGTCGCCGAGTATTTAGGTTTAAGCACTAATGCAATATATAATTGCGTCCAGGGATTAAGGCCATTAGACGAAAAGAGTGTAAACGATATTTGTCGGCGGTTTAAGATGAGTAGAAAGGTAGTAGCAGAGCTTAGGTAAAATCAGAGCCTCACTTGATGGTGGGGCTTTTTTGTAAGTAGCTATTGAAAATAAATAAAAGTAAACTTATAATAAAAACGCCCTCGAATGGCAACTAGATATTTAAAATAAAAAAAACAGGTAGAATATGAATTATAATTATTCACGTTCTTTTAATATCCCTTCTCATGTTGAGATTATGGATTATGAAAAGACAAAAGAAAACAACGAGTCCATCTTAATTTTTAAAATTAGTGATGAGGAGAGAAAATACATAATAAAAGCTGAGGATTTCAGCACTTGCGAGTGTGGTCAGCTTAATTTGAAGTTTGGCTATATAAAGTCAAACAATAGCATGAATGTATATTGCTTGCATTGCAATAAAAAATATCCCAAAGGCTTAAAGCTTTTAAAAAACAAAAACTCAAGAGACAATAAGCACTCTTATTTTTCTGATTTTCAGATTGATAGGAATAGATACTTTTGTGAAATTTGCCATAAAAAAAGCTTCCTCCAAATTCATCATATTATTGAAGTAAAAGACGGCGGTAGCAATGATGCCGAAAACTTGCAGCTGCTTTGTAGTGATTGTCATATGTTAACACATAGCGTCAGAAACATAAAGGCAGGTTTATAATGGCTAAAGCACTCCCGTATTTTAAGTTCTTTTGCTCCGAGTGGAACGATGGAGACATAACACTTGAGGACATGAAAACCCAAGGCGTTTTTATCAATATATGCTCTTATTATTGGTCGCAAGAGTGTGAAGTTTTTGAAGAAAAATTACAAAAAAGATTCAAAAAATATTCAAAACAGATCGAAAATTTAAAAAAAGAGAAAATTATTTTTTCAGAAAATGAAAAAGTTGTGATTCGTTTTTTAGACAAACAGTGGAATGAAAGAGAGTCAATTAAACTCAGAAATCAACAAAATGGGAAAGCGGGCGGTAGGCCAAAAAAAACCCAGTCGGTTATTTTTGGGAAACCCAAAGAAAACCCAAGTGAAACCAATATAGAGAAGATAAGAGAAGATAAGATAAGAAAAGAAAAAAGTAAACCAAAAAAAGATATTCCTTCTTTTTTAGATTCTTCCATTTGGAATGATTTTGTAGCCATGCGAAAAAGTATTAAGAAGCCTTTGACGGATCGAGCAATTAGCATGATTTGGAAAAAGCTTCAAGGGTTCGATAATGCAAACGAAAGCCTGGAGCAATCTATTTTAAAATGTTGGCAAGATGTATTCCCGGTAAAAAAAGATTATCCATTCAATTTGGAAATGAAATCATTTACGGAAGATACACAAGGATTTAAGACGGCAGGGAAAAGTTTTTTTATTGACAAGCAAAAAGGGAAAGTATTTAATGAAGACGGAAAAGAAAGCGATGATTTTTATTGGTGCAGTGATGATGGATTTTACCCTAAGGCGTGGAGTTAACCATGAGAGCTGAAATAGAATCAAGGCTTGGTGTTTGCCGAAACACAAAAGGAAGCCGCAGCTATTACGATTGCCCAAAATGCACCGCAAAAGATCCAAGGGGGCATTTGGTCGTTAGCTGGAATGAAGATAAATTTGTCTGCAACCATGTTGATTCATGCGGCTTTGCGGGCACAATTTCAAAGAGCTTAGGCTTTGAATTAGGAATAAAAAAAAATGTCAATACACACACGTTTTATGCACCGCCAAAAGAAGAAATGAAGACAGTTTACAGTGTTGGAGAAATAACACCGGTAGACTTCAAGATCGAAAGAGATAAAGAAAAGTACAATCCAAATAACGACAGAATACGCCAAATAAAGGCTTTGTTTCCGTCAAATTCTCAATTAGTTGTCTGTATTGACTCTCAGTATGGGAATTTAATTTCTATGCCCTCAGAGGCTTTAGAATACGATCCTAAAAATTACACTCATTTCAAAGTAAATGCAGGAGGTTCAAAAGCAGAGGACATAAAAGAGTATAAATATACACTTGTCGAATGTGATGACATTGCTGATATGAAAATACAGGGCGCGTATATTAAGCAATTAGGCTTTCCGGTTGCATCTCTTACTTGGTCGGGCAATAAATCACTTCATGCGGTTATCAAAATTGAAGCAGACACACACGACGAATATAAAAGGCGTGTTGCCCTGGTTCATGAGGTTTGCGCATCAGTTGGCTTTAAGATTGATAAGACAAAAGACTGCTGCAGGTTTACAAGATTGGCAGGATCAATTAATAATAAAACCCAAAAGATACAAAGGCTTTTAGAGGTCAATACGGGGGCGCGTGATTGGAATGAATGGGAAACTAGTATTCTCCCGAAAATGATTGTCACCGAAAATGTTTTAAATTCAGCTCAAGTAAAAACAAGAAGTGTTGAGTCGGGTTTTTCTAGTGGATTTGCAACACATGATTATAATGACTCCGGCTTAAAATGTGGCAATTTAACTTTATTAACCGGCAAGAGAAACCAAGGTAAAACGACTTTTTCTAGGCAATTAGTTGTAGCGTCGGCTATTCAAGAAATCAAATCTTTTGTGTGGTATGGGGAAGGAGACAAAGAAATAGAGAAAGGGTATTTTACTCGAATAATTGCCCATGAAGACGAAGTCTTAGAAGATGATAACGGGTTTGGTCGTGTTATTTGGTATGCAGACGACAGGGCAGAGGATCGTTTTAATAAAGTTTATGCCCCTTATATAGACATGTATGTAAAACCAATATCTTTAAAAGTTCCTGTATTCACAGATTTGATTTCAAGAATGACCGACAAAGCCAGGCAGGGAACGAAGTTATTTGTAATTGATAACATGATGAAATTAACCGCAGATCAAAAAAACACTTTTGACGCTCAGAAGATGATTATATCAAAGCTTAAAGAATTTGCGGATTTTTACGCGGTTCATATTGTTATTATTGCCCATCCAAAAAAAGGCGATGGCGATCAAAGTGTAAGTGGCGCAATGGAACAGGAGAATACCGCAGACACGATACTGAGATTTAAGCGCGTTTTTTCTAGTGATGAAGTAGGCAAAAAATTTGGCTTTCCAATGTCAGAAGCTAGAAACGTTACGGCGATGGTATTGAATGAGAAAGTCAGAAATGGAGGTAAGCAGCATCCGATGTACATGGCGTTCGATGAAGTAAAACAGATAAATATTGATTTATCTTATCTTGATGACGTTTCATTTTTAGCTAGTCATTATTTAGATACAGGATTTTATTCAAGGCCCGTAACTAATTGCGAAGACCGCGGCGGGGTAAGCGTTAACGGAATCGAGCCGGAAAGATTTTAATAAAAGGAGATAAGAAAATGCACAGACAAAAAGAACTAGAAGCAATCAAGACCAGTGAGAAAAACGAGCCGGTCAGCGAGCAAGTAAGGAAGGCAAGATTAGAGGCAGAAAGGTTGCTAGGGGTTAAATATAAAACAAAATAAAACTTTTTTTAAAAATCGCTTGTAATTATATTAATTATGTATATTAATAATAACATCAAACAAAACAACCAACAAGGAATAAGAAAGATGAAAACAGATTATCAAACAGTAGCAGAAATTCTCGACAACAACCCAACAATCGAACTTGCTGATATTTCAGATGTGACTGGACTTGGAATTGATTTTATAATGGATTGCGAAGAAAGATGGTCAAGAAGCTAATTTAATTAAAACGCCCTTCGGGGCAACAAGGAATAAGAAGATGAAAGATTTTAACTTAGATAAACCATATAACAGTTATGAGGCTACAATCTACACGAAGGATTATGTTACTACAGAGCCTGTTAATGTCCTAGATATTAATACTGAAAAAGGAACTGCAAAAGTAGAGTTGAAAAGCTCAACGTGGAAAACTAAATCTTGTGGATCTTATCGTCACAGAGAACAACATACTATTAAGTTAGAGTATTTAAAAGTAGTAGACAATAGAAAGTTTATAAATGAAATCCCCGAAGATTTTTGTATTTAAATAAACGCCCTTCGGGGCAACCAAGAGGATGAAGATGAATCGCAAATTAATCAACTTATTCAAAAAGAAAATGACTTCAAAACGTGATGAACAAATCAAGCTACACGAAAAAATTGATAAGTACTCAGAACAGGAACAGGACAAAGCTTATCAGCAAGCGGAAATAGAACTTAATAACAAGTGGTTTCGTGAAATGATTATGGCAGGTGCGAGAGGATGATAATAAAAGACATTACAGGCGATGATCCACCAAACGCAGAAGACATTACAATAAAGTTCGAGAATCAGAGCGGGAATAAGTTTATCATGTATTATGAGAATTTTACGGATGATTGGGTAATTGAAGAAGAAGGCTATGAAGGGACTTATTTAGTATTCGAGTCAATTCGAGAAGCAGAAGAAGCCGTTAACATAATTAAAAGGAGCGTGTAGGATGACTAAACCATTATGTGCTTGGTGTCTTAATGAATACAGCGAAGAACCATTCTGTTGTGAGAAGATGGACTACGAGAATACTAAGATAAAACTTGCGGAGGCTAGGGAGGAGATTGAATCTCTAAAAAAAATCGAACAAGACAGGTACAGATCAGCAAGCAAGGCTTTTGGCTTAGTTCCTCCAATGGATAGAAAAAGAGGGAAACTAAACCAAGGAGATGAAAGTGAAAAGAACTAAAGAGGAGTTAATAGAAGATATCGAGAATTACACCAGTTGGGCTGAGGATTGTGCCAAGAGGGCTGATAAGTACGCCAAGAGGGCTGAGTATTACATCAAGTTGGCTGAGAATTACGCTGAGTGGGCTGAAGATTACACCAAGTGGGTCAAGGATCACACCAATAGGGTTGAGTACTACACCAAGAAAGCTGAACACCACACCAATAAGGCTGAGGAAGCACAGAAAGAGTTAGACGAACTAAACCAAGGAGCGAAGGATGAATAACATAGCTGAGTATAAGATCCAAGTGGATAGCTTAAAACGTGAGAATTACATGATTAAAAGAGAATTAGAACTAGCAACAGAGGAAATAGAAAGGATGAAGACTAAGAAAGCATGTGGTAATTGTAGTGCAGGTTGTGCGCAATCTGAGGTAACTGGCTTACCCTGTAGTCCCAAATGATACACTATCATGGCTCACCTATGAGTGGAGATAAATTTGACAGAACAAGATTTTATGAAGGTAGATCAGCAATGGTAAGTTTTGCGTGTACTTCTGATTTAGCTTTAATTGCTAATGTATGCAATACGTTCTGCATTGATAATGGTGCTTTTAGTATTTGGAACAAAGGCGGAGAAATAGACAGAGATAAATATTATTCATTTCTTAGGAAATGGCACTTACACCCTGCTTATGATTTTTGCTTGATCCCCGATGTTATAGAGGGTGATGAACACGACAACAAAAAACTGCTTGAAGAGTTCCCCAAGGATATAAAAAGAGGTGTTCCAGTTTGGCATTTGCACGAGTCTTTGGAGTACTTACAATACATGGTGGATAACTACGAGATGATAGCTCTTGGATCAAGTGGTGATTATTCTTGCCCAAATACATCAAAATGGTGGGAGCGTATAAATGAGGCTTTTATAGTTATTTGTGATGATCTAGGAAGACCAAAAGTGAGAGTTCATGGTTTAAGAATGTTAAATCCCGAAGTATTCACTAAGTTGCCGTTTTATTCGACAGATAGCACAAACGCAGTTAGGAATGCATCGAGCTTAGATAGATTCGGAGGATATAAGCCACCTTCATATTGGCAGAGGGCTGATGTTATAGCTAGAAGAATAGAAGCGCATCAATCGTCACCTTTTTTTACTGCTCAACCAATACAACAGGAGTTATTTTAAATGCTTAAAGTAAATGATATTTTTCACTCAATCCAAGGCGAAGGTGTTTTTGCAGGTCAACTAACAACATTCATAAGACTTAGTGGTTGTAATGTTAAATGTAATATTAAAAAGTTTTGTGATACTGATTACAATAGTGGTGAATTATTAAGTGAAGATTATATCTTATCAAAAATTAAACACAGGATAGTTTGCATAACTGGTGGCGAACCACTAGAGCAAGATATAGAAAAATTATGTTATACACTCCGCGCCAATGGTCACCAAGTACATTTACAAACAAGTGGTACTATTGATATAAGTAAAGATCTTTATGCTTTAACTAATCATGTCGTTTGTTCTCCTAAATTACCTGTAAGTAAATTAAGGCTTCATAGGTGTGATGAAATCAAAGTGGTGTATATAGGACAGGATATAAACCAATACTATAAATATGGAGACGCCAATAACCATTATATACAACCATTAGAGAAAGAAGGATCTTACAACACTAATGAGGTTTTAGTAGAGATGGAAAAACACATTAATAATAAATGGGTGCTAAGTGTTCAAACCCATAAGTTATTGGGGTTAAGATAAAATGATAATAACTAGCCCCGCAGTTTTGTGGATGAAGAAGAAGAACGGGCGAGAAAACGCACTCAATCTAAATTGGTACAGGAACGCCCACTACATGAAGCTTGACAAGGCAAAGAAAGCCTATAAGCAGCTTATTAAAAATCAGATACTGGCATTGCCAAAAATGGGAAAAATTGAAATATCTTACTCGTATTATCTGAGGCAGAAAGCAGACCTGGGAAACGTTCACGCAATATTAGAAAAGTTCTTCCTGGATGCCTTGGTCGAGCTTGGAAAGATTGACGATGATAATTGCGAGATTATAGCCAAGGATTGCAAAGAGTTCATAGAGTATGATAGGAATAATCCTAGATGTATAATTGAAATAAAAGAGGTAAAAAATGAGCCGTGACTTTGGAGATTTAAGCGACTTTGATCCACCAAAAATGAAGATTCCAAAAATGAGAAAAATAGAAATTAAGCCAAGAGATCCAGTGGAAATTATAGCAGAAGAAGAAAGCGAAAAAAATAAAAAACGTGGACGAGTTCTAGGCTTGTTCTTATGGGTTTTATCAATAACTTCGATATCTTCTTATATTTTTTTAAAATTAAACTAACAACAAACAACAAGGAAAAAACAGAAATGAAAAACAAAATAGTATTAGCAGTGGTTGGAGTGCTTTTCGCACTGTTTGCTAGCGTGGTATTCATGAACGCAAAATCAGCAATTCATGAAATAGTAGCTTTATTATCGGCAATAATCACGGCACTTTGCCTAATTGGTTATGCTGTATTAAATGAGATCGAAATGGCAGGAGTTGCCATATTAAAAGAACTAAGAAAGGGAGATAAGTAAAATGAGCAACGAAAACGATATAGATATGTTAGACCCGACGAAATTCTTTAAAATCAGCGGTAACGTCACAAACATTAGAGAGCGTGTATATAACGACACGACGACTAAATACTTGATGATTGAAGACGCGTCAAATGCAGAATGGCCTAATTACTTTGAGGTCGAGTTTTATAAAGATAAAGCCAATTTAATCACAGGCGTAAATGTCGGCGACTTTGTGACCTGTAATATTAATTTTGGCGGTCGAAAATGGGAAGATAAAAACACAGGTGAAATTAAAGGATGTTTCTTTTCGCTTAAAGGTTGGAAGGTAGAAGTCAGCAACGGCGTCCAACAATTTCAACAGGGGCAACATCCGCAATACCAGGCCCCGGTGTACACACCGCCACAAGAAGCTTTTAAGGAAATTCAGCCGATGGTGGGTAATGATCCGCAGCAGGTCAAAGATATTGACGATCCGGAAGACTGCCCTTTCTGATTTAAACCACTTAGCCCCCGATCATTAAAAAATCATAACTAATAAAACATGATTTAATCTAAAAATTATAACTTGTGAAGGGGCTTTTTTTGTTTTATTTTAATACTTTTTTATTATTTATACTTGTATTTATATTAAAAATATATATAATTAAGTATCAACAACGAAACAGATAAGGAAAAATAAAGATGAATGATTTAATAAGAGTAAGAACTTGGGGATTTGATTTCGATGGAAAAAAATCAAACATGTCAAAAGTTCAATATATCAAATCACTAGAAGAGATCAGCGGAACTTACTGGAAGATAGAAAAAGCTTAATCAACAAAGCCCCTTAGGGGGCAACAACCAAGGACAAAACAAGATGAGCAAGAAGATAATATCAACATATTACAACAAAGGATATAAGGCATTAGTTCCCCGTGGCACTTCAATGAAAGAGGCAAAGTCAGCTATCCATTCACACATAATGAGGACACGCAATGCGGACGGCGTTCCGGTGTGGTTCGAGGGTGAACATGTCGGGCCATATACGATTTACAGATTCGACATTTGGTTTTAATAAAGTTAATAAAGGGAATAGAAAGATGAGAACAAACATACATTTGCACACAGAAGACAACGACGAGATGGCAATCAGTACGAGCGACGATTTTTTAAATAACTTTTGGATTCAGATCGGCGACGCAACTATTTTCATGACGACAGAAAAAGCTGCGGAGTTGTCCAGGATGATCGACGACCGATTAAAAGAGGAGGCGGGAAAATGAGAGAAATATTATTTAGGGCTCAATGCATCGACGGCGACGAATGGAAAACGGGGCACTATGTCGAGGATAATAAAACCGAGGCGTTTATCGTTGACGAAAACCTCTATGATGGATACCACCGCGTCAAACCCGAAACAGTTGGTCAATACACAGGGCTAAAGGATAAAAACGGCACTAAGATTTTTGAGGGGGATATAATTATACTTAGACACAATAAGCATTATTGGAAGTTTGAATGTAAAGCTATAGATGGGATGTCTCTATATTTTATTGAAACATCTAACAATTTAACCGTAGATGAAGATGACTTTTACACTTATGAAGAAAATACAGAAAACGCAGGTATAAGAAACGAAATATGTTTTACAAACTCAAATGATATTGAAATAATCGGCAACATCCACGAGGCAAAACAATGAACAGAAGCAAGCAAAATATTAAAGATGAATTACACAGAGTCATAGTCAATACATGCAATAAGATAGGTTGTACTGATTGTCCTTTGAAATGGCCTAAGGATGAAGATGGTAATAGTTGCCAAAGCGATTTTTTAATTATGAGATTAGCAGAGGCCGACAAATGAAATTACTTTTAATCTTAGCCCTTAGCATATCAGCAGGGGCACAGGAATACGCGATTAAGGATGTCATCAATACACTCGTGAAAGTCGAAAGTGACGGGGACTCAAAAGCCATTGGCGATAATGGTCGAGCGCATGGCTTATTGCAGATTCATCCAATTATGGTAAAAGAGTGCAACCGGTTATTAGGTCGCGATGAGTTCACTTTAAAAGATAGATTCAGCCCAAGCCGGTCAAAGTATATGGCTACAGTATTTTTAAGCCGTCAGATAAGCTTGTATGTAAAACAGTGCGGAAAATATCCCGATGAGTTAACACTAGCTAACTCCTGGAACACAGGACGAATTTTCAATAAAATAAACAGAAAATATATAGTAAGATATAAACTAAAAAAGAAGGTTTAAATATGAATGAAGAAGTAAACGAAATGGACAAAAAGCTCGATGAGATTAAACAGGAACTTAACAGAATTAGGACTCCAGTCGATGACTCGATCACTCTTGATAACTATAAGTTTCTTTTGAAAAAGACAGGATTAAGCCAAAAAGAAATCGCAAAGAGATTAGGCATTAGCGAACTAACCATATCGGGAATTAAGCAAGAAAGAATGAAGCTACACAAGAAACACATTTTAAGTCTAATCGGCTTAATAACAGTAATAAACAACGAAAAAAACTAAGGATATAAATAAGATGAGTGAAATAGTAAAGAGCGAAGAAGTAAAAAACGAAGTTGCTAAATCGTTTGAAGATCAAAAATTCGAATCATTACAACGGAAAGCAATGGCCTTAGCCAAGTCTGAATTAATCCCTAAACAATTCCAGGGGAAGATAGCGGATTGTATTATTGCGGTAGATATGGCAGAGCGCACAGGATCTCCAGCATTAGCGGTATTGCAAAGCCTTCATGTCATTCATGGCAAGCCTTCATGGAGTTCACAGTTCATTATTGCAGTCATTAACCAATGCGGAAGATTCGAGCCCTTAAGATTTCATATCACAGGCGAAGGCGATGACTATGGTTGTGTTGCCTATACTCATTACATAGGAGACGAGAAGACAAAAGAAAACGCTATTAAGTCGCCACGCATCACAGTTGGAATTGCTAAGGCCGAGGGATGGCATGGAAAAGCTGGTTCAAAATGGAAGACGATGCCGGAACTTATGGTTCAGTATAGAGCTGCAACTTTATTCGGTCGCCTATTTTGTCCCGATTTGCTAATGGGAATGCAGTCAGTTGATGAACTAGCCGACATTAGAAAAGAGCAAAACGCAATTATATTGCCCGAGTAAATTAACCGGGGTTCAATCGAGCCCCACAAATAAAGGAAGAAGATGAAACATAAAATAGGCGACAAGATAACTATTAATAAAATAGCTTATAAAAATTTCTGTGGTTATGATGATTATGGTTTTTGCATGAAAATTTGCACAGTAAGAAGAGTGAAAGATAAGAGTGTTTTTATAACAGGAAAAAAGACAATCAAAAGCACTAAAAGCAGGCCACGACGATTGGATAGCGGAAGATGTATATCTGAAAATATATTTATTGGATCAATGCAGGTTTATGAAGTCAAAGAGTCCATAGGCAGAAATCCATTTTACGTACCATGCAATAATTTCTATGATGAAAAATAAGATGAAACAAAACGAATTGATCAAAATCACAGACAAAGAATACTTCGCCGCGGAAGGTTTAAACGCATCAAGTTTAAAACAGTTTGCCAAGAGTCCCGCACATTATAAAGCTCATCTAGAAGCCCCAAATAAGCGCAGTACGGCTTTTGATGTCGGAAGCTTGACACATTCCTTGATACTGGAAGGAAAGCAACAGTGGGAAGTGATAGAAGGCCGGCGCAATGCAAATATAGTTAAGGAAGCTATAGCAGAATGTGAGGAGCGCGGAAACTTAGCAATTAAGCCAGGTGAGGACGCAGACATTTTAGCAATGAATGAAAGTGTAAAAGCTCACGGCTTCGGTAAGTATTTAGGCAAAGATCCCGAAAGGTCAGAGCTTGCAGGCTTTGCAGTTGATCCCGATACAGGCCTTTTATTAAAAGCCAAGTTTGACTATGCACCGGCAACAGGAAGTGTTTTATTCGATCTTAAAACGTGCCAAGATGCCTCAGAGCGTGATTTTAAGCGGTCAATATGGAAATATGGATACGACGTTCAAGCGGTTCATTATTTACATGTGGCCAAGCTTTGTGGCATGGAATACGAGCAGTTTATTTTTGTAGCGGTCGAAAAGTCGGCCCCATACGGAACTAATGCAATAATGCTTGATAGTGAATCATTGGAACGGGCAGAAAATAAATACAGATTATTGCTAGAACACTTTAAAGCTTGTAAGGAAAGCGAGAACTTTTCTCATTGCTACGGCGATGATTTGAAGCAAATAAGCATTTGACTAAAAAATAATACGGGGTAAAATAAAGGACGTTGATACTTCATCTTGTCAACTTCCTTGGCCTCGCTTTCATCGGCGAGGTTTTTTTGTGCTTAAAATAAAGAAAGTTACACTTTTATTCAATATTTATGCAAAACACATTTGTAATAGTTTCACTTTTGTGTATAGTCTTTACATCAACAACGAAACTAACCAAGGAGATCGACATGCAAAAATTAACTAAAGACCAAGAACTTAGAGCTGATTCAATGAAAGATTTTTACCCCGCTCTTTAAGGGGAGGTTTGTTATGAATTGGGAATATTTAAAGCCGTTAGTTAGTGATAAAGTTTTCAAATATCTACTTGGATTTGCATCGGAAAATGGGAGTGTGGACAGGACAGATATAAGGAGGATTTTAGAAAAACATGGGCAAGAAATCGAGTACACTTTTTACGGTGATTTTAACACAGAAAAAGAATTAATAAAATGGAGCGAAGTATATAAATGACTAAAAGATTTTTAAATAAAGGAAACCAAATGCACAAACGATTAAAAATAAGCGCAGAACTACACGCAGAAATCAAAAAGGAAGCTAAAGACAAAGGCATGTTCATTGACGAGTTTTTAAGGCTTCTGATGGATCAGCATAAGATAGTGAACGAGTTAAATAAAAGGAAGTAATAAGATGCAAGTAACAAAGTTCATCACAGGTTCAGAGGCGATTGAGGTCTCAAATATTCACAAAGATTTTAATAGGTCACAGGCTCTTTATATCGGAGAATATGATGATCGAGTACAACTATTCTTTAAAGACTTAGGCCACATGAAACAATTCGAAGAGCAATTAAGCAAACAGATCAAAGAGATTGAGAAATGAAAAGATTCAAGATAGAAAGCCCACACGGAACACACAAGAAAAGATTCAGGTCGATGCAAGATGCAATAGCTTTTAAAAATACGCTTTGCCCATTTCAGAACTGGGTTGTAAAAATAATAAGATGACAAAATCACTTTAAACAAATATCAAACAATGGGACATAGGATAGGCAGGGAATGACAAAGCTAATAAGAAGAAAGACAAAAGAGTATATAAGCAAAGCTAAAGAACACATAGACGATAAAAACCTAAGCTTCTTCATGGGGGCGATTATAATGGCGGCGATATTCATGGGCGTAAGAAGCTGCGATGATGCACAGGAAACACAGGCAAGGGAGAAGGAGAGGCAGGAGATATTCGAGTTTTTGACTAAGTAAAAGGAAGTGATGAGATGAAATCAGTATTACCAAAATATAAAGATATAGATAAAGTGGCCATGGATGCGGCTGAGAAGATATTCAGCTCAGTATCTAGCATGCAAGCCCCGACAATTAGCCAGGTTCAAACAATGTTGGACCTAGGGGTGTTTAAGGGGAATGAAAAGCAAAAAGCAAATAGCTTAATTGGATTATTGGAAGTGGTGGACGAGCGCGGGCATAAGTTCCCAGGTTTTTATGATAAAAACTCAACAAAGTCGGAATTTATTTGTCCTAAAGGGCATGAATTCATGATGAGGCCCGATTGCTTCAAAAGAGGCCGAGGTTGCCGAAAATGTGCGGGATGCTGCCCAAGGCAGGCCGAAGAAAACTTTCACAAAGACGTAAAAGAAAGGAATCACAAACACACGGGCATTTATAAAGGGAATACAGTGAAAACTGAACTTACATGTGATAAAAATCATAAATTCATGATGTCGCCTAATACATTCAAAAGAGGGAGCGGTTGCCCGAAATGCGCGGGGCATTGCCCCATTCAAGCTGAGAAAAACTTTCATAAAGATGTGAAAGAAAGAAATTACATTCACTCTGGAGTTTATGTTGATACTAGAACAAAAACAGAAATTACATGTGATAAAGGCCATCCGTTTATGATGAGGCCTAATGGTTTTAAAAGTGGCCAAAGATGTCCAAAATGCGCGAGGAAATGCCCTATACAGGCTGAAGAAAATTTTCATAAAGATGTAAAAAAAAGAAATCATATCCACACAGGGGTTTATGTTGATACTAAAACAAAGACTGAAATTACTTGCCCCGAAGGCCACCCATTTATGATGAAGCCCTATGGCTTCAAAGCTGGTTACGGATGCCCAAGATGTGTGGGATTATGTCCTATACAGGCCGAAGATGATTTTCACAGGCAGGTGAAAGAGCGAAATTATAGGCACACAGGAATTTACATCGACACTAAAACAAAAACAGAATTAACTTGTGATGAAAATCATTCGTTTATGATGTCGCCCGATTGCTTCAAAAGAGGTCAAGGTTGTCCCATTTGCTCAAATCGAGAAAAGAAATATGAAACTTTCACCTCCGAGGTTTTAACTCAACTAGGGGTGAAATTCACTAGAGAGAAATACGTCAAGACTGCAAAGACCTATAGAAGGATTGATTTTGTATTGCCCGATTATAGCTTATTCATTGAGATAGATGAGGCGCACCATAAAGACATAATCGCAGATATTGAACGCGAGGAGAATATCATAAAAGCTTTGAAGGGGACGAGTTTCGAAAAGTACGAGTTTGTCAGAATATCAGCAACACAGGGCGAAACGTTCGAGGAGAGAACAAAGCACATCGAGCAAGAGCTTTATAATATCGTAATTGATAGGGGATGAATGTATGATTAATAATATCAATACAAAAAAGATTTAATATTGATCCAGTCAATACAGGTAGAACGATTTATACGTATATTAGTTCTATCAATACTGAACATTGATATTATCAATATTGACAAAGTTTTTAGGTCAAGCTAAACTTTGGAACCTAGGGGGGAAAGGGGGGTGAGGAGGCGAGAGGGCTCAAAGGCTCTAGGATAGAATAGAATTGAATTGATTGAATGAATGAATAAAGGAATAGATGAAGATGAAACAACTAAACAGTGATAGACCAAAGGCGATGGAAAATATATTCCATCCGATCCATAATGTATAAAATGAGTTTGTCAAAACCTTTTGGGACCTCTTTTCTGTATATATGACTAGGAT
>Ga0255047_10001496_pt1 | contig 16845 bp, 19 predicted proteins | sample JV7_2_1_MG_FD_183640 | JGI IMG/M metagenome (GOLD analysis project Ga0255047, IMG submission 183640) | Seawater microbial communities from Jervis Inlet, British Columbia, Canada - JV7_2_1 | ecosystem: Environmental > Aquatic > Marine > Inlet | place: Canada: British Columbia | collected 2016-10-06 | reverse complement strand
AAATGCACATACAAGCCATTAAACTTATCGTCATGGTTGATTGCCCCGGCAGTTGGATCAGCGTCAACGATGACTCCGGTAGTAATCGAGTCTGCGGCACCTTGAAGTGAGCCGTTTGATATGGACGCAACGACAGAGTTGAGAAGGTTCAGGTTGTCCCGAACTCTCGTCATAAGGTCTTCTGATACAGGCGACTTCGTGTCGATTGTTGCATCAGCAATATTTCTAAGAAAATTGTCAGTCATCTTGACTCACCTCACGAAATCCGGTAGGGGTCGCCACCATCCGATGGGAATGGTAGCTCATCATCTGTAATAAATCCATAGATCTTTTGTGCGCCATCAACCTCATCATAATCACCGAATCTCATTCCGTGAGTCGAATCAGGGGTCAGGCTCATAGACGGAGATACAGTAATCACCTCTCCTGTGATGTCTGTGATCGTATGAGGCCCTGAGGCCTTCAATCCGTCATCTAAGTTGTAGATATGAATAACCCAATTTTCTTCCCAATCCCCACGGACTGCCTCGCCTGTGGCTAGTGTGAATATAGTGTTTGATGCTCCCGAGGCAATCGGAGATGCAGGGGAAATGAATCCGAATCGGTTATTAAGAAATGGGGCGTTGTTGATCTCGTAGGTACAGAGCCCTTTGTCAAAATCATACTTCGATGAGATGATCTCAACTAGATTGTCGATGCCAATAGTGCCTTGAAAGATGTCTAAGACCTGATTGTGGACGAATTGAGTCTTATCTCCGGCCTTGAAAAACTGCTTCTTCCATAGGGTTTTGACCTTTTTAATCAGGTTGAAAGGCTCTGCGACACGCCGAAAGTAGCGATTGGCGAATTGGGTGCTTTGACTGTCGCCATCTAATCCGGCCCGAATGTGCTTAGATGAGAGAGTCTTGCCTTTCCGAATCCCGAATTTGGCCTGACTGTCTGTATCGTCATGAGTCTTCTCACGACTGTATTTCTTCGTTTCCTCGTCATAATCGAACTTATGAAGGAATTGGTTCACGACTCGATCTGAATTGGAGTCTCCCGTAGGTAGGCCGACAACATCCTCACGGATCAAATCTCCTGAGAACTGATCGAGCGTAATCTCTTGAAACAGGGAGCAAGCAATCTTCCCCTCATCATCGACAAAGAGCCGGATATTGGAGAATTGGAAAATCTCTCTCTCAAAGAACTGCATGACATTATCAATATCGTCACGAACATCAAATCGCCAAATGACCCCTGCGAGAGTCGAGTTGTCACGAACATCAACAAAGGATTGGAGGTTGATAGTTGTCTCGTCAATGCCGAGTCCGAAGTCGAGAACATCATAGATGCCCCCACCTCCGTCTGAAATCATCCGTTGGAGCAGATAGGTGACAGGGTTCTCGGATACTGATTCAAAGATGAACACATCAGCGCCGATTTTATGCTCCTCAGGATCAGATCCTCTTGTCAATCCGTTGAAGGCGAGAGCCGATTTAGACGAATAATCAATGCGCTCATCGTCAATGAAGATCGTTCCCGATGCAGGGAAGTCTGTCGTATCCGCTACGGCGGCTGTAGAGGCTATGTCAGTAAGAATTGATGTCAGGGTTGTCTTGGTATAGAAGATGGGAGAATTAAGCTCTGCAAGCCTGTCACGGCCCTTAAAATGGTAGGTAACACCATCCTTGCTTGAATAATTGTAGATATTGAATTCCGACAAGATATTGTAGTCTGCTGTGTCGAGATTCGTGAATCCTCGCTTCAATGTGATCTTCTTGAGATGGAGCGATCCTGCGGCGAGGGCTGCACGAATAGTCCCATTCGGATCAATCAACTTAACATCAATCGTCCCAATCGAAACCTTCGGATTGTCGAGGGTCAGCTTCGGGGGATTCCATTTCATCGAAACAATGGAAGGCTCCTGAGAGCCTCCTAGCCCTGATATTGCCTTCTTCGTAAAGACTGTCGATACGCCAGCAATCTCTACCGAGTAGTTGATGTCAATGGCTCTCTTATCAGCCTCGGCTATGTAATTAGCAGATGAGGTCATGAGATCAGTTCACGGACCTTCATTTTGACTTCCCAAAAATCTCGGGTGTTCTCAGTTCGCTTGGTTTTCCAAGTACGATCCATTAGCTCAACATCGGTGTAGGCCCCAAGGTCTTTATCGGGGAAAAACTTAAACGAGTTTCCGAGCATCACCCAAGTCTCAACCATCGTGTCAATCAGGTCGATAACTGACTCAGGCTCAAATGTAGTTTTGATTGTAATGATCTTCTCAATGTATTGAATGTTCCGTTGGCGAATTCCTGTGCCTCCGTAAACATCTTTGAACTTGCCTTTGTAATCAGGGTGTTCATCTTCAACTAGACCGCCGGTTAATGTGATGGTGACCGGGCCACCGCCGGAGTCGTATTCAAACTTAGGAATCGTAGACATTATGCAGCACCTCGGAAGTCAGTATTTCGCAGTTCGGCAGATTCGGAAATCTTCAAGACAAGCTCATCAATGAATTCCTCATCTCCAAAGAAGTTCTCGACATTCACGATAACATCGCCGCCTGTCCCACCGCCGTCATCAATCGCTTTCAAGAACTCGGTCAAGTCTTCATTCTGTCCCTGAGAAACAACACGCTCACCTTTATGGAGTGTGAATGGGCCTGTTTCAGCAACATTACTATCGCCTGTCGCCCTAGAGCCGAATGCGATTGTTCCTGCGTATGCAACAGCAGCAGCAACGGGAGCGAGGATAGGTCCGATAATAGGAATCCCGACAACAGCCTTGTATGCCCCTGCTCCTGCGGCGGCAGCATCGGAAGCAATCTGTTTAAGGTTAGCGGCAATTTGCAACTTCTCCCCTGAGGCGATTGACTTAGCTTGGATAATCAATCTCTGAGTCGTTGTTTGGACGAATACTTTGAGTAGCTGATCTTGTAGCTTCGTGAATACTTTGGCGAAGTTCGACTCACCCTTGAGCGCACCAACAAAGAAATCATCTGCCGCACCCTTCATCGCTTTGAATGAGGTTACGAAAGCATCTTTACTTGCCTTGGCCGCATTTTCAGCAGCAGTCCCCTGAAGTCCAAAGGCGTCGTTGAGGACTGCGAATCTCTCCATGTCGAGAGCTAACTGTTCGTCTTTCGCCTCTTGTAAGGCAAGCATCGCCTCTAATTCAGTCTCTTGACCAATCGCCTTGAGGACAGCGAGAGCCTCTTGCTTTTCTTCCTCAGTCGCCAATTCATCATTCATGATTTGGTTGATGAGTTCTAGTTTGTTTGTTTGCTCTCTGATCCCTGCTTCGATCTGCCCTGCTTCAGTCTTGGCGTAGAAAGCAGATAGAGCCTCGGTTCTTTGATCCAATGCGTCTTGAGCGAGTTTGACCTCTAGATCTCTTGCCTCATGGAAAGCAGCGAAGCCGCCATCATCTTCCTCGCCACCGCCGTTTCCTAGCTTGACAGTCTTAGATGCTTCTGCCGCATTACGGAATTGGTCAGCTAGGTCGCCTGTCAGCTTCCATGCTGTGTCGAGGCCATCAACCATGTCTTGAGTTTCACGAACAGCCTCATTTGCCGATCCGCTAATCTCATCCATCTCAGCCTTGAGGTCGATGGCAACATTCACGATCTTACTATCAAGAATCTTGTCAGACAAATTAGGAATGTCTTTTTGGGCTTGCTCGATTCTCTCTAATTCTTCAACTAAAGCCGTGGCTGTTCCTTCAATGTCTGAAACAACATCGTCAGGGAGAAGGAATTTAAGTATGTCGCTTTCTTTAGCAGCATTGGTGATGCCGAGCAGTAAGAGCGTCCACCCTTTCTCGATCCCAAGCATAGATTCTTGCCAAGCAATCTCGATCCCTTGAACAACTGTTCCAACGAATACGCCTATTCCTGAGAATGTTGTAATGACAGCGTTCCCGAGAAAGGCTGATGCGGCGACTATGAGTTCAAAAGCGAATTTCACCTCAAGGGCGGCATCAACGAGGAGGAGAGTCAGCTTGGCAGAAATCTCTAATGCAGTTATGAACCCTGAGAACGCTTCTGCGGAAATGGTTTGAAAGAGTTGTTTGTTTGCTGAAACCCACGACTTAGTTTGTTTCGCCAATCCTGAGATGATCGGAAGGATCTTTGAGCCGATGGTGAGGAACGCCTCGCCTAACTCCACCTTCAAATCAGAGATAGCATTTTCGAGCGATCTGACTTGGTTGGCGTATGACTGCGAGGTGCGCTGAATGTCCCCAATCGCATTTCCTGATTGTTGGAGAATGAGAGCGTATGTCGCTTCAGCTTTGGCTTGACGAAGTGCTAGGCCGGTGAGTTTTGACTTACCATCAGCAAGGAGGCGAGCTTGTACATCGGCATCTAAGACCTTCACCCCTAAAGATACTAGAGCGTCTTTCTCGCCCAAGAGAGCCTTTGTAAGGATGATAGAAGCCCTAGCAGCTCCACCTTCAAGGTTTTGGAACGATGCTAAATCTGCGGCAAGCATATTCACTCGGCCTGACAAATCTAATGCGGCTGCTCCGGTGAATCCGAACCCTGCTAACAAGTCGCCTGTCGATGCAAGCAGATCAGTAGCGGCTAATTTGGAGAAGTTGAAAGACTCAACCAAAGTGTCTCTCATCGCAATTGATTCGTCACTCACATCACGGAAGACAGTACCGAACTTCGCTGATTGCTCCTCAAAGTCAGATGCAGCATTCGCAAGCTCTACGATTGTGCCGCCAACGACTCGGCTTATTTGAGAGAATCCACGAAAGACTTTCCCTGCTATCGCCATCGCTTGATTGACGGAAACGACTGTTGCTCGAAGGCCTTTGAATCCCTTGGTGTTATTCTCAGTTGCTCTTAGAGCCTTGGCTGACGCACGAAGGAACTGCTGCTCCTCAAGAGTCAATATCAGGCGTACTTCTTCGGTCATCTTTTCCTCATCTTGCTCTTGGCCTGTTCAGCGTTCTCTTTGTCGATAGCAGCGACTTCCACTTGAATTGCACGAATCGACTGCATAAATCGTTCACTCTGATGACACAACTCTCCAAACGGGAGTTGATTGTATTTCTCCAACCATGAGAATGCTGTGAAGTATTCACCGAGCGATGAATCGGTTCTGATCTTGTGTGGGCAAGTAAAGAGTTCGTATCCATCTTTGAATTTGAACGGATGGAAAGCAACGCCAACGCAGCCAAAGCGTTCTCGCTCAAACTGAGTCCACTTCTCTCTTTCTTCGTCCGAATTAGTATGGACTCCTGAAAGGGACGGGTTGTAACAATGGTCGCATCCACTAGGAGTTGATCCCCTTACAGAAGCACGAACCAACCAACGCAGAGCGTGTTCCTCGTCTTGCGACAAGGTATTCGCTTCGATGCAAGCATTTACGAGGTTCTCTAGGAGGCCTCGTCTTGTGCCTTTCCCTCATCACCCGATACCTCTTGTCCCGAACATTTGATTGCCAAAGCACTCCAAATATTGGTAGCGAAGTAAACATCTAAAGTCGAATCAGAAACGATGGTGTATTTGCGGCCACCGATCTCTGTCTCCTCTGTGTTGAAAGGAACTTCTTTACCATTTGAGAATGCCAAGTTTGAATGTCCCTTAACTGCCCAACGAATCACATTCATTTGAGCTTCAATAAGGTCTTCATAATTCATTTTCTCAGCATCAGCAGAGAACTTCGCTGATACTCCCATGAACTTGGCGTAGATGGAGCGTGGTAGGAGTCCGATCTCGAACTTGCCTCCCTCATGCTCCCATTCAGTTGTTGAGTTGGGGTCTGTACAGTTTAGCGTAAGCATAAAATTTCTCCGTTGCGTGGGGGGGAGAACTGAATGGGCGAAGAAGGATCACGCAACAAGACCCACCCAAACAATTCTCCCGATTTCTTCATGTTGCGATTAAACGAATCCGAAGTACAAATCATCGTTTGTGGCGGCTGATTCGTGCATCGAAGTAGGTAGATTGTGAACCATGATGCCATCAGAGTCTTCAAAGCCGAGGCCGGTGAAGTTTGTCTGAGGACAGTAGAATCCAACGCCGGTTCCGACAACGAGATCGCCATTCGCCAAGAACTTAGCAGCAGCAACCATCAACTCGAAATCAACATTGTCACGGAAATCAGTCCAAATATCGAGGTTAGACGAATCCACTTGAGGACTCACGACACCTGAGATATTCCGGTCTGTCAAGAACAGACGGCTCTTGCCACCGATCTCTGTAATACATTCTTCAGCAGTCACAGTTTGTTCCATGCCAAGCTCAACAGTCTTCGTGCAGAACTCAGTAGCGTCTTTCAGAATCGAACCATTCAACCAAACAGGAGGATCGGTAGGATTGAAAGCAGCAGGAGAGGGAGCAGTTGAAGGGGCAACATTGTCATAATTGAGCAACTCAATCGTGAATGCAGCCTTCCCAATCTGACCCGTAGCAACATCGCTCAAAGAGAAGTTAGACACACGCCCACCGACTCCTCGGGCTTCCCAATCATTTCCATACCAAATACCGATAGACAGAGGATTGTGTCCTGTAGTAGTTGGTTTGTAGGTGTAGCCGCCTGTGACTGTAACAGCACTAGAAGGCGCACCCTTGCCGAGAGCTTGGTTGAGAGTGATCGTGTCAGTCGCAATCGACTTGATGAAACGAATCTCACCCTCAATATTCAGAATGTCTCCTGCTGCAAAAGGAGCGCCTCCACCGACTGTTAGTTCGATGATCGTATCAGTCGAGCCAACATCAGTAGTAGCATTTCCGGGGCTTGTTACGGACCCAAAAGCAGAAAGCATCAGTTCGTGGATTTCAGGTTGATCGACAACACCGGCAGTCTCGCCACCGGATTTGAGTTCCACATTCATTTCAATAGTGCCTGAACGCATACCGTGAAGTGGCTTTGAGCGACCAATCGAGCCTTTAATCTCGCTTCGCTCCAACACTTCAACAGCAGGTGAATAGACAGGGGGATCAATGACTTTGATTAGGTCAGCAGCGACAGGCTGAAGATATGTTCCTTCAACTGCCTCAGGCTTCACGCCTACAAAGGTTGATCGGGTTGTTAAACCGGCCATGATTTACCTCACAGATTCACTTCGTATTTAAGACGAAGGGATAAAGTTGTTATGAGCCACTTCTGATTACTTGTCGATTCCGATGGCTCTGTACGGATTGACTGAATGAACGCAACCTTTGCTCCGCTAGGTGCAGTAAGCAGAAAACTCTTTGCGAGTCTCTCCTCTACATCCAAAGCGTCTAAGTAAAAGTCACGAATCGTTGAGGCTGTTTTTGATGAGCGTCCTCTATGGAAGACCTGAATGGTCAAGTCTCGTTCCACTCCGACCACACCACAGACAACAGGGCCTTGAGCGTCCTCGGTCATAGGCTCTAGTCGCACTAGAAATGACTTATCACGGAGGTTATCAGGGATCTGCCTAATGTTAAAGGGGGTGGGAGCTTCCTCCAAATCGAGGTTCGCAAGGCGTGACACACTATCCTCAATAATAGTTCGTGCAACGCTCATTATGTTCTCCGCAGACGCACCGAATGGTTGAATCCAACTTCTTTATCGTCCTCAACTCCGTCTTTATCAATGTCGATAGAAAGAGATTGGGTCGCCTCGGAATACTCGGTCTTGAACATACTGTCATACAGCACCGATTTTTCCATAAATGTGTCATCAGCAGAATTCGACATAAAGCGAAAGATCATGCTCAAGACTTTATAGGAGGAAGCAAGATTCAATTCATCAGGGCGATGGATAAAATCCTCTGCATCATCAAGTTCGTAGCGTGGCCCAAGCACAATTATCTTGTCCTTAACTAGTTTCCTGACGATTTCTTTATGAGCCTGTTCGTGTTGCTTCTCAAACGATGATTGACCTGACGGAAGATCCTCACGGAGTTCCGGTTCTAAGGCGAACAAATCATTATCAGTTGAGAAGGTAGACATATCAGGCTCCGAAAAATGCAGGCCGGATGACGATTAAGCCATCCGACCCACGAGAAGGATTAAGAACTACTAAACAGTAGTAACTTGAACTTCGGTAACCGAATTAGGTCGTGTGACCTTAGCCCCGTAAACCCACAATGCACGAAGCATATCCTTGAAACGAGTTTGACCACGCAAGGCTTCAACTGTAGGAGCCATTTGAGTGGCAACAGTCATAGCACCCTTGTAGGTGAACAACACAGGCTTCTTAGGACCGGCAACATTAGCAATTGAAAGAGTCGAGATGAGATCGAAGCCTTCCAAGCGACCAATGAAACCATCGACCAAAGGACGATTGCCTCCACCGAACTGATCGGCGTTGATGACCTGAGGAATGTCAAGAACTTGACGCTCGTTCTCAGGGTGAATCAAACAGATACGACCCTCAGCAGGAGTGCTTGTAAGGTCGAGTTTCAACTTCTGATCCTTGAAGTTATCAAGATCAATAGCGGCTCCTGCATCGTCCGAGTGATCGGGAGCGGCAGTCGAAACAGCGGCTTGCAAAGTTGTAGTCACAAAACTGTTCAGGCTCAAGTTAATGGCTGAAGCAGCACGCTCGATGATGCTTGAATCAGGATTTGACAGGACACGGGCCTGCAAACGATCAATGTCTTCCAACTCAACGCCCCAATAATCTTCTTGGTCAGCAACGAGAGTCTGTGTAGTAGAAGTGATCGGATCGTAAGTGATGTCAGCAGAAGCAGGATAAGAGCGAACAGCCACATCATCCAATGTGAGAATGTTCACAGTATCGCCGGCCCGTTTGATGTCGCCTTCATAATCTTTGTTGAAAAGAGTCCAAAGTGATTTGGTTTCTTCTAGCTTGCGGAGCAACAGGGTACTCCAAATTGTTGGTTTGAAATTGTCAATAGACATTTTGTAGCCTTACTTTTTCTTGCTCTCAGCGAGTTTATCGAAGTGAGCATTGATAGCATCAACACCTGCGTTTTCTAACGCATCATAGTCTGTGCTATCACCATTTGTAAATTTCGGGCCATCCGCAGGATTCTGAGTATCGACAGGAGACTTGGTAATACCAAACAGATAAGGATGCGAAGTTTTGAGTTTAGCAACTGCTTCCTCTGCTCCGTCTACCTTGCCATTTTCCTCGTCAAAAGCAATCGTATCCTTGGGGATTAAGTCGAGATGGATTGTGTCCTTCAATCCGAGTTTGAGTGCAACATTCCCTAAAGCTGAATTCATAGCCTGATCCCTGATCCTAGCTTTGAGTGCGGCGTTTTCATTTCCACGCACCTCTGCTAGTTCCTTGAACTTATTGTTATCGGCTAGGTTCTGCTCTGCGGCCTGTTGCTCGGCACTATCTCGATCAGACAAAGCCTTACGGCGTTTGACATTCTCTTTGATGAGTGCTTTGTTCTCGGTTTGAAGATTGGTAATGGTTGATTCCATTGTTTTCAATCTACTCTCGATGGTTCCCGAATCGCTCGTATCTGAGTCATCCGACTGATTTTCACTTGGGTCAGTCTCCAAGTTATTTTGGCTTTCTGCCTCGCCACCCATAAGTGCCTCCTTGCCCCGTACAGGGGTCATCCGTTGCGTAGTGAATAAGTACCTGAAGATTTGATGAAAGTCAAGAACCTAATCGAATAGAGAAGACATGCTTTCTAACGACTACTGCACCGAGCCTTTTCTCGACTGTTCGTCTGAGGTCAGCGATCTCAGCATCGGTATTCTTAATCCAAGTCCCTTTTAGGTCAGTTGTCCAACGAGCCTTATCTGCTTCATGAGGCCTGTCGAAGCCAATAATGACACTTCTGCCATCTGATCCCGACCCAATCGGCTTGAGGTTACGAAGCATATTGTTGGTGAAGCTCAGATTCACCTTCTCCGTCCGGCCCTTAGATTTCCGATAGGCCGCATATCCCTCAGAATAGCTTGGGAAGGCGTTTCCTTTGGAATTAAGGCCTTTATGCTGTACTCGATCCTTGATGAGTCGGACTGATTTGATTGCGACAGCCTTCATCAGCGGCCTCACCTCATCCAATATGTCCTCATAAGAGGCTCTGAACATCTGTCTTTCAGGCATTTGGTTTGAACTCCAAAGTGCCTTTTCTCATCTTCTGTAAGCATTGGTCAGGAGCAAGGGGCTTCTTTAGCTCTCTCAGGCCGACTCGGAAGACCTCTCCCTTTGAGTTGTAGAACCTCATGCCGTTCATTGTCTCGGTTCCACGCTCATCAATCTCGCTCTGTGGTCTTTTTGCCATTATTCGATGACCTCCAATTCGATCTCAACATAGCTTCCAATCGCTAGGATTTCTCCTCCTGTTTCTCTCACATCTTCTGCGGATTGAAATTCCCTTCTATTGACTGATTTTACCCTGAATTTCTCGCCGCCTTTGACAACTACCTCATGCTCCTCATCGTAGTTAGAGAAGTGCCTGACAGTAGCGGCTCCGCTTGTTTTGCCGTTAACTGATAGTACGACAGTATTGTACGATTCGTTGTTCGACCTCCCGAAACTACGGGCGGCGACACGCCGGTCAGTAGACCACGAAGTATGGCCTACATCGTCAAATGTGTCTCCCGGCTTCATCGCAGCGAATGCTCTGAACCTTTCCTCGCTCTCGCTTTCAAACTTCTCGAAAGCGAGTCCTCTTTGGAGCCTATCGCCGTTCCAAGGGATTGATCGGTCTACGAAGTCCCCAATGTGTTTCGCTAGAGCCCCCCCTCTCTCTATAATGTACTTAGGCGCGGATTTAGAGTAACTGCCGTCCATAACAGACCTGACTAGCGTATATCCACCTCCTGTAAATTCTTGTGTGCTTTCAATCATTTCACGATATTGGGAATCGCTCAAGCGAGGTATCTGCCGCCTATCGTCATCCTGCCTCAATGAGATAGCGCCTCCTCCAATCCCTGCTTGATAGAGTTCGCTCTGCGGAGAGATATGGCCCTTGAGGAACTTCTTGACTTCCGGCAAAGTAATTTTAGCAGGCACAGGCTTGGATTTAGGAGGCTTAGGAGCATTGAGTTCGTCCGTATCGTCCGGCATATCTTCAGGGAGTACCGGTACAAGCGTATGACGGCAGTTCCATCCACCGGGGTTATTCATTCCCGATGCTCCAATAGGATTCTGAAGCGTATCAGCCGATGCCTTCTCTTTAGAATAGGTTCTACCGGCCCTGCGATAGCAGAATTCTCTATTTGCGTTATCTTTCGGGCCTGAGTAGTACCACCCTCCGATGAACTTCTCATCGACAGCGTTCTGCATGAAGTCGCCTTCATATTGATTGATTGCAGTCATCGCCCAAGTCTTAGCATGGCGAGAAAGGGGCGCTCCGGCTCTGTCCTTGTCTCCTAAGACAGTATTCTCGATAGACTTGATCCATTGGTCAGGCGTAGCCCTAGAGGAAACTAAGGAAAACATCATATCGCTCAATGCTTGAGTCGTGGCAGATGCTCCTCCATTGAATTTATTGAAGTTTTGGTCGATGAGCGTTCCCAAGACAGCAGCATCAAACTGCGCTCCTTCGGGGTCAACATCGAATCCCGAGGTAGACAGCATCTTGTTTAGGTTCTTGGTAATTGGCCTGAACTGAGATAAGAGTTCGGCCTTGCCATCGTTCGCTACTTGTTGGATTGCAGGAGCAAAGGCGGTTATGAAATTCTGAATTTGCTGAATATTCGTCTTAGACGCAGATACGATTCCTCCGTTATCAGAGTCGAGAAGGATGACTGATCTCTGTAGTCGTTGTGTCAGGGCCTCAAGCCCCTTTTGAATTGACTTCTGAGTCTGCTCAATCGCCTGATCCTCAATGCCGATCAAATCATCTTTGATCTCATCAATCTTTTCAGCATCAAAGGGCATGATTACTGATTATTAGATCGCTGCTCGGCTTTGTCAGAGCGATTGTCAGAGCTTTTGTCGTTGGATGGCTTATTACCCAAGGCAGCATCAAAAATGGTTGTCGCCTTGTCCTCAGGAGTCTGAGCCCCACCCTCGCCTTCCGGTATCTGTCCGGTTGGTAGAGGATTGAACAAAGCATCGAATTCAGCCTTCTGTTCAGCAATCATTTCCAAATGCGCTCTCGCATCTTCTTCCTTCATATTCGGATGGATGGCCATAACTGCCTCTGTCCAAGAAATGAGGTTTTGAGCTTTGAGCATCGCTGTATTCTGAATCATCTCTGTGCGACTCTCGAAAGCCTCATCAGCTTCGTTGAACTGAACAGTTACCTCTAGGTCTTCAGGCAGATTGTTCTCGACATGATCGGCTTCGTGAGCGTTCCAAACGATAATCGTCTTCTGCCTGACCTGATCCTCAATGTCAATGAATTTGACTTCCATTGATTCCCTGAGTTCGATAAGAGGGGCTGATCTGATTTTCAAGGCTACTCCCGACTCGGCAGATTGTCTTTCCATCGAGAAGGTGTTTGGGGGCAGTCCCATCGAGGTAGACAGACCCGAGAGAAAGCGATTAATCGTCATCAACAGCCCCTCAAAATTCGCATCAGGTTTCAAGAATTCGATAGACGATGAAATATCAGGGTTCTCAGGCCTGTACATCAACATATGCTCTTTGCCCCATTTAGCATTTTCAGGCATATCGACATTCAGCCCGACCAATTGACCATGCACTTGAAAGTCAGCTAGGTCGATCATGTCTGACAGCAGGAGGTTGATATTGAGGTTTGTCTGAGCGAGGATGATGTCTGACTCGCAGTAGTTTCCCTGATCCGGTTCTTCGTAGGTAGCAAAGACAAAAGGAATCTCGCCATAGGGGTTTTCATTATCCGGGTTGTTAGGGTTTTCCACTAGCATCAGGTCTTTATCGAATTTCCAATAGTTGGAATCCGTCCAAACGATCCAATTCTTAATATCGCTCGGTGAGGTTTCGTCAAAGTCAGATAGAGCGACTGCGATTACACGGCCCATATCGTCTTTGAGGATGTCGAACAGGAATTGAGGCCACACCTTGTATTTCATCTTGCCGTCTACAAACATGATCTGAATGAGGTCGGAGCAGTCGAAATTAAGGTATCTCTCTAGCTTTTGAAAGGACATATCGAGGTTGCTTTCCTCGGTAATCTTATCGTATTCGGCCTGTAGTTCCTTTTTAGCCTCATCTGACAGATTAGCTTCTTCGGTTTCAGAAGCAGACAGGCGGCGATCAGGCGGTGATTTGTAGACCACGGATATAGCATCAACGATGGTCTTTGTGATGTTCTCGACTTGGCGAGGCTTTTCGGAGTGAGTCTCAGGGAACTGCCGTTGCATCTCAGAATCAAGCAAGGCGAGTTGGCGATTGCCGGAGTACATATCATAGACATACTTCGACATCAGCTTCCTTTGACGGAAGAACTCAGCATTGGTCGGATTGGTTCGGGAGGTAGGTGCGCTGTCTTTAAGGTCTTTTAGCCACAATTGAACTCTTTCGAGAGGGACTGCTTCTGTGAATACTGCCTCGTCTTGGGCCATAACTATCTCCTAATCACGATTTCAGGGGCAACATATCGGCCCTTACTGTTTACAGTAATCAGCAAGTCACCGATTACATCCATAGCGTGATCCCATTCCTTCATTGGTTTGTCATCTGAATTCTCGCCCTCATTGATTTCTTTATACATATAGTTCTCGAATTCAAAGATTGTATTAGCACATTCTGACGAAACAATCAAGCCCGGTAAATCATCTAACTGAGGTTCGAGTGCAGTTCGCACTAAGTCAATCTTGGCTCGGACTGAATCAGGCCCCTTCTTAGAGGCTCTAGTCCTAATCCCTAGTTTCTGTAATTCGGCCCTCTCTCTAGCCCCCGCCGCATCCGAAACCTGATCCGTGTAGTTTCCTTTGATCCTAAATTTCTGTATCCCACCGCTCTTAGTTCCGTAATCGTAGTGTCGCCATTGGTTGTCTCTTGCGTGGATGCTGACGGAGAGGTCTCTGAGGAGCTTTTGGGTTTCGTAGAGTTCGTGGAAGATGTACCAACGATGGAATGATCCGCAAGGGATTTTAGCAACCCAAAGATGACAAAAGGGGTGCTGATAGCCAAAGTCAGTACCACTATAAAACTCCCAATCAGGAGAAACGGGAAAATCAGCAGGATCGACAACATGGGTCGAGCGATCAAAGACTTCGTAGACCCGGCCACCTTCTGAGAGGAACTCACCTTCCATCTCCCTTCGCCATCTTTTGTCTGACATTCCCCGTTTGACTCGGGCTATCTTTTCTTCCGTCCAAAACGGATTCTCCTTGTAGGTGATGAATTGAGCGTCAATGCCGTATTTGAAGGCATTGGAGTATAGCTTGTAGAAGTACGATCTCTTGCCCTCAGGAGCAGTAGACCAAGCATTCAGATAATGACAGCGAGGCTTGTTGGCATTGTAGATTTCCTCGGCGTTTCTCATGTAAGCGAACTCATCAAGCATGACTCGGAAGAAGGTAAATGAGCGTCCGGCTTTCTCTCCTGCGTGCATGAACCTGATATTCGACTTATCTTTTCGTCCGTGAGCGATGACGATTTCTAGTTTGGATTCCCCGATTTGAGTCAGCCCTGCCATTCTCATGAACCACTCAGGCAGTCTGTCGATGATGCCTTGACACCTATCTTTCACCGCAGTTGATTCCAACTGACCAATAGAGAAGTATCCGTTCTGAATGTTCTTACGGAATAGAATCTCCCAAACCATGACCCCGGCAGATGCCCAAGTAATCATGTTCTGAGCCGATTTCACATCAACTGTAACTGCACCCTTCTTCAGCCATCGAGTGACAGCTTTAGTAATGTGTTCAGTTGGAGGATATTGTCGGACTACACCTAAATCATCAATCGTTCTGACGAAGTTGAATAGGAAGTATTGGCAGTCAGTCTGACACCTCTGTAATTGGCTCTGCCTCAACTTGGATTGCAGAGACTCCAAGATCGGCAAGGAGAGACTCGATAATTTCGTCTTTATGGCTCTCTGCTGATCCAATTTCAATTCGTTCGGCATTCTTCGCTACCATTCCAATTGACTGTAATTTGTCGATACGGCGACATTCAACCTCCAATGCAAGCCTATAATCATCTGTCTTGACCGCTTTTGAATACAGGTGGTCAAACCGGCGATTGATGCGTTCTGCCGTTTCGTTAACTGTCTCAAAGAACACATTATTCGTGTATCCCTCAGAAATTCGTTTTTGATCCTCCCAAAGAGTCGTGCGAGAGATTTGCAGGATTGAAGCAATCTCAATCTTCGCTACGCCTTCGTCTAGAAGATGCACTACAACTGCTCTGCGAGTGTCGGGAGCAAGTTTCGGTACAGGCAATCCTTCTTGCTGAGCGTATTTCAGCTTCCCAAGAATCGAAAGTATCCCGTGTTCAGTATTTTCTGACATACCTATTTCTACCTGACTGCTGATCGTCTGTCAAATGCCATGCTGAATACATTAAGGAAGAAACTGCTTCATCTGATCTAGGAACCCAAATTCTTCAGCCTTTTCAGAGAGCAAATCTTGGGTGGACAGAGAATCGACCCATTCAATCCCGATAATCGTTCTATCAGTTTGATTTCTCTCTTTGTGTTTGACCTGAAAGCAGTAGTATTCGAGCCAAGCCGGATTGTCGTCCCAAAAGTAACCGAGCTTCCTCAACACATCCCTCACAGGCTTGCTACCGCCGTAGAGATTGTCTGTATCGAGGTATCTTGATCGAATGGATAAGAATATAGCCCGAGCCGGTTTTTTGATCTTGGGCCTCTGAGGAAGTCTGAGAGAGATTTGCTGATGCCACCCTTTTTTGTATGTGGCGTATTTAGAAGAGTGCGCCCTCATTGTTCGGCCTCCGTGGAGAAACTGATTGAGCGATTCTACTTTTTTTGGAATGGATATTACGACTCGATTGTAAGTAGTGGTTTCCGAATTCTTTGACCCACTCTTGCATTTCTTCGAGTCCTGATTCTCTTGCGATGTCATAAATCTCCCTTGGGAACTTCTTCGTCATGATTCGATAATACCGGTCTTTCCAATATCCCGAAGGGTGTTCTGTCGATTTTTTGCATCTATCAATGGCTCCGGTGAGTCTTCCGAACCATGCAGATTCTTCTTTTGTCGGAGGAGCCACCTTTGATTGAGTTGTCGATTGCTGCTGATGATGGAATCCATCAGACCGATACTTGTCTTTGATGAATGAGTCTAATTCAGCCCAACCAAACGGATATTGGCGTCTGCCGCACAAATCGACCATCGCATTTGAAAATTTCCGATTGTCGTGTTGCTGAAGTCGTTGCCACCAAATCTGTTGAGTTTGGTTATCCATCCCTTTGTCGTTATATCGGGTCTTGTAATGCTGAATCATTTCAGCGAATAGGTCTGCATCTAGCATATCCACCTCGGGGGGTTAGGGTTCTCATCAATCTAAGGCCTGACTTTAGGATTCAGGATAGTAGTTTTCTTATAAGGCGTATTCCTTATTCATGATTGCTCCCCTTCGAAAATATTTTCTTCCTCTCCGGTACACCACTTGCACAGAGATGTGTCCTCCTCTGATTCCATGTGCGTAGGGTGCTTACACCCACAGGCAGAGCATTTAAATATATCTTTCATGTGTCTAACTCCTTACTCTCTTTTGTTAATGTTATTCATCGTCATGCGCCTTGTTGATGTAATCGCAGACTTCTTTCATATCAGCAACCCATTGGAGGTACGATTCCTCGGTTTCAAACATCGCCCTTGCCTTTAGTTCCTCAAGTGTTCGGTAATTCATTCGCGCCCTCCACTATTTCCTCAAGCGAATCAGAACACGATACGCATTCCAACTTATCAAGCAGGGGGTCTAAGAAATACACTAGCCCACAGAAGCTGCACACATGGTATTTGGGTTTCATCCTTGCTCTCCTGTTTCCTTGAGAAAGAACACGCCCCTTCGCTGTGCATGGCCCCTCGGGGGTATCGTA
>Ga0255047_10001494_pt1 | contig 16861 bp, 24 predicted proteins | sample JV7_2_1_MG_FD_183640 | JGI IMG/M metagenome (GOLD analysis project Ga0255047, IMG submission 183640) | Seawater microbial communities from Jervis Inlet, British Columbia, Canada - JV7_2_1 | ecosystem: Environmental > Aquatic > Marine > Inlet | place: Canada: British Columbia | collected 2016-10-06 | reverse complement strand
CGGGACTAGGCTTTTATGGCTTTGGTCTAATACACATGCTTGGAGGGTTATCACGAACAGCAACAAGTGTTTTGCGGCAGTTAATTGATGCTGGTACACTCGCTAACCTTCCAGCAGGTTTCAAGGCACGTGGAATGCGTATACGTGATCAGGATGAACCTTTGCAACCAGGTGAGTTTAGGGATGTGGACGTAACAGGAAATTCTATTAGGGAATCGTTATTACCATTACCATTTAAAGAACCATCACAAACTTTATTTGCATTACTTGGCTTCGCTGTTGATGCAGGAAAATCATTCGCAGCTATTGCTGACATGAAAATGGGTGAAGGTAACGAACAGAATCCAGTTGGAACAACTTTAGCTTTATTGGAAAGAGGCACAAAAGTGATGAGTGCTATTCATAAAAGATTACACTACGGACAACGTGAAGAGTTTTCATTATTGGCAAAAGTATTTCAATTATATTTACCGCCGGAATATCCATACGCAGTAGTGGGTGGTGATAGAATGATTAAGCAACAGGACTTTGATGACCGTGTTGATATTCTTCCTATTTCCGATCCTAATATTTTTTCCATGGCACAAAGAATTACATTGGCCCAACAGCAATTACAACTGGCACAGTCTAATCCCCAAATGCATAACTTGCGTGAAGCGTATAGAAGAATGTACTTGGCGATGGGTGTCGATAATGTGGATGCAATTTTAAAACCAGATCCAGACTTACCAGTACCAACAGGACCAGCAACGGAAAATGGAATGGCAATGAAAGGACAAGCACCTAAAGCTTTTCCTATGCAGGATCACCAAGCGCATATTCAAGGACACTCCGAGTTTATGTTTACACGTATGGTTCAAATCAATCCCCAAATATTCTCCATGTTGCAATCGCATATTTCAGAGCATATTGCTTTGATGGCAGGAGAACAGATTCAACAAAAATTTAAGGAACAGGCGCAACAGTTACAACAACAAATGCAACAGGCGCAACAACAACGTAATCAACAATTGATGCAGCAGCTACAGCAACAAAATGATCAATTAACAAATCAGGTTGCTGCTGAGCAGGCACAACTGGAGGCGCAGTTAACAGGACAACTAGCTAAAGATGAGGAAGCTCGAATGAGTAAAGAACCGCAGGATCCATTGGTTAAATTAAAGCAACAAGAAATTGACTTGAAAGCAATGGAAACTCAGGCTAGACTAGCGAAGGATATCGCGATGGATTCTGAAAAAATGGATCTGGAGCGTGACAAACTGGAGGCTGACACAAGTCTGGAATTGATGAAAGTATCCGCAGAGACCAATAAACAGGATAATGCGGACGCAATGTCAATTCTAAAAGAAAATATGATTTCAGCGCGTGAGGCGATGAAAGACCAAACATCTGAGAGAATAGCGAGGAATAATGCGAGATCCAAAGCAAATGGAAAAAAGTCTAACTAAGATAGCAGACGCTATGCATAAAGTTGAGGAAGCGGCGCGTGCCCAAATCAAGACGCATGCGGATTATATGTTAGTATGCTCTTCCTTGATGGCTGTGACACGCAATATGTACTTGGAGGCAATGGGACCTTATGATACAGTGCATATGTTTCAAGCTGTTGCAGATAGTATTGTTGCAACAGAGGAAATATTACAAGAGTTTAAAAATGACCCACCACCAACATTGCATTAATGCCTTTTCAATCGGAAAAACAAAAAAAATGGATGTGGGCCAACAAGCCAGCGATGGCGCAAAAGTGGACAGACGAACATGGGAGTAAGCCTGTTAATAAAAACAAAGGAGGAAAGATGCCAAAAGTAGGTGAACAAAAATTTCCATATACTTCTGCTGGAGTTCAACAAGCCCAAAAACATGCAAGAGACACTGGGCAAAAAATGAACATGACTGGTTATAAGAAGGGTGGAAAGACAAAGAAAATGAAAGCTGGAGGCTTGTTTGACGCGGATGGTTTTCATAAAGAAGCTTGGGTAAACGAGTATGGATATCCAAGTGGGGGAATCCCCATTAAACATAACAAATAGGAGGACCAAATGAACTTATTGAAAGATATTTGGGGGCACCTTAAAGAATGGAATGAATGGAAAATGAAGGACTGGATAAAGGCCGGAATTGTAGCAATCATTGTTCTTGTTGTCCTTAAAATTATAATTGTACCAGGTGCATAATGGTAACTTTTACAGCAGCTGACGACAGAAGACAGTCTTATAAGGCGAATCAATCTAGACGTGCTGTTAACGCAGCACGTCAGCATAAAGCTACATTTGGGGATCCTAACTGGATCATGTCCCAATCCCCTGAAACTATGAAGAATAGGGACTTTATGAGCAAGGCTAAACCTGCAATGGTGGCCATGCAAGGTAATAGGGATTTTCTTACTACGGATAAGGATGAAGAACGCAATCTTTACCAGATGTGGATGAACCAGATGAAAGGCGGCGACAAAGGCGCTAGGATGCTGGATACACGCGGATTGCCGGCAGGGGCAAGAAGAATTGGCAGAACACTGTTCACTGATCCTGCCAAGTCACAGGGATTTTTTGGTGACGTTGGATCACTGTTTAGCGGCAAGAACAAAGCCGCAGTGCGCGCGAAAGAATACAACCCTTTTCCGAAAGCAGGATTCGGGGAACAATTTTATAAAGATCAATTTCCTTGGGAATCTTCTTTTGGTAACTTAATGGGACTTGCGGAGAAATCCCCAACCCTCAGCATGTTAGCTGGTTTGTTTCCAAAAAAAGAAAGAATACCTTTGGAACGTGACCTTAGTTGGGTTCCAGAAAATGTAGGTGCATATAACGAAATTCCTGAAATACCTTTCATGGGTGAATTTGAAGAAGAAGGAGTAGATAATGAATTTAATTGGATGGATCCATTTTTAGAAAATTCTCAAATACCTCCGCAGTTTAACATACAAAAATTAAGAGATGAAGGTAGATCTGGATACATAAATCCAGGAGATAATATTCCAAGTGTTATTGACGAAGACATAACAGATAAAATTGTAATAAAAGAAAAACCAGATCGTGATGAAGAAGTTATTATTTCTGAAGATTCTTTTATAGAACCTGAAGATTCTTTTATAGAATCATTGGACGAAGGAGAATCATTTAATAATCAATATTCCTTTGTAAATGAAGTGGAACATTTTGATTCACCTTATGATTACATAATGGAATTAAAAGGTCGTTTTGATAATCTAGATATAGATTCAATTATTCAAAATGCAATCCTTAATGGGATTATAGTGGAAAACGAATGAACCGTTACCCAGGAAACCACATGGACAGCGGAATAGTCACGGTCCCTAGACAATTAAAGACACGTCCAGGCGCACCGCAGACGCATCTAGCTTACATAACAGGCGACGAAGCCAAGATGATCCAGGAGCACAAACCAGGAACACCGCATGAAGGTGCTGCTGGAATTCCCAACTATGATACGTGGGGAATTGATACATCCGGCAATGTTACAGGTGGTAGTACTGCAGATGGAGGAGACTCTTGGTCAGGTGATACTGGTGGAGGTAGCTGGGGAGGCGGAGAAGATTGGGGCCCCGGAGGAGGATCAAATGAAGGTGGTAGTACTAATAATAATTGGAATTATAATAATGATAATGATTATGTAGAACCTTATATACATCACGATGACTATTATACTGACCCTTTACCAGAAGATATTCCATGGTCTTCAGATGATGAAATAGCGGATTATAGTTTTAGCACTCCGGATGTGAGATCTAGTCTGAAGGATAAATACGAATTTAGAAAAAGAATAGCAGACGCTGGAGGTTCTGGTTGGGCACACAAAACAGAGGCTGAGAAGCTTGCAGAAGTTATGTATGATATTACTAATAATCCAAATTATCTTAATCAACCACTTTTTATTCCAAAAGATGCTGATTGGGATGAAATATGGGGTAATTTAGATGAAGCAGCAAAAGCTGGAAATGCGGAAATTTTTTTTGAAAGTTTAGAAGGTTTAGAAGATATAACTGCTGGAAATCCTAACACGCAATATTTTGATGCTGTATCAGGGACAGGTTGGGATGATTGGTGGAGAAGACCAACAGTATCTACTGGTGTCGGAAACGACGATGGTGGAGGTAGAGGTTACAACTGGGGAAGCTCAAATTTGAATTATGGTAACCTTAGTGGTTATGGAAAATACGCGAACTGGGGTAAGAGACCTTTTATGACTCAAAGTTTTGATTCACCAATGCCTCAATATTACGCGTCTCTTAAAAACCCCGGACAACCAACAAATATAGCCAAGTTTAATAATATGATGGGAAATATGTATAATAGTGGTATAAGGAGTTTAGGATAAATATGGGAATAATAGGTACTTTATTTGGCGGAGGTGCAGGCGGAGCTATAAAGGCTGTCACCAAGGTGATTGACGAAATTCACACAAGTGATGAAGAGCGTCTCAACGCACGCAACACCGTAATGAAAATTGAAGCCGAACTGAAAAAGCGGCAGATGGATATCAACCTAGCGGATTCGCAGTCAAAAGCTGGCGGCGTTTCGGGCATGATACAACGGATTTGGAGACCCTTGATTGGATTCTCCTGTGCATTGGCAATTTTTTGGGAGTACGTCCTGAAACAATTTCTAATGTTCTTTTTGGCGACATTTAAAGTGGAAACAATGCCTCTTCCTGAATTGGATATGGGAACATTAATGCCGCTTGTCATGGCTCTTTTGGGCATGGGTGCGTTACGTACTTATGAAAAGCAAAAAGGTATTAATGTTGACAAAGGGAAAGCTTTAAAGTAAACACCCATAAGGAGAAAAAAATGGTTGGAAAAATACACTCAAGACCGGAAGCACGTAAAACACCAGGCAAGAAATTTGGAACTACTACCTACAAGAAAGGTGGAGTAACAAAAAAAGCTACGGGTGGAAAAATTAAAAAAATGATGGCCGGTGGACCAATGAAACAAGGCTATAACGCCAGACTCGATGAGTCATTAGGAGCAAGACATCCAGGAGCTAGCGGTTCTATGGCTGGCAGACGTGCCATGAGTAAAGGCATGGAAACAGCGATGGGAAATCCTGCTTATTCAGGAGCTCAAACTATGGCTAAAAAAGGTGGCAAAATTAGCAAAAAAATGCACGGCGGTAAGGTAAAAAAGAAAAAATAGTGGAAGAAACCAAAGCCATCTATCGGATCTTGAAAAAGATTCGTGGACGACGTGAAGAATTGAAAGAAGTCATTGCAGCCGGATTGCCCAGCTGGGATGAATATAACAAAACCGTAGGGGAATTTAGAGCCTACGCAATTATGGAACAGGAAATACAAGACCTGCAGAAAGATTATGACGGAGATACCAGCACGTAGATTTGCCCTCGAAGAAAAAGATTTATCAGAAGAGGCAAACGAAAATAACAAAGTAGCGGAAGACAAAGAAAACCGCTTTCTTAAAAAAATTCAAGCAGAAGCAACAGACAAAATAGAGCACCTTCCTACCGATAAGGTATTAGAACGTTTACCTGACCCAACTGGATGGAGGCTTCTTATTCTCCCATACAAAGGCCAAGGAAAAACAAAGGGTGGAATAATACTGTCTGATGAGACAATAGAGGAGAGGGGATATACAACCGTTACTGGTTTAGTCCTAAAAGTTGGACCCGATGCCTACAAAGATGAAAAGAGATTTCCAGCTGGACCCTGGTGTAAGAAAAATGACTGGATTATATTCGGTCGTTACGCCGGTTCAAGATTTGGAATAGAAGGTGGTGAAGTGAGAATATTAAATGATGACGAGATAATCGCTGTGGTAAAAGACCCAGAGGATATCTTGCAGTATAAATAACAGGAGGATATATGCCTGCAGAAACTCAAATGAAAGTAGAGCCACAATCAGAAGCAGACGCAAAGATGGTTGACCTTCCATCGGAAGGGACACACATTGATGTGGAGCTTCCCAAACAAACGGAAAAAAGAGTTAATCCTGATTCGGAACCGGAGGCAGTTGAGACGGAAGTTATAACAGACTCTCAAACAGCTTCTACTGAAGAAATGGAGGATTACGGGAAAAAGGTTCAATCCCGTATTGATAAATTAACAAAGAAATTACGAGAATCAGAAAGACGTGAACAGGCTGCCATTGAATTTGCACAAGGAGTGCAAACTGATGCACAGAAAATGCGCTACAAGGCAAAAAGCCTTGATAGTGGTTATATTAATGAATTCGCTGGACGTGTTGAAGCACAAACTGAGGAAGCTAAAAAAGCTTTAAAAGCAGCTGTTGAACTAGGTGATAGTGATGCACAAGTTGATGCACAGCAAAAACTAGCGCGTTTGGCCATTGAGTCAGAGCGTGTCAAGTCAACACAGGCACAACGTGAAAGGTTGAAAAAAGAAATGGAGGCACGAGGAGTTAATCCCAATCAGCCCCAAATGCCTAGACAACCACAGTACCAGCAAGCACCACCACCCCCACCTCCTCCTGATCCAAAGGCGGAAGACTGGGCTGACAAGAACAAGTGGTTTGGTGAAGATGAACCAATGACCTTGACATCTTTCTCAATTCATCGTAAACTGATGGAAGAAGGATTTGACCCCACGTCCGATATGTACTATAATGAAATAGACAAACGGATGAAGGATACATTTCCTCATAAGTTTGAACAAGTTTCGCCTACTCAAATGGTTGCCTCTGCTAACAGAGGTGGACCCATTAAAGGGCGCCGTGGCACTGTGAGACTCACACCCTCACAAGTAGCTATATCAAAAAAATTAGGTGTGCCACTAAGCGAATATGCGAAGTACGTGAAGGAGTAGGCATATGATTATGAAAACACAAACGAATAATAAACTACCGTCACGCGAGTCTGAAACCCGAGAGAAAGTTTCTCGAAGGAAACCATGGGCTCCACCATCACAACTAGACGCACCACCTGCGCCAGCTGGCTTTGTCCATCGCTGGATAAGGGCTGAATCTGTAGGACAGATGGATCAAAAAAATGTATCCGCTAGACTACGCGAAGGTTGGGAATTTGTCCGTTCGGATGAATATCCTAATACTGAATGGCCCCAAATTGATTCAGGTAAATATGAAGGTGTTATAGCTGTTGGAGGTTTAATGCTAGCAAGGATTCCGAAGGAAACCGTTAAAGAACGCTCAGCTCATTTTGCACAATTAACGCAAGATAAAGATGATGCAATCGCTAACGATCCCCTGAAGGACCAACATCCTAGCATGCCTGTACAAAATGAAAGTCGGGCATCTCGCGTAACATTTGGTGGCAAGAAACCTAATTAAGTTTCCTAACACATAAGTTACACAAAATTGACACACCTATAAGAGGTGTGTTGAACAATTTACTGTGAGGAAAAATCATGGCTAATAAAGACGCAGCCTTTGGTTTAAGACCTGTGGGTGAGTTAGGTAGTGAAATCCAAAATGGTGGAACTTCTAAATATAAAATTGCAGCTGGCTATGCTACTGCAATTTATCAAGGAGATATCGTCAATTTGGTTGCTGCTGGAACTATTGAAGTAAGCGGAAACGCAACTGCAACTAATGTTGGAGTTTTCAATGGTTGCTTTTATAACGACCCTACTACTCAAAAACCAACATGGAAAAACTACTATCCCGGTAGCATTACACCTACCGTGGGAGATATTAGTGCGTTCGTTTATGATGATCCGAATAAACTTTTCATAATTCAAGCAAGTGGAACTTTAGCACAAACGGCTGTTGGCGATAACGCTGACCAAGTTTATGCTGCTGGCTCTACTGTTAATGGTGCTTCTAAATCTGAGTTAGGTGCTGCCGCAGGCGGTGCTGCTCAATTAAGAATCATTAGAATTTGTGAAGATCCAGATAACTCTGATATTGCTAGTGCAAATGCAAATTGGATCGTAAGATTCAACGAGCACTTATATTACAATCAGGGTACTGGTATTTAACCTGTAGGAGGAATTGAACAATGGTAATTTCAAGAATGCAATTGGTCAAAGAACTCGAACCAGGGTTAAATGCACTGTTCGGGTTGGAATACGACCGTTACGAAAATCAAACGGCAGAAATTTTCAGTTCTGAAAGTTCTGACCGTGCGTTCGAAGAAGAAGTAATGCTTGGTGGGTTTGCCAACGCAGGAGTAAAACCTGAGGGTCAAGGCGTAAGCTACGACGATGCTCAAGAAACTTACACTGCTAGGTATACTAACGAAACTATTGCTTTGGCTTTCTCGCTAACTGAAGAAGCTGTAGAGGATAACCTTTACGACAAACTCAGTACTCGATATACAAAAGCATTGGCACGTTCAATGGCTAACACTAAACAAGTAAAAGGAGCGAACATTCTTAATAGAGCGTTCAATACTTCTTACTTAGGTGGAGATGCAAAAGCGCTTTGCGTTACTGATCACACCACTCTTAGTGGAGACCAAAAAAACGCATTGTCAACTGCTGCTGACTTAAACGAAACTTCGCTTGAGCAAGCACTTATCGACATTGCTGATATGAAAGACGAAAGAGGATTAAAAATCGCTCTTAGAGGAATGAAAATGCTTATTCCTGTCAATCTACAGTTTGTTGCTGAAAGGCTTATGAAATCTGCAGGTAGAGTAGGCACTGCTGATAATGATATCAATGCAATCAAATCAATGGGAATGGTACCTGAAGGGTACGTTGTAAACAACTTCCTAACTGATACTGATGCTTGGTTCATTAAAACAGATGCACCTAATGGACTTAAACATTTCACTAGGGCTCCTATCAGAACTGCGATGGAAGGCGACTTCGATACTGGAAACGTTAGATATAAAGCAAGAGAAAGATACAGCTTCGGCTGGTCTGACTGGCGCGGAATATTCGGCACTCCAGGAGCGTAAAATCAATTTAAGTGGGGGAAATAATTTCCCCCATTTTCCTAGTATAATAGTTATGCAGACTGGCTAGGCAGACGGTATAGAGACGGCATAGCAAATGGCCTATACAGCCAAGGAGTACAAATGGGTACAACAACTTTTCAGGGTCCGGTAAAAACGGGTCCAGTAATTAGCGGCGCTAACTATGGTGGTTATCGCGGTAAAGATTTAAAAGACACACAATGGGTTAAAAATACTGTAAGTATGTATTTTAATGAACCCGCAGCAGCGGATGATAATGGTATTTGCACTTCGCAAACACCAGCAGCTGCAGGAACATTAACTATTAATGGAGCATTAACTGAAACTCTTAATGGTAATACAGTTTATGCACCAAGTCAGTCTTCTACAGCTGCTACAAGAAACACAGCTTGGGCAAGACAGATTGCAGTAAAAAGTTCTGGTGATGATTCTGGAGTAACTTTCACAATCACAGGAACTGATGTTAATGGTAAAGTATTAGCTGAAACTATTACAGGTCCAAATGCTACTACTGTATATACTGCTGCTACTCTAGTAGGTTTATTTAGAACTGTTACTAAAGTAGAAATTAGTGGTGCAGGAACCGGTAATATTGAAGTAGGAACACATGCAACAACAGGTGGTATTAAATATGCAAGACCTATTGGTGTAATTCCTTATCAGTCATCTATCGTGGATATGAAACTTCACATGATTGAAGCTTTCAATTCAAGTACTACAGACATAGTTGAAATTGGTAAATCAGATGATGCTGATTACTTAGCCGACATACCAAGTGCGGTAATGCAAACTACTTCTAACGTAGCAAGTGGCGAAGTAATAACTACTGATGCAACACAAATAGGAGATTGGAGAGTAGTTTCTCAATCTGAAACGGGAGCAGACGGAGTTGCTTACAGCTCTGATGTTCAAGTTATAGTAGAGTTAACTTCAACAGGAACTTTAGCAACTGCAGGTATTGGATATTTCTCAATTGATTATATGCAAGGAAGAAATATGACAGCGGCAGACGCTTGGTAAAATAATATAACCGTGAGTGGAGTGTAATGACTCCACTCTCTTACAAGGGGAATTAATATGGCTTTAGTAACAACTTTTGACGGCGGAAGAAAATTCATTAATCATTATACAATTGCAGCTGGCGACGCCGCTACTATACAAACTTTAACGATTGATGTTTCAGGATTAGGCAAGAGTGCCAATAATCAAGCATGTAGTCACTTAACTTTAAGTAAAGTTAAGTATAATATTTTTATGACTGCTAATGCGGATGCAGTGGAATTTCAATGGGATGCCACTTCGAACATACCTTTCTTAATATTAAATGGATATGGGGAATTTGATTTTAGCTCTACTGGAGGTTTAACACCTACAGCAGCTAATAAAGCAGCCGGTGGATACACTGGGGATGTGGCCATTGTCAATCCAGCTAGAACTGCTGGTGATACTGTATACGTTCAAATGGAATGGATTAAAAACTACGTAGCGATTTCTAGTTAGGAGGTTAAATGGCTTATTCAGGCACTAGAGCATTTAATCTAACGATAGAGGAAATCATCGAGGAAGCATTTGAAAGATGTGGCCTTGAGGTTCGTGCAGGTTATGATTTAAAAACAGCACGTCGTTCCTTGAACTTAATGTTTTCGGAATGGGCTAATCGTGGTCTTAATTTATGGACCATTGATTATGGTACGACTACCATGGTTGCTGGAAAAAATTATTATGCATTAGATCAAAAAATATTTGATATTGTTGATGCTGTAATTACAACTACAACTAATGCTACTTCAAACATGGAAGGTGATTCTAATACTACAGATGTAGCAATCACTAAAATTTCCCGTACTGAATATATGAATCTTTCCAGGAAAGAACAGACGACAGCAGGAGATGCTAGACCTACACAATTCACTGTAATTAATGGTCAAGTAACTGTGGCTGGTGCCAGTCTTACTGGAAGACCAGAATATGATATGACAATGTTTGTTTATCCAAGTCCGGATAAGGCATACATTATGAAATATTTTTTTATAAATAGAATTCAAGATGCTGGGGCTTATAGTAATTATGCGGATGTTCCGTATTATTTTCTTCCTTGTTTAATAGCAGGATTAGCTTATTATATAAGCTTAAAAGGAGCTCCTCATATGACATCTGGTTTAAAGATGATTTATGAAGAAGAGTTTAAACGAACGGCTGACGCGAATAGAGAAAGAGTCTCTTATCGTGTTAAACCCGCACAGGCATATATACCATAGGAGAATATATGACAATTTGTAAAAAATGTGGTCGTGAATGTGATTGTGGAGACAATTGTCAATGCACAGACTGCGAATGTAAAAAGGAGGAATAATGAGTAATCCACGTTGGAATAAACAAACAGCCCCTACTCGTGATGCATCTACTAAAAAAATAGGTCATTATGGTAGAGGTCAAGTAGAAACACCTTCTATTAATAAAAATGTTGGAGCAGCAACTGATAAAGGAAATGCACCAACAGGTACTGATAGAGCACATGGTGGAGAAGAAATTAAAATTGCTAAAGGAACTATTAGTGGAACTGCTCAAGGTATGGGTGCTGCTACAAAAGGTGGTAAATATCATTGGGTTGGACCGAACGATAGTAAATGGTAGTATAATAAATGGCATACGCTACAGGAAAATATTCTAAATTTATTTCTGATCGTAGTGGATTACAATTTCCCTACACAGAAATGGTAACGGAATGGACAGGTGCTAAAGTTCACACAAGTGAGTATGAGCCAAAGGCTCCTCAATTGATGCCCCATGAACATTCCCCCGATCCTCAAGCGTTAGAAAATCCTAGGCCAGCTCGTATTGCACCTTCAACGGAAAGGCTATTAGATCTAAATCCATTTCGATTTACAAATGGAAGTACAACTGTTACTATTTTTCAACCAAGCCATGGATATACCACAAGTGATACCATTAGATTTAGAGATATTGGGGCACCTTTATGGGGCGCTTCAGAAAGTGAAATTGAAGTTTCTGTTGGATTTAATTTATCAGGGAGCACCATTGCTGATGATACTTATACAATTACAGTTACCACGGCTCCTAATAGAACAGCACTGGGTGGTGGAGGAATGGCGTCCGTAGGACCCGTAACATTGAGCGCATAATGACAACATATTCTGAATTAGTAACACAAATAAGAGAATACACCGAAACAGATTCTAATGTTCTTACATCAACTATTATTGATGATTTTATTGAACATACGGAAAATAAGATTTTACGAGATTTAGATCTCCCAGTTTTTCGTTCTTACCAATATGCTAATTTTACAGCTAGTAATGGATTTTTAACATTACCTGGGGGAACGAATATTACACCCACAGAATTTTCAATTATAAGAAGTGTAATGATTTATCCTGCGGCAGGAACGGGGGATAGAACCTATCTGGAACAAAGAGATGTGACTTATATGAATGAATATTGGCCAGATCGTACAACTACGGGAACACCAAAATATTATTCACAATGGGATCAAAATACTATATACGTAGTACCAACTCCAAGTGCGGCTTTTTATTGTGAAGTAGGATTGACTAAATTACCAACTCGTATTTCTTCTACTAATACTACTACTTGGTTAAGTAACAACGCACCTGCATTATTATTGTATGGCTGCCTTGTTGAAGCTTTCAAATTTTTGAAAGGATCGGCAGAAATGCTGCAAATATATACGCAATCATACCAAACCGCTTTAGGTGAGGTTGCTGCGCAACAACAAGGTCGAGGAAGACGTGATGAACATCAAAGTGGTGTTATTAGAGTACCACGCCCATCATTCTTACCTGGACATTCTAAACCGGGTCCAACAGGACCAATAGAAGGAGGACAATAAAATGGCAATAGGATCATCTTCAGTTTGCTATAGTTTTATGCAGGAACTTCTCGTCGCCACACATAATTTTAGTGCGTCGGGTGGAGACCAATTTAAACTTGCTTTATATACCAATTCTGCCACTATTAGTAACGCTAGCACTGCTTATACAGCAACTGGTGAAACAACTAATACGACAGGATCAGCTTATTCAGCAGGTGGAGAAAACTTAACAAACGTAGAACCGGCTCTTAAATCAACAACGACAGCATGTTGTGATTTTTCTGATCTCACATGGACTACAGCTTCGTTTACAGCATATGGCGCTCTTATTTATAATAGCACTGATTCGAACAAAGCAGTTTGTGTGTTGAACTTTGGTGGCGATAAAACTGCAAGTGCAGGAACATTCACTATTCAGTTCCCAGACTTTACAGCTGCGGCCGCTATTTTAAGATTAGCTAACGCGTAGGAGTATTAATGGCTTTAGTCTTAAATGACCGCGTCAAGGAGACAACTACCACAACTGGTACGGGAGCATTAACTTTCGCCGGAGCAGTTTCAGGATTTGAAACTTTTTCAGCGGGCATTGGAAATTCCAATACTACTTACTATGCAATTGCGCATACTAGTGCAAACGAATGGGAAGTAGGGCTAGGAACGCTGGCAGGCGATAGTTCAACTATCACGCGTACGAGCGTTATTTCAAGTTCCAACAGTGATTCCGCCGTTGATTTTGCCGCAGGGACGAAGGATGTATTTTGTACGTTTCCAGCAAGCAAGACAATGGACATGACTTTGACAACCGCAGGGGATATTTTATATGCGTCCTCCGCTAATACACCTGCTAGGTTGGCAAAAGGTTCGGCATTGGAAATTTTAACAATGAATGCAGGTGCAACAGCTCCGGAATGGGCCGCAGCAGGTGGTGTAACCGCAGGCTTTTGCATTGCTATGTCGATTGCCCTCTGATATAAGGAAATAAGGATAATATATGGCCCAGAATTTTAGACGATATACGGAAAATGCAGTAGGTGCAACACCAGTGGACATACCTAATGGATCCGATTTTGACACCTATGATACAATTATAGGAATTTCAGTCGCCAACATCGTTGGGTCAACAATCAATGTTGATGTCTACATTAATGACGGAAGTAATAATATCTATCTCGTGAAAACAGCGCCAATCCCTAGTGGAGGTGCCCTCCAGTTATTGGACGGAGGTGCTAAGGTAGTGGTTCAATCAGGCGATCGAATGTATGTCGTATCAGACACGGCTTCCTCAGCAGATGTCTGGGTTTCAGCCGTTGATGCTATAAGCACATAAGGAGGGTGAGATGTCTTATATTGGCAACAAACCAGCTTTAAATTATACAACCTTTGCGGTCCAGCATTTCACGACAAGTGCGACTACAGGTTATACATTAGATCAAGCTGTAACAAATGAAAATGATATACGTCTTGTAATTAATAATGTCGTTCAACAACCTGGTGCTTCGTATGCCTATACAGCAGCAGGCACAGTTTTAACACTTTCAGCAGCTACGGCTGGCACAGACACAATGTATTGTGTTTTCTTGGGCAAGGCGGTTCAAACCGTTAACCCAGGTGCAGGATCAGTGGGGACTTCACAGCTTGCAGATAACGCCGTAACTAACGCAAAGCTGGCTGACGCAACACAAGGTGATATACTTTATTATGGAGCTTCAGGTGCACCAGCACAACTATCCGCAGGGACCTCTGGTTATGTTTTACAAACAAGAGGAGCAGGTGCTAATCCTGTATGGGCAGTAGATGCAGCAGGCACAGTTACAGGATATACAAACGGAGTAGACAATAGAGTTATAACGTCGAGCGGTACTACGACATTAAATGGTGAAACTAACTTTATTTACAACGGAACAATAGCAGGACTTGGACCAGATGGAGCAAATGCTGATTTAGGTGTTGGACTTCATGTTAAAACTGCTGATAGTGGAGCAAGTGTAGATGCAAATTCTGATGAATTAGTTTTAGAAAATTCTGGTCATACTGGAATGACAATTTTAAGTGGTACAGCTAATACTGGTTATATAGTTTGGGGTGATTCTGGAAATAACGCCATAGGAAGAATTTTATATAACCATGCTAGTAACTATATGAGATTTGATACTAATGCTACTGAAAGATTGCGTATTGCACAATATGATTTTTGTGTTGGAACTACCTCTCCGATAAGCACGAATGGTATAACATTTAAAGCAGGAACGACTGCTGGTGATGATTGGATTTCATCATATAGAACAACAGCTTCTACACCACATTATATTCATGCTTTTTATTCTGATGCAGGAGGAACACAGACAGCAAAATATGCCGTTTATGCTGACGGAACAGCATCAGCTATTTCAGATGTAAATTATAAAAAGAACATTACTAATGCTAGAAATTATTTAGAGGATTTAGAAAAAATAGACGTTATTAAATATAATTTAAAAACAGATAATGAAGATGAATTTAAAAAATTAGGATTTTCAGCACAACAAGTTGAAACAATATTTCCTCATATGATTGACGCAGACAACACACCTCTAAAAGAATTTTATGAAGAAGGAGATGAAATTCCAGAAGGTAAGGTAATAGGGGATATAAAAAAGACAACTCCTAGAGAAGTTAAATTATTAAAAAAAGAAATATTTATTCCTATGCTCGTTACGGCAGTTCAGGAATTATCAGCAAAAATTAAAACTTTAGAAACGGAAAACACAGATATTAAAGCAAGACTAACAGCATTGGAGAACGCATAATGGCAACAAGCAAGATAACAAACTTATCAATACTTGATGATACGATTGTCAATGCTGACATAAACTCGTCGGCGGCGATCGCCCTTTCAAAACTGGCGTCCACGCCAGCAACGCTTACGGGATCAACAAACAATACAGTTACAACAGTAACGGCAGCTAACGCAATTTCTGGTGAAGCTAACCTGACTTTTGATGGAACAGATTTAACTTTAGGAACTGGAAATATAGTTTTTGGTACAGCTTCTAAAGGAGTTTATCTTGGAGTTACTTCTGCAACTGCTTCTAATTTATTAGACGATTACGAAGAAGGTATATGGTCACCAGCTCTATCAAACTTTGGTGGCAGTAGTGAATCTTTTATTGACCCTAGATATACAAAAGTTGGAAGATTAGTAACTGTATCTATGCAATTACAAATAGGAAGTTTTCCTAGTGATGCTAGTACATTTGCTATAAGTGGATTACCTTTTACTGTAAAAAGTGGAAGTGGCACAACTTATGGAACTGTACCTTTTAGACAAACTAACATTACTACTATGGGTTTAACTTTTGGAGGTAATAATACTGTAATAGAAATGTATGAAGTACCAACAGGAGGTCAATTTAATTATAATGATTTTGGACAATCTAAACAAATGGCTTTTGTAGCTACATATGAAACGGACTCATAATGGCAATAACTAAAGAAACAAAAATTGTAAAAACAGAAATTGTAGGCGATTACAAAGCTATACAAATTGCTGAAGATATTATCTACAAAGAAGATGGCGTTGAAACAAACAAAATAAGGCACAGACGAGTTTTGCATCCTTGCTTGGTTAGCAAGAATACCGATACTGGAGTCTTGACTACTATATGGAAGGATACTTCAAACGAGACACAGGAAATTAAGGATATAATTAATACAGTTTGGACCGATGAAATTAAAACTTCATGGGAAACTTTATTAAAAGACAGGTTAAAATAATATGCCATACGTAGGAAGAGATTTAGACATAGGAAGCAGAAAGATCCTCTCAGTGAGTGGGTCAACACCTGCAACGACCTATACACTTCAGTATGATTCAGTTAACTACTCGCCTTCAGCGGCGCAAAATCTGATTGTATCAGTTGCAGGCGTTATACAGGCCCCAGGAACGGCATACACAGTAAGCACTGCGACGATAGATTTTTTAGGAGTAAGTGTCGCGTCAGGCGATATTGATTTTATTGTTGCGATGGGTGAAAACGTTGATGTTGGAACCCCCTCGGATGGGACGGTAACAGTTGATAAACTCTCCGCAACATATTATAGTGAAAACCCAGTAACTTACAGCACGCTCACGATGAACGCCAGCAAGAATGGCTTG
>Ga0255047_10001493_pt1 | contig 16874 bp, 29 predicted proteins | sample JV7_2_1_MG_FD_183640 | JGI IMG/M metagenome (GOLD analysis project Ga0255047, IMG submission 183640) | Seawater microbial communities from Jervis Inlet, British Columbia, Canada - JV7_2_1 | ecosystem: Environmental > Aquatic > Marine > Inlet | place: Canada: British Columbia | collected 2016-10-06 | reverse complement strand
CATTTCCGTTGCCAGTATCCAACTCTTCCCAAATTTGCGCCAGAAAATATCAATATTGAGGATGGTGGCATGATATTTATACCCATTGAATCTATCATTCATCAGCTTCTCAAATCCAAATGGAATAAAAAACCTATTCCAGATTATCAGGTATATCGGACAGAAACAAGTCCATTTCCACATTGATGTAAAATAAAAACTCGCCGGGTGAACCGCTGTTCGCCATCTACTTTGAATTTTCATAAATCTCTCGTTATGGCCTCAACGCCTTTAGGGTGGTAAATAACTCTTGTGTTTGACCAGTAAAGCCATTCCATTCGATTGAAATGCTCAGGGTCTTTCCTCTCGATTATCTGCCAAAGCTCTTCAGGCATCAATGTGTTTATTAGCCTCACACCACTCTTCATTCAACCTCCTGACCCGAATTGTATTTTTTTCCTTACAATGTGGACATTTGATTTTTCCCTTCGCATTACCCTCAATCAGCCTGACAAAAACAAACTCCCCGCAGAAGCTACACCTGTACCATGCCTTGAATACAAGGGGGAGCACACGGATTTCAATACCCCAAAATGGAAACTCATCAGTCATCCAGAGAATTCGCGGAGTAGGTAAAGAATTCATCTATGAATTCAAATTCTTCAATACACATATAACTGTTATCATAAGGGCCATATTCAGAGTTATTAAATCTTTCTAAAGCCGTCTTTTTATCCACATTCAGGTAGGCAACGCTCTGACCAATCCCACCAATAACAGTTAATTTATTTCTGGTTCTTACAAATTCAATATATCTTGGCTCCGCCATACTTTTTTTAAATTGTTCCATTTCTTCTTTACTTTCAAAAAAATTTTCAGGAACCAGAGCGTGTGATGGTTTCATATCTTTATCAGTCATATTAACCTCTTAAAATTTTATGTGAGCGAACATTCTGTCGTTCTGAATTACTTGATTTATCCAATCTACTATCTCCCGAGGGTTGATATATGGGCTTAAAAGTCTGTTCTTAATAAGTTTATTATCCTTAAATACACCGATATAATCCCTGTGATAATCATTCTCATCGTACCGAACCTTATAACCATCCGGCAGTAGGATGCGGTCAACATGATATGGAATTGTCATTTTAATAGTCATCACAGTCACAGTCAGGGTGGGAAATATCGTAGGTGCCTTCGGATAGAATATCTTGATTAGTTTTTACGCGGGGCTCAGGTATCTGATAACCGGTTGATGTTATTAATTCCATCAGTTTAGATTCCCTGCGATTTATTTCTTTTTGAATATCTATAAAATCAGCTACACCACCCTTCTTTTGGAATAGGGTCGGCCCCTCATCTTTCAGACTGTAACTAAAAAATTTACTCATTTTTCACCAAAACCTTACTGGCACATTTCACCCATTTTTTACCGTTCCACTCATCCCATTTATAAATAAATTCATAGCGACCATTCCTAACATCACCCTTATCGAATTCATATTTCAGGGGATTTCCTACAATCTCAATACGGCCACGCTTTATTTGGGCAATCAAAGAATTATAATTCTGTTCAAGCTCCCCAACCTGTTCGAGAAAAATTTTTTTTGATGCTTTAAATAAGTCAGTCTGGTTTGTCATCTTCACCTACCGGGGCTTCAATTGTTTGAACCGGAATTCCTCCCAAAAGAATCTCAGCAATAAATTCATCAAAGGAAACCATCTGATGGGATTTTGCGCCGTCCTTTTCCACTTCACACCAAACACTTTTAATAATCATCTTCATCCTCATCGGTTAAAAAGCCTTCACCCAAGAATCCAACTTTACTGCACTCAGGACATTCCATATCACACCACGGAACCCCTGCGGGTACATCCACAACAAAATTTTCAAAGCAGAGTCCACAGTGAGCCTCCATTCTCCGTCTAAACCCATTCTCACAGATACATAATTGTGCCGGGAGTTCACAAATTTTACAGGTCTGATTTATTAATTCTTCTTTTATTGTCATGTTTTATCCCTGCTGTTTAAACCCCAATCCAGTTTGGGAACATATTTTAAGACCGCTGGCCCCTCCCCGTGAATATAAGTTCTCTCAACCTTGCCACCACAAGAACAATTTTCAGGATTATTTCTGTTTACCATGAGTAAGGTCTGCTCAGAGATTTTTTTACATTCAGTGCATTTGAAATTATAGGTAGGCATCTTCCATTCCCTTCCTTCCATTCCTTCCTTCCATAGTCGATGCGATGCGATTGAACGGCACCTTCCTGCGGGATTTGATAATTTTCTGTTCCCCGGCAGTCCACTGCTCACCATTCAAGAGATTAGAATAAATATCTCCCATAACGGCTCGTTTCCGCAAAGCCTTGTCCCAACTCTGTATTGTGTACGGACGGAGAGCTTTTTCGATAGCATTTTCATATTGGGCGTTTGATACCTTAAAAGGCTCAGTCAGCATTTCCCGGGCAACAGCGGGGCCAACAACCAGACCGGCACCCAGCCATTTTACAAATTCTCTACGCTTCACGTTTTAATTCCTCATATCCAATTCTAATAAATTCTGCATTTGTAAATTCGGCTGGAGGAATGACCTCAATCCTTTTACAAGCCCTCTCCCCCAATTCCCGATAATGTTCCTCATTTTTAACGTGTCCTGTATTTGTCAAAAATTCAGCCATTTTTTCTGCCCGGCAAAACCACGGTCTATTCTCATAAATTGTGCAAATATCAGGTTCTTCAAAATATCTACAGACCGGGGAATTATCATCCCTTTTAAGGTCTGGATAATTGACCCCGCCCAAACGACAGCAATTACCACACTTTGAACAATAATTTGTTTCCCCTATATTCAGGCTTTCATCCATTCTCAATTACCGGGTTTTAATTCACTAATCTCCTGCCTGTCCATCGTCCACTCTCAATTACAGGAAGGGTGGATTTTTTATAATAATAAACCCAAACGTCCCATCCTAATTCGGTTTTTGTGACAGTTTTGTTATAATGACCGGGATAACCCTCTAATCTGTCCAAATCAGCAAAAACCTCATCAGAAACGATATACATTTCCCCATGCACATGACCGCCCTCAGATTTAGTGATTGCGGGATAAAAACCCACATCACGCATTTCCCACCCTTTGATTGATGTCTCCCCGGCGAACCGACTCCCCTCCAGAAGATGGTGATTGCTGTGGCCCGTCATCAGAGTCCCGTACACGAATACCAGTTTGTCCATTATTTGGCTCCTTTTTTAAAATTACGATGCTTCTGGCCGTTTTGAAGCTTCGCCTGATATACCCCTTTTTTTCAAGGGCTTTTAAATGCGCCCGGACTCCATTGATTGAGCTTATTCCGACCAGACCCATAATCTCCCGTAAAGTGGGAGGGTAATCATTTTCTTTAATAAATAAAGCAATAGAGTTATAAATCCGTTCTTGTCTTTTTGTCATAGTGTTCATGCGTATAGTATAGTATAGTATATCTATGATTTCAATTAATAAAAAAATTAAAAAGAAAGTTGTTGCCTTCTGGCCGGAACGGAGGTAGCTTTGTCGTAGTAGCAGAACCGGGAGAACCGTATGGTTTGTACACAAATATACACCACAGAATACGAGGATATGCTAATTCTTGGTTTCCAGATATTCTCTATTTGTAACGGTTTGGTTATTTTTTATTAAAACCCATTAACAGGAGGTAAAATGAATGTTTTTCTTAAACATGGTCGCTATTCTAATAGCGGTCTTATTAATGATAAGAACCCAAAAGGACTCTCATCCCGTGGTGGTGTCACGGTTGCGGTACTTAATCGTGGGACTTGGTTTACATGGGGTATATCTAAGTGTCACCTTTCTGATGTTTTCAGCAAGAAGCTGGGGGTAATCAGGGCGGTTGGCCGGGCTAAGAGAAAATTAGCCCTTAAAACGGAGCCTATGGCTATTGATGTACTCAGACTGCTGGTTGAAGATTTTACCACAGCCATGATTAACCACGGAATAATGCCGGATAATCAGGATGATTTCGAGTATTTTATTGACCAGATTCAGCGGGGAATCGGAATCCCTTTAAAGAAAGAGGCACCTCATGGATGAAGTTGAGCATAATGAAGTTGAGCATAATGAAGACGGTAGGCCATTATCACAATTATTTTATGATGACCTCTGGAAGGTAATTAAAAAATTTGAATCTTCAGGGCTCACCAACGCTGAGTCAATCGGCGTTTTTGAAATGATTAAGCATGACCAATTAGCCAGTATAGATAAAGAATCAAAAGAAGACTATTAACCCTTACCCCCCGGGCAACCGGGGGATTTTTTTATGTATCCAGATATAATAATCCCCACCTGTAAACCGGATGTCAACGCCCAAATTGACGAAATTAAGCGGTTTACCCCCGAAATTAATGTAATAGCCACCTGTGAAGATACTTCAGCCGCCCGGAATCGCAACCTCGGCCTTTCCTACGCTAAATCAGATTTAGTGATTATGATGGATGACGATATTACCGGGTTTTACAAGGGTTGGATTGACGATTTGATGAATTTTTGGGATGATTCCTTTGCTATAATGTCAGTCCGACTTCTGGAGCCAAATGGCAAATTAGGCTATATGCTGTCAGAAAATGACAAAATGACAAAAGGTGCTATTGTGATTGAAAAAAGGGAGGTTCCCACGGCCTGTATCGTATTCAGGCATGACGGGACAACTTTTGACCCACAGTATATTGGAAGCGGATTTGAGGATAACGACTTCTGCCTTCAACTCCAGCAGAAATATCCTGAGAGGCTTTTCGTGGTGAATAATGAGTGCCGGTTAATCCATATCAATGAAAAGAAAAATCAGGGTGGCCGGTACTGGAACCATAATAAACTTTATTTTAATAGCAAGTGGGGGAAGACCCGCTGAAAATCTACGCCCTCTATAAAACCTTTGATGGGGAAGAGTGGATTGAGAAGTCTCTGGAATCCATTTATAAACACGTTGATGGAATTGTCATGGTTCACTCAGAACTGGCTTGGGATGGGAAAACCAAAGTAAACCGGGTCAGCCCCGTGGTGAGAGAATGGGCTGAGAAAAATGATACTGAGAAAAAAATCCATGAATTTCATACTGGCGTGAATAATCAGGAGGCTCAGTACAAAATTGGATTCGATTATATCAGGGTAACCTTCCTCTATGATTGGATTATGCTGATTGACTCCGATGAGATTTGGGATGATGAGAATTGGAAAAAGGCAAAACGCCACTTAATGTATAATCCTCACCGGGCCATGCACTGTAAAATGCACACATACATCAAGAAACCATATTTCAGAATTCATCCACCTGAACGTGCGAGGCCCACCGTTTTTATAAATAGAACCGTAAGAGAAATGAGCGGAGTTCGTTGGCATAAGATTAAACCTAAATTTTATATGGATGATGTCTTTTTCCATCACTACACGCTTGTCCGAAAAAATGAGGAAGATATTCGCCGGAAGATTATTACCAGCAATCAACAGGACGGTGCCAACGCTGTCGATGTGGATTGGTGGATGCGTGAGGTTTGGGATAGAATGCCTGATGTTAATGACTTTCATATCAGCAAAGGTTACGAAAATAGCTGGCACTCACTTGTTCGTATCGCCCCCGAAGTGCCGGGGTTTCTAAAATGAATGACCCTATAATCATAACCGGGTTTCAGCGTAGCGGGACAACCGCTGTCGTCTATGCCCTCCATAAAATATTCTGCAACATTATTAATGAGAGTGGGATAATGAAAACCGCTCTTGGTGAAATGATTAGCATGACTGACCGTCTTGGCGAACACATACAGTGGCGGTTTGATGAGCCTGACCTTTTTATGGACACCGATATATCTGATTATATAAAGAAATTATACATGAAACTTCTTGACTCCGAGGCTCATTCAGTACATTTTACAAAAGATTATAAAGATGATATGAAGACTTCTATTATCGACCATGCACTGAGGGAGCCAGCCCATTATGATTATTGGGGTGATAAAATTACAAATGCCGCTCACATGGTTCCCGTTATAAAAGAAATATTTCCAGACGCAAAAATCATCTATGTTCTCAGGGAGCCTCTTGAAGCCATCGCATCAAACTTAAGGCTCGGCTGGATAAATAGTTTAGGTAATGCTTGGAGTATGTGGATGACTGAATTTATCGAATATCGACAGTGGATGCACAGTATACCCCACCTCATTGTAAGACAAAAAGAGCTTCTGGAATCCCCGCAGAAGGTGGCTTCAGATATGTCAAAATTTCTTGACTTTCAATTCTTGGGCAGGGATTTCGGAGCGTTCGTTTACAAAGGTAATAAGCCGGATAGAGTGACCACCAACCCGGCGGATTATTTCGTATCAGTTCCAAATGAAATGATGGAGTTGGTTGAACTAGCGAGGGGATTATAATGTTTCACAGTGAGCACAAACAGGATTCGTGGCTTTATGAGAATGTTTTTAAGGATAAGCGTGGCGGTGTCTTCGTGGAATTCGGGGCTATTGATGGACTTATCACCAGCAACACTCTTTTCTTTGAAGAGGAAATGGATTGGACAGGGCTCTGCATTGAACCTATTCCAGAAATGTTTCAACAATTAACAAAGAACCGGAAATGTATTTGTGAGAATTATGCCGTATCAGATGACTTCGGTGAAGTTGAGTTCATGGTTTATGATGATGTTGTGGGCTGGTCTGGAATCAGCGACAGCATTGAGCCGGAACACTTTGAAAGAATTGAGCTTAAGGGCGGTGAACAAAGAACTATTATGGTTCCAACAATGCCGCTTAATGCTCTGCTTTCAATGCACGGTTTACAGAATGTTGACTATATGACAATTGATGTTGAAGGCCATGAAGATAGAATTGTGAGAAGCATTGATTTTGAAGGGTTCAATATTAAAGTTCTGGATATTGAAAATAATTTCAACAACTACGATGTAAAAGATTATCTTAAAGGCTTGGGGTATCGTTACCTTAAGAGGCTCGGGGTTAATGACCTTTTCATAAAGGAGTGATATGCAAGGCTGTAAACGTGTGGGAATAGACAGCACCAAAAGGTGTAACTGGCATTGTACCACCTGTTTTTACAGGCATGAGGCTGATTTTAATACGCCTTATGATAAGCCGTGGAACGATATGAAACTGGAAATCGACATGGCTGTTAAGAGAGGGTGCGACCATGCTGTTCTGGTAGGATGGGGGGAGACTTCCCTTTACAAACACCTTTTCACTTTTCTTGAATACTGCACCCGTATTAATATAGAGACTTCCATAATCACAAACGGTATCTCCCCGGTAAAACATTACCAGAAAATGTACGATGAGGGGCTTAACCATCTTCATATATCAGCGCACCATTATGGTGAAAGGCTTGATTCTATTGCTGATTTCGGTAATGCCGGTAAACTTCAAATTCAGCTTTTAGAATACCTCCGCGATAACAGCCTTCCTTTTAGAACTAATTCAACAATACAGAAGCTTAATTATAAGGAACTTCCTGAAATTGTGAAAAAACTTTCCGACTTTAATCCTTACCACATTGTCCTTCTCGGGTTCCTCCCTCATTATGGATGGGGTAAGGACGGTAAGGTGGGGAATGTTGCTGTTCACCCGGCGGAACTAAAACCTTATCTTGAGGAAGCTCTTGATAATATTTTGGGGTTGGGTGTCTACGCAACACTCAGGTATCACCCCCTCTGCCATCTTGACAAAAAATACTGGAAATATGTAACCAACGCACGGTATGTATTGTACGACCCGTGGGAGTGGGATTACGAAAAATACACAACCGATGGAATAAAACTTTGGGAAGATGCTTGTCAGATGGGCGACTCAGTTTCAGTAAAAGGCCATCCATGTAGTGATTGTCAAGCTAAAGTCCATTGTGGAGGCTATAATCGAAAATTGACTGAGGTATTCCCCGATAACGCTGGCCTCAAGAAGGTTTATCTACCGGATAGTGAATTAAACCCCGGATTTTTCTTTGACCAGAACCCCGCCAACAATCTTACTGGTCACATTCCTGTGAATACAACACGACCCGTTCAATCAACTCCCGCCACTTAAGAGATAAGGTTTTATAAATGGAACAGAACTCGGGCTCATTAACCAAATCTCTAACCTTGTTTTTATCGGGTTTCCACTTCCTGTATTTCTTTCCCCTGAAATCACCAAGATGGAGGTCACGATAATTCGTATCCCACGGCTCACCATCAGGAAATGTATATACGTCTGGTATAGGATAGCCAGCGTGTTTCATTATACGACAGAGAACTATTTCATCAATTTCTCTAATTGGCGGTACAGGTTCGTCCAAGAATCTCTGCCTCAATATTTTAGTTCTTTGATAATACTCTGGAAGAAAGCCAACCTCTCCCCCGGCAACCCTTCTTCTTATCCCCTCCCAAATTCCATTTTTAGATTTTTTAACCCCTCCCAAATAACAGGCACCCATGTGTGCGTGGCCCGTGTAATATTCTTCGTGCGTTTTTTCCTGTGGAAGAATCAATATATCAACATCCGTAACATGAATATATTCACCGGAGCTTTTTGTGGGATTAACAAGGAATCTTTTCAGTGCCGGGTTTTCAACATCAAAGGTTACGACCTCCTGTTTTGGATAAACTCTATTCACACAATATTTATAAAGTGGAATGAGCTCTTTATAATCGCCGGAGGCGCAAGCAAAAAACATAATCATAATATAATAAAGGAGTTCTCATGCCAGAGATAAAAGATGATTTTCGCCCCGACAAAATGACATCAGCCCAAATGGACACCGTTGTTGCAGATGTTAGGGATTATATTTTTACCAATTGGGAAAATAAAAAAAACCCTGATTTCTCCGGCATCAGTGGAACAGCAACCAAGATAGCCCTTCGAGGTATGATTAAGAACGCTATGAAGGGGAAGGCTAAGGGGGGGCTGAAAAAGAAACTCGCAAAAAGGGGCTGGACAGGTCTTGCGAAATTTGAGCCAAAAGAATTTACAGATGATGAGGCAAAAAATATTGAAGTGAATTTAAAGAAACATCTTACGGATAATTGGGATAATTTTACCAACATTACCCGTGGACAGGTAACCAAAATGTCTAAGAAGGCTGTTAAAATAGCCGACAAGGAGAGGGCTAAACAGGCAGGTGTTGAGCCGGAAGAAAACCAAGAACCGTAGAGGGGTTTAAATGATTGAAGTTAGGGATGACATTAAGGCCCGTGTAAAGGATTCTGGCCGCAAACTTACTGATTTGTCCAGAATTCTCGAATTGAATTACGATTCGCTTAATGCCTATGTAAATGGCCGAAGAAAAATGCCGGAAATCGTTGATGAAAAAATCAACAAACAATTAACACAGTGGGAAGATGGCGTTTAAAGTAGAAATATTACCGGGTGTTGCCGAGCGAATAAGGGCATCCGAAGACGCTTATCGACTTGCCACCCCTTACAGATATAAAGACCCTCAGCAGTGGATTAAGATTCTGAATGAATTTTACTCTGAAGAGTCCTTTATGAGAATGGAGAGAATCCAGACTCTTCGTAGAAAACCCGAAAAACAGATTAAAGTCCTTGAGTTTATGACAAGGCGGGAGAACATCATAAACACTATGGTTCATTGGGGCTGGACTTATGACCCCCGGTTGGCACCAATCGGACTCCCCCCGACAATGCCGTGGATTCCGTGGCAACAGCAGATAGATTTTATTGAATTTGTTTATAACCACTATTTAAACGGTTTGCCGTGGATGGCTGAAAAATCCCGTGACTGTGGTGCCACATGGCTTATGTGCTGGCTATACATTCAGGAGTGGCGGTGGGTTCCCGGGTTTGCCGGTGGGTTTGGCTCCAACAAACTTGATAATGTTGATAAGCGTGATGACCCGGATTGTATTTTTGAAAAGCTCAGGGGAATACTGTCAACCATGCCTTCTTGGTGGTTCCCCCGGGGATGGGTGTCAAAAAAGCATGATAAGCTGGCAAACCTTATTAATCCAGAACTTAAATGCAATATAGCCGGGCAGGGTGGTAAGGAAATTGGCCGTGGTGGCCGTAGGTCGATTTACACAGTGGATGAAAAAGCCTCGCTTGAATTTCCTGAAATGGCCGACCACGCTCTTTCTCAGAATACTAACTGTCAAGGCGACATATCCACCCCAAAAGGAATGAATCAGTTCGGACAAAAGAGGTGGTCTGGTGATATTGATGTATTCAGCTTTTCATGGAAAAAAGATTTCAGAAAAAATAAGGAATGGTATGAACATCAGAAAAAAATATTGCGGAGAGAGGTTCTGGCTCAGGAAGTCGATTGTGATTATTACGCATCTGTTGAGGGGATATTTATTAAACCTGAGTGGGTACAGGCGGCAGTTGAAATTGAACTCAAGGGAGAGGGGGCTTGTACAGCCGGTCTGGATGTGGCCGCTGGCGGTAAGAATGAGAGTGCTCTTGCCATCAGAACAGGCCCGAAGGTCAAGGTTAAGACTTGGGACATTGATAATGCGATTGACCTTGTTCACGGCGTAATTGATATTTGCAACGACACAAAGGTTGAATATCTCCATTATGATAAGCCCGGGGTTGGATTCGCAGTAACATCCTCCATCGAAAGAACTGAGCGGAAAATGGCGTTTCTCTATTATGGTTGGGAACCCGGCGGAAGTCCAAGTGACCTGTTTTATCCAGAATATAATGATTACGCTAAAAACATTTTCAAAAATGCACGGGCTGAGGCTTGGTACAATCTGGCCAGAAGGTTTGAGAAAACTTGGGAGCACTTACATGGTGTTCGTAAATACGAACACTCAGAACTGGTTTCAATTGAAAACAATTCAAGACTTATAGCCGAGTTATCCAGTGTAAAGAAAATCCCCACCGAAACAGGCAAAATCCGTGCTGAATCAAAAGAGCAACTGCTTAAGCGTGGTATTGAATCCCCGGATGAAGCCGATTCTGTTGTGCTGGCCTTCCTCCCGAAAGATGGTGGATATAAACACGTTGTTGAAAACTACTCCCCTATAAACCTCACAAATGCAAATTTTGTAATTGATTGGAAAGGAACCCCGAGGCAGAGGTGCCTCCATTACGGAGCTATTTGTTTGAAGGATGATATGAGTATAAATGTAATATGTGCGCTTTGGAACGAAGCTATGGGCCATCTTTATATTTATGATGAACTTGTAAATCCCCTGCCGGAGCCGTCAAAAATTATTCCAAAGCTAAGAGATATTATGAAGATGAAGACTTATGAAATTCATAGAATGATAGGCAACGCTGAAATGTTTAAAGAGGGAAAGCGGAGCGTGGCCCGGGAAATGAATAATGAATTTTTCAGGCTGGTCGGTCATTGGCAGACCATTAAAGTTCGTGAACCTAAAAAACATGACCCTTATGGAAGCATGACAATTTTAAATGAATTGGTAAAAAAGCGCATGATTACAATTCATAAAAAATGCACCGAAATCGACAGGCAGATTTCTACGTGGAGGTTGGAAAAGGGAAAAATGAAAGAGTCCGGCATGAGAGAGGCTATATTATTGATTGTGTCCGAACTTGTAAAGAATGTACCTTTAAGAGAGATTATCAAGAAAAAAGAGTATTTTACGAAAATCACGAAAAATACTGTTAGAATGGAAAAAAAATTAACTGAAGGTCTTCAGGAGCAAGTTAAATCTTAACAAGGAGTTAATCATGGCTAAAAAGAAAAAGAAAACATCACAGGTAAGTGCCGTCCCGGTAGACAGATTCGATGAGGCTAAATACCGAAGGCAAAGCGATGCCCGTTCTCTGGCTGATGCTGATGCGATTAAGGGGGATAAAGACCGCCTTGCTGAAGCCAAAAAAGGTGCGGGTGAACTTGCGCCGGAAATGGTGGAAGAATCAAAACACTCAGCCGCCCGGGCGAGGGCCATGAATCGAATCTCTAAAAGAAAAAGATGATTGACGAACCACACATGAGGCTTCTCAACTTTCTTTTGGGGGCTCTGGGGGGAGTCTCCAAATTAAAGTGGTTCCTGAGCTATGGCACTCTTTTGTATTACATCCGTGATTTCAGGATGGAAAAGCCGTATGAATGGGATTATGATGTCTGCCTTTTTAATGCCGATGCTGAAGCCGTGATGCTCAGTATGGAATCTAGTGGGTTCCACCTCCACAAAAAAATAGTGAATGATGTAACGGGAGAGCCATTTCAATTAGTGTATAAACATAATAGAATGGAAAAATACGCTGATTTGTTCTTTATGTTTGATGTTGGTGGATATACTTGGCATACTTATGATTTTGATATGGAAATGCCGGAGGACGGAATCCCAAAGAATTACAGATTCAAAGGTGTTCCGAGTGAATATTTTGAAGGCGAAGTTTTCAAATATATGTGGTTTGATAACATCCCAAAGCTCCCGTTCCCTTGCAAATATGGCACCCTGCTTGATACTTGGTATCCCGGCTGGTTTATACCGGACAGCAATTTCGGGCAGTCCCGGTGTCAAAGAATCGTTGAAACGAAAAGCTGTGTAAAATTAACAGAGAGGTTGCTATGAAGCCGGAAATTTTAAAGCCAATGATACGATGCGATAAATGCAAAACCCTGCTTGAAAACGGCGACCCGGGTGGTAAGGTCGAATTCAGGCGGTGTTATGAGTGCGTGATAAAATATTCAAAAGGCGTGGATAAGAGGAAAGTCTTACTGCCAGAGGGTTTTAATAAAGAGGAACAGCCAAAACCATTTGAAGAGTCAGTATCTGACATGACCAAAAAAATCAATGCTGGCACCCCAAAGCCGGACAGATTTGTTTTTGAATACCAATTGGTTGAGGCTAATGAATTGAATCCAGAACCGAGACTCCTGTGGTTGATTCGTTATGAAACATACGATAAGAGGCTTATTGCTGAACTCGGTCTGCCGAGAATACAACTTGAAGAAATCGTTGACGATATGAAAAAATATGAAGATGAAATCAAGATGGATATTGCCGAAAAAAACCTTAAGGAGGAACCGTGAAAAAATTAATATTTAAATATTTAAAAGAAAATATTCTGAATTGGGTTCTTACAGAATTAATTTCTGATTCATTCAAAAAGAAGCTAATCAGTAAAGTTAATAAGACCATAGATATTCCCGGTTTAAATGAAAAAGAAGAGGAAATTATTTTCCTTAGACTTTATGAAGCAACTGTTCAGTCCGTTACAGAACAGCTTTCGTGAAGCCTGAAGCCGTAGAATTGCTTTTAAAAGCTAAAGAGTGCGCTATTGAGGCGGGGGTGTATGATAAAATGTTCCTCAGCTTCGGCACACTTTTAGGTGCTATTCGCCCAACAAAGAACGAAAACCACAAATATAGGCTCGGCCTGATGGAACATGATGACGATATGGACATTGGCTGGCTCCCAATGAAACTGGAAGAAAAAAAAGAATATTTCCAAAGGTGTGCGTCTAAAGGTCTTTTTAAGTGGGATTTTAGCGGTAGGCACTCTACCATGAATGGTGACCTGTTGTGGTTCAGTATAAAAGACGATGAACACGTCAGGAGTTGTAACTGGTTCTTTTTTGAATGGGATGATTATATGTGGCACTCAAAGGGGTTCTTATGGCTGAACGAAATTAAATTCCCCATCAAATCATATCCACGTTCAGAAAAGGCGACAGGACTTATGCTCGGAGCCCCTGCGGTCTATTTTAATGCTGGTCTTAAAGAAATTGAATTTGAACACGAAAGGTTTAATGTACCGTTATTTGCCGGGAGTCTTTGTGATTTCTGGTATCCGGGCTGGGCTCAACCACGAAAAGGTGGCGCATCATCAAAACAAATTTGCGGAATAATTAATAATTGGGAGGATAAATCTACATGGGAACACATCTAAAGCCAAAGAAAAAAGCGCTGACTTCTGGTCGTTACGACCCGCCGCACCCGGGCCACATAATAAATTTAATTTATATTGCGAAAAGATATGGTAGCGTGAAATGTGTTGTGCTGGACAGCGAGAAGCGAAGGTATCCCATGTCTTATTGTATTCAGATAATGAATGCAATTTTAAAGGAATTGCCGTTTGAAATTGAGCTTAAGGTCAATAAAACCCATTTTAGCGAAGTAACAAAAGAAGAGTTGGATGCCTGTGATTGTGAAATATATGTTGGCGGCAACCTCAATGTTCTCAGACATATTGAACTGTTGGGAATGAGAACTGACTTTATTGATAGAGCTTATTATTACGAAGCAGGAAAAATACCTTTACCTGAATAAAAAACTTGCTATAATAATAGAGTAGAGTTTATATTAGGGACTCATGGGAAACCTTTCGGCCAAAGCAATATACTGCCCCAAATCCGAACAGCACCCAAGAAAAAAAATACTGCTACTACTACGGCAAGGAAAAGTCCTCATTCATTGTAAAGACCACGGTTGGATTTCCGTTGAATTATCTAAGTTCGGTGAGAAGATAGATTTCGAGGGTATGGCCGTAAGGGTTGAGGCTATGGAAAAGAATACTCACTTTGACCTTGAACCCGTTCCCCTTGTAGCGATTGGCGAATTTGAATCGGTGAGGAAATGAAATGACTACAATAGTTCCTCAAATAATTCACAGCCCGATTGAAACAATCCGCTCCAGTGACCATGAGTTAATGATTAAAATTCAGTCCGAGTACCAACGGGCCTATGAAGCTGATACCAAAAATCGTGAAAGAAGTTTTAAAAATTGGAGGGCTTACATCGCTCTTGAGGGTGGTCAGTGGCCGGAAAAAGATTTAGCCGAATTAAAGGCTGAGGAACGAAACGCTGTTCAATTTAATATTTTAGGTCAGAAAGTTGATACTCTGGCCGCATCACTCGCCGCTGAAGATTTTGATTTGGATTGGAAACCTATTGAGGGTGTCAGGAATTCCGTTACAGAATCCGTAAAGGATGCTTGGTTCTCCGATAAAGAGCTTTGCAATTTTGATTCTCAGATAGGACTTGTTGCCCGGGATGGCATGGTTCAAAAGGGTGTTCTGAAGCTAAAAGAAAATAGTGAATACAATCCCCTGCTGAATCTCTCATTTGAAAGGATGATGCCCGGCCACGTAATTTTTGACCCTCATTGGATTACTGATGATGACAAGGATTGTCGCAGGGCTTGGGAAATTTTCCATTTACCAGCCCATATAATTGCAGACCATTATGGCATAAATTCGGCACTTATTGACCAAGCTATTCGCCAACAGAAAAAATATGGCTTTGATTACGAAGAATACGACCCTGATTTTTCTCAGCAATTACAACTCGGAATCCGTGGCAGTCAATATCGTGTAATCGAATACCACTGGATAGACCATGTGAAAATAAAACGGCTGGTCGGTAAAATAATGAATACTAAAAAGTATATGCCGTTCCCCATTACCAATGACCACAACGCTTTAGAGCGGTACATGGTTGCAAATGACATCGACCCTTTTTCCATTTTCCCAAGCCCGTATACTGATAAAATCCACAAATACGCCGCAATCTGCCCGGAATTAACACATAGAATTCTTGAGCATGGCGTTTCCAAAATCCAGCCCAAAAGACTTCCTTATTTTCAATTCACGGCAAACCGTGGGCTCGGTAAGGATAAGGGAATTGTGGATGATATGATGGATATTCAGGAAACCATTAACCGCCGGGAATCCAAATTAACAGACATGATTGAAACCTCTCAGGGTGGGGGTAAGCTGGTTAATCGTGATTTATTTCGTTCCCCAACTGAACGGGAAAGATTCAAGAAGTTTGCGAATGACCCTAAATATATTGAATTTGTGGATGGTGAAGAATTATCCAAAGAAAAGACCATTCACTATCTAAACGCTAATCAGTACCCGGCTCAGATTATTAATCAGCTTGAGAGAATGTATGATGTTGTGAACTTGATTTCTAAGGTTCCAGCGGCTATGGAGGCAACCTCAGAAAGCACCAATGAGTCTGGTGTTCTTTTCAATCGAAAACTTCAGGTTGCCAGATTGAGTTCTGCAACCATTTTAAGCCGGATGAAAAAATTACGTGTCAGCATGGCCACGGCATATTACTGGCAGTACCAATTAACTTATAACGGGCCTGAGCGGGAATTCTCAACTGCTGATGGAAAACATAAAACTGTTTTAAATGAAAGAATTTTCGACCCAGTTACTGCAAAACGGTACATAAAGAATCGTCCAAATATGATTCCCCGGGTTGTTGTTCTTGCCACAGAATCAAAGAATTCACCAAATCAGATGCTGGCAGACCAAGCCATGTATTCAGAACTTTATAATATATCTGCAAAAACAAATCCAGATTATGCTGGAATTTTTTATGAGCAGTTATTGGGCTCGTTGCCGTTAAATGAAAAGGTTAAAGAGCGTGTCATCGAAATAAGTCTCCTTCACCAGATTCGTGACAGGAAGAAAATTATGGCAGAATTGGCTAATTTTGATGCCACAGAAAAACAGTCAATGCTTATGTCTATTCAAGCGTCCAGCCAAATCGGGAAAATGCTCGGGGCTCTTGGACAACAGCCGCAGAATAATCTTGAGGATTCTTTAGTTGAAGAGGAAGCGGCTCCAGAAGATGTACCACAGGATGTTGGCCCTGCTGAAGACGCAGAATTCCAACAAGTTAGTGCTCCCGCTGAACCAGAGGGAATCACGTAAACCATTAAGGAGAAACAATGCCAAAATTAACTTTTAAATCAGAAGAGGAAAGAGCTAAGGCTTATGATGATATTCCTGATATTGAAAATGCCCCTCCCGGTGTAAAACTGGAAGAATATCGTGAAGAAATGGAAGAGAAGCTTCAGGATATTGATGACGCTGAAATTAATGCAAATTTTGTAGCCTCAGAAGATGACCCTCCCGCTGTTGATGACCCCCCTGCTGTTGATGACCCCCCTGCTGTTGATGACCCCCC
>Ga0255047_10001492_pt1 | contig 16876 bp, 19 predicted proteins | sample JV7_2_1_MG_FD_183640 | JGI IMG/M metagenome (GOLD analysis project Ga0255047, IMG submission 183640) | Seawater microbial communities from Jervis Inlet, British Columbia, Canada - JV7_2_1 | ecosystem: Environmental > Aquatic > Marine > Inlet | place: Canada: British Columbia | collected 2016-10-06 | reverse complement strand
TTCTAATTGAATCTTAGATAGAGCTTCCAATGCTTGTTCCTCAGTCATATGACGAGACTGCTTAATATAGTTAGCGTACAACTCAATACCATGAGCAGCTAACATAACACCTGCTTGTACGAGTGAGCTTGCCATATCATTTTACCTTAATAAGCATTAATTCTCTAAGACCATTTGAGACTTCTTTGAGGGTGGAATCAGTTGTATTGGTGGCTCCTCTACGGCAGAGGGGAGAAATTCGTTTCCTGATAACATTCGCAACACGCATTTGGTCCTCCTTGATATGTCCAGCAAAAAATGCTGCCCGAATGTCACGAAGAACAATTCTGTATTCCTCACAAACAAACGCCAGCCCTTTAAGAGAGTCAATCTTAGGATCATTCTGTGATGGGAGTGAGCAACTTGCTACACTCCCTATCACTAGTACTATAAAGAGGAATCTCACCCCTTTACTCCTTTACGAAGTGCTCCAAGTCCAGCACCTTCTAGGAGTAGGTCAGCATTCTCAGCTATCATAGCCCAGCCAGATGCCTCACCAGTCAGCATATTAGTAATACCAACAATCATCATAGCCAAAGCCACTATATAAGTTTTATAACCAACTAACCAATTCATATCACGGTTCCTCTCGTTGCAGCATGAAGACCATCCAGTATAGTTTCGTCACTGTATGGTTGAGAGCCATTCTCATGCTTAATGATTGCTCTCACAATACGTTCTAATGTATCTTCATCCTCTAAATCAATTCTATCAGTAGGATCAACCGCTATAAAGTCAGCCACAGCCTCTGCATAAGAATTAGTATCATTCTCTTTTGGGGGTGCCCATCGAGATATGATACCAGATACTGTATTTAAATTATAGTTCTTAAAGTAAGTCCTAAGTATAATAGTCATAGCCCTAATACCCCACTCAGGAGCGGTAAAGGTAACAAATGATTTATCTTCCCCATCTTCATCTGTACCTACCCAGATGTTATGAGGAGTAATACGGATATTACCGGGATTATTATTCCTTATTCCTCTGCTAGTCATCTTCTTTTCCTAGGGGGGCATACAACAAATATTCTTAGTTGTCGTCCAGCATTACAGAATGAGATATATTCTTCTATAGTTAACTGTCTTTGTCGCCTTCTTGCTTGTAGTATCTTATATGTCTGTAATAGTCTATACTGTGTATTGTCTCTTATCTCTTGCTTAAGTACATAGCCTTGATACTCTACTCCTGATATAATACCTAAAGCAGTTATCATAGCAGCAATAGATGTAAGGCTTATCATTACTTAGCTCCAAAATACATACATAATGCACTAACTATAATAGTAAATAACGATGCAATGAGCCATCTATTCGTCCATTGGACTGCTGCTTTTAGTTCTGAATGATCTACTCTATGCTGTTTAAAGTCTTTTGTGTGTTGATCATGGATTGCATGGCAAAATGTCTCATGAGCATTCATTCTTTCATGAGCAGTGGCTACATCTGTCTCTACTATCCTAAGTCTCTCATCAGTATCAGCCATTACTATCTTCCACTAAGAACAAATTAGGCTTCTCTACTACACTTCTTAACTTACTTATCTCAGCACTAGCTTGGTTAGTTACCATAGTAGTCTCTACAAGTAATACAGGCAGCCAACTAATAGCACATCCCCATTCATCTTGATCTAATCCTGTATTAGGATTACGTCCCATGAGATGAGTAAACCACTCACACTCTATCTCCATACACTTTTTACGAGTAAGGGGACACTTCTTATTAATCGCCACGTAAATAGGCCAGTACTTGATTAAGTTGCGCTCTCATAGCTGGTACTGAGTTAACATTAGCAGGAATAGTCTGTATCCTAGCATCAGCACTTCTAGGAGTTGGTGCAGGAGGACTAGGAGCAGTATTCCATGCATCAATGATAGACTGATATGGGGTTATATCACTAAAAGATTTTTGTCCTAACTCAGGAGCACGATGCCTATGTTCTGGATGATATATAATAAGCCCTTTAGACCCATCCCATGTAAGTGTCTTAACATTAGGATCAAATCTAAAGGCTCCTAAGTCTAATACCTTAGCAACACCATCAATATTGACTATACCTTGCCTACCATCAATATTTATCTGAACCATGATTAATCCTTAGAACAAATAATTAAGTCAAGATACTTAACATCTAACGACATTGTATGTGAGTGAGTACCATTACCGCCAGATGATCCACCAGTAGTAGCTAGATCAGAATCATTTGTAGTAAATCTACCACCAGAACCTGTCTCATTAGTACCGGCATGGGTATGCGTATGAGCGGGTATCTCAGATATTCCCAATTGATGAGAACCAGTATTAATACCAGAGCCAAATACAGTATCAAAATCAGTAGCTCCACCAGTACTAGGAGTACCTGATACTACACGTAATGCTACATTATTATGTGTAGTTTCTTTAGTCCAACCAGTAGGTGCATTAGTCTGTTGGAATAGCATTAAAGTACCAGACGCAAATCCTGATGCTAGATCAAGGATACCTTGTACTGTAGTCTTTTTCTTAGCATTACTAGAACCTACATCAGCAAATACTATTTCATCAGAGGAGGTAATAGTAGCTGTTGTAGCACCAGTAACATACTGTGCTAAGTTAGCAGGAGTAATTGCTCTATCTGTAGCTGTACCAAGATTAGTCTCATCATCAGTAGCTATCTCAATAACACCTGTTGCAGTAGCTGAGGCAGCTTGCTTGATAGTAGCAAAAGCAGTAGCAAGATCACCTACATCAGATAGGTTATTACTAGCTACTAGATCACCACTACCACCACCTGATGCACCAGTGGCACCTGTTGCTCCAGTAACAAGACCAAATGTAAAGATACCAGTATCAGAGTCAAATGATACAGTAGCAGAGCCTCCTGCGGCTACAGTAGTAGCTACAGGTGACTCACTAATCAATCCACCAGCATCAATAAGAGTTATGATATTACCAGCAGTTACATCAATATCATATGTGGTACTAGAAGTATAAGCAGCTTGTACAATACCATATCTAGCACCATCAATTACAAAGTCATTAGGACTATATGCTGTACTAGTAGCCCAAGTACCTGCATTAGATATTTGTACTGTAAATGTTTCCCAATTACTGGATGTAGCAGTTCTGGAAGCAGCAAAAGTACCAGTACTAGGAGTAGTATGAGCAATTAGGCATGTAAAGATAGTACCTAAGTCACCATCTACATACTTCTCTCCTACTGCAACAGTATCAGAATTCTGCCACACGCCTTGCATATTATTGACAACGACAAAATTGGAGAAGACAGCATCAATTGTTCTCCAATTATCATGTTCCTTGGTATGCCAAGGGACAGTATCGAAGTCTACTAACTCAAGACTATAGTTAGGAGTTAGAGTAACCATTGGTTATCCTATACGTCGATTTCAGTACCAACAACTTGGAAGTCCATAGACTGAAATGCATCAGTAGCAATAGTATAAGTCACTGTATCAGCAGCAGAAAGATAGTACTCAAAAGGAGCAGGAGCACAAGTAAGCAATGCAGTTGCACCAGTAGGAGCAGCAGCCGTAGCAGCAGCAACCATCAATGTACTATTAGAATGGACATAACGAGCAGCCGTGATATTAAGTACAGTAGCAACTGCATTACCATTCACTGTAATAGTCAAATCACCAGTAGAATTACTGGCATGAGACAATCCTTGCCACATAATCTTAACTTTAGCTGCCTTAGCAGCAGGTACAGTATATGCAGTAGTAGTAGTAGCAGTAGCAGTAGTAGCAGAGCCGAGTACGCCAATCTTATCAGCCATAATTAAACTCCTTTAAAGGCTAACTATCCCAAATGCAATGTTACTCGGTAATGAGCTTGGCAATGCATTATGAAACTTTTGAACTTGTTGCTCAACTTCCCATTCCTCTACGAAGCCATAGAAGGCTTTAGCACCGGGAAGTCCTGTGCGAGTCTGTAGGGCAGTAATCTCATTCTTAATAGTTAGGAACTGTGCCCTAAAGTCAGCCTTACTAGCTTTTACATTATCAGTAGGAATGGTACTATCAACAGCACTAGTCATGATTATCTCCTTGGTGAGCCTTTAAGGTATCCTAGAGTAATAGATATAAAACTTAGACCATCATCTGAATCACCAGACATCCTAAGCTTCTGTATCTTGTACTTAGATACCCATGAATATAACTGTTCTAGGCTAGTAGGACGACTACCACCATAGTATTCTCCATAGCCATCATTACCAAAGCCACTAGCATCACCACCAGCCATTAACATAGTAAGTGCAGGAGATAGAGCTTCTACATCCCAACCTAACAAGTCATCCCACTTAAGGGCATCTTCTTGCCAATCTTCTCCTAGATCATTACGATCTTCATAGATATTATCTATAAACATATCTACAGTGAAACGACTTTTACCTGATGTATCGAAATTAATATACCTACTATTCTTAGTAAGAAATCGCTGATCATGGTCTGACCAAGGAAGTTCCCATATAAACTTAATAGGTATCCCACTATCATTAGTATCAGATACAGGATTCCATCCAGTATAGTCTAACCAAGGAGTACCATCGTCCCATACTTCTTGATCCTTCTCATAGTCCCTATTGAGCTTATGATTAGGATCACCACCTAGTAGGAATATCTGAGTACCCTCAGTGAGGAAGATACGCTTAAGAGCAGACCTACATCCAGAAGTAAAGTTCCAGTTACGCCACTGTTGCCATGCCTCTACCTTAAGCTTCTCATTCCTCTTATACACATAGCACTTAGTCTCAGTAGTATCATCAATCTCATTAGAGTTAGGGACAAAAAGCATATAGTTATCTTGGTGAGTATCCCATATACTCCACATACGGTCTTCTTGGGCAATAACACTATCAAGTGCGTCAATGTCTTCTTGGTATGCAGGATTAATCAACTCAGATGCCTGTTTACTAGTAACTGTACCAGTAATTAGGGTTCTCTTAACTGATGCTATACCACTACGTCCTGCATATATCATATCCTCACTAATGGTCTGTTGAGTACGATGAGATAAGCCACCTGAGTTCTCAATAGCATCATCGAATGTAGGATTATGTACTGCTGCAATCTGTAATGTACCAGAGGAGTCATATACAGGATCAGTGAAGGTGCCTATATCACCCGGTAAGATTACATCCTCGAACATAACCATGATCTTATCACGGAAACGCCCTAGACCCTTAATAGTATGTGATCCACTAGGAACACGAGAGCCTAGAGATAGATTAACTGCATCATTAGGGGCAGGATCACCTAGCCATACACCACTAGTATCAGTAGAAGATATGAATAACTTGTCTTCTTCTCCAGCAGTAAGGCTACCTGCCATAACTAAGTACCTACCATGTGTAAGTACGAAGCGTGCTATAGGTGTGTTAGCATTACTACCTGTTGCAAGATCATTAAGGTACGTGACATTAGTACTTGAATTGATTAATAGAGGTTTATTGATGCCATTGGCTACAATAAGATCCCCATTGAATATAGTAAATGATACGAAGGTAGAAGTAAGCCAGCCATCAGGAGAGCCAGATAGAGATGATGCGAAGTTATCATCCCATATAAGATCAACATTACCTAATGAATCTACCCTAACTATCTTACCATTTAAGCCTACAGCTATTACATAGCCACTATAGTACTCACAATTGATAATCTTATCTAGGTGGTCATTAGTCTCAGCAAATAGTTCAGTACCCGGTCTTACGGTATTAGCTCCATCAGAGCCACGTTGCATATTCTCTAATATTTTAGAAAACTTAGAATCTAGATTAAGATCATTATCAATGACATTCCAACCACCAGAGAAATCTCTGATAGTAGCATCAAGCATTAAGTTACTACGCTGTACCTGTACTGCCTTACCACCTCTGTCACCAAAGATAGCCATTAGTTAGATAACTCTGTAAATGTGAATGCAGCAGGTAATCCAGCAGCAGGATCAAGGGCAATTGGACCAGTATTAAGGTTATCTTTAAGCTGAGTAACTCTAGACTCAAACATAGCCTGAAACTTCTGAGTAGCATTAGGATTAGTACCGTCATCCTCTAGATAATCAAACACTGCTCCAAGGATTAATACTTGATCATCAAAGTATATTTCATCAGTAGCTACGAAGTTATCAGGCTTAGTACGATACCTGAGAGTAATGTCCCCTGTAGCTGCATGAGGCCATATATGGAATACTCTAGTAGTATAATTACTAAAACTAGTGGCTAGACCTTCATAATGTAATGGTCTAGTACCACTTAGTCCAAATGGATTAACTGTAGAAGGATTTAATTTAGGGATTGGAGTAGAGTTCTCCTCATGGAACATAGACTGGATATCTTCTATGTCCTTAATGATATCTGTTAGGTCAGTAGTTACTACACCTAACGTACCATCAAGAGTATACTGTGTCCATGTACAGAACTGAGGCCAAAATTCCTCACTGAACAGTACATCAAACTTATGTTGAATCATCTCACCTATACGATCTTCTGCATAGATTTGAGTCCCTTGTCCACTTACCATAGACAAGCGATCTTCAACTCGGGTGATTAGCTCTGTTAATGTACTCATGCTAGAAAAGGCGGGAGAGTGAAGGGGAGGACAACCCTCTCCCGCCTAGCCTATTAGCCGTTAAACTGCTCAATACCGTGCAGATCAGCGGTATTAACAGAGTATTCGACTTCATAGACAACTGAGCCATCACAGGAAGTATATGGCAGAGCCGTTCCACGAGTATCGCCAGTAGTAGCAGTCATAGTAGCTGTACGATCTGCATCAATGAAGTAAACGCCTTCATCAATGTAGTAACTAATATGGCCAATACCAGCTGTACCACCAGTAGAACTTACAGACTCAATAGCACCACCAGCAGCAATCTTACCAGTAGCCCCATGATCGTTAGTTCCTGCAAAATCACTGGTAGCATCTCCAATGCTTTCACTGGCGGATACTGTAATGGAGAGTCCAGCTACAGCAACAGTAGCAACCTCAACAGTTAATGCACTGGTGCCAGTCGTGTTTGCAACAGTAGCAACATAAGACTGTCCAACAACAAAGCCATTGTTGGTTGCCATAGAGCCAAACAAGGATGCATCAGAGTTAGTAGTCCAGATTTGGCCATTAGTCTGTTGACGACGCCCTACTCGGATTTGGACATTATCTTCTGTCCAACCAAGTATCTGTTGAGAGGCATAAGGAAGGCCAAGAACGTCTGACCAACCTACATCAAGAGTAGAACCTCCAGTACCAGCAGTACAAGAAGTACTGTCAACGAACTTAAATGCCTTAAGCCCATACTGGACAGTAGTGCCACTCAACGTGAAGTTTTCTCGCATCCCTTGACCAAGATAATCACGGCCAATAACCGTAACAACTTGGTCAGTGGAAGCATTTCCAACACACGTAAGACAGCGCCCATATGTAGCATCAATCATTCCAGACGTAGTAGTGACTGAAGTAGAGCTACCATCGAATGTAGTCTTATAATCGGCACTGGTATGAGTATCACCGCCGGCAGTACCGACAGTAACACCATCCCAAATGCCATCAGCATCGAGGGTAGCAGGTGCTCCCAAGCTGACTTTATGTGCACCATCCACGACATCGGCAGCAAATTCCATATTAGGAACGTACTGATCAATGTTACGGGGATAGTAATCAGCGAGTACTTTACTCATAACTTTCTCCTAAGTTTGTGCAACACGAGAGGATCGTGAACGTGCCGAGACTTGATCACCCTTGGCTTCGTAGTCATGAACAACTTGCTTCCCCTTAAGGTCGCCAGTATCCATATCTACTAAGTCAGGAGCTTCTAGAAATCCTTGACGTTCCATCTCTTCTTGTGTCCATACATGTATAGACGATCCAGAAGGGAAATAGACATTCCAGCCAGCATCTACTTGAAGGTCTTCGAATTCAAAACCACCTAATAGCTTACCATCTTTATCTGTCTTAGGCTTCGCAACTCTACGAGTCCCTTTACCTTCTAACTTACGTACTTGAAACCGAGGTTTAACTTCAGACATCCCCTTAATCCCTCAATTACGAATTGATCAGTACTGCGTGAGTACGGAAAGACTTCCACAAGCACCATTGGCCCTGCCATACAATCCGGCGACCTTGTGCGTCAATAGTCCAAGGAGCAACAAGCTCTTTGACTTTCATATTAACGTGCTTGAGGATATGCAGACGCAGATACTTACTATTAATAAAGAACGCTTTATTAACAGGACAATCTTCATCATACATCATGGGAATATTCTGGTGCTTAACTCCAGAGAAGCCCAAGTCCATCATCTTCTTGCCAGAATTACTTTCTGACAGGTTGATAACAACTTTATCACGTACAGCAGTACGATAGTGCCTATACAAGTTACGGCCAGTGAGGATAACGTCAGGCTTGTCACCTTTAAGGGTGAGATCCATCAAGATATCATCAAAGGCTTCTTCAATGTTCGTTGAGTCCAAGTTACCATTGAAGTCATAAGCTGAAGTACGCCACTGAGTCTCGTTAGCACGATTGATATTGCCAACAGTACCAGTGGTGGGATCATCAGGAATGAGTAGTCCCAGACCTTGAGGATCAGTACCAGCACCAGAAGCATAGAGATACTCAGAGAACTTCTCTTTGATACTCTCTTCTAGTACGTCGATCTTAGCCTTCATAAGCTTGAAGATTTGTGCTGCACCTTGGTTCTCGTCTTCTTCTTGATCAGAGATAACCACGGAACCAGCAACTCGTGCCCAATTGTAAGTCACAGTATCGAATTCATTCGTCTGTGCAATTGGTTGCTCGTCATAATATTCAAACGAGGTAATGTTAGGATTACGACCCAGCGTGAGAGGGTTCGTAATTTCATGTCCACCATCTTCAAACTCAACACGATTAGTAGCGAATGCCCACGCCATAAGAGCATTACTCTTAATGGACGCAAGAATCAGCTTCTTACGAGACTTCGTAAGAGTTGATTGAAGGACAGTGGCAATAGGGGTACTAGCCATAGCTATTTATCCTTACTAGTTAATTCCAGCCTCTGCCATAGATTGACGAATGATATCGTCTAGCGAGGTACTAACGTCTGCTACTTCGGCGGTATCAGTAACTCTATTAGGAGCTATGTTGTTACCATCTGGTAGCTGTTGTTGCGTATTCACAGGTACACTAGGTCTTGCAGCAGCTTCTTCTTGCAGCATTGCTAGGGACTTCTTCCAGTCTAAGCCTTTCGTTGCATAGTAAGACTGAAGTTTAAAATACGCAGCATCTGGAGATAAACTAGTATCTTCGTTTAATAGCTGGGCTATTGTATCTTCATGAACAGTAGCATCAGGGTATTTAGCTATAAAGTCATTATAGACTTGCTGTGCCTGTTCATTAGCTTCTTGTGTGTCTTGTTCAGCCTTACGCTGATCAGTAAAAGGCTGCATCGCATCGTCTATCATTTTCTTCATGGCAGACATATCAGACGATCCAACGCCATCAATATTATGGCCGGATGCTTGTGCCTGTGTCAAGAGGTATTTAATAGTCTCTACTGGATCATTCTTATAAGACGCCACCAACTGTGCGCCAGTAGTTACCTCATCAGGAGTTAGATCATATTGACTACCAACTGATCCAGCATCTTCGAATGCTTTAAGTCGAGTATTAGTATCTGCTAATTCTCTAGTGAGCTTATCTACTTGTTGCTTACCTTTTTGAGCAGCCTCATAGAAGCGTCTCTCTCTCCCACCAGTGGCTATTACGTTTCCATCTCTTCCAACAAGGTCGTTGGGACCAGCACCTTGCCTGACTTCTTGCTGGCCTTCAGTGCTTGCGCTATCAGCTTGTCCTCCTGACGCTCTCTGATTCTCTGTTCCATCTGTCGTTTGCGTGATAGAACCTGTCTCTTCATCATTCGACGTTGAAAGGGAGTCATCATTACCACCTTCACCTATTTCACCTAGTATTGCATCCTCAGTACTTACGATTACGTCTGCTTCATCCATAGTGTCTTCCCCTTACTGTAATTGTGCAGAACCCTCTTGCTGTTGACTAGCCTGTTGTTGTTGGCTAATAGCAGCTTCGAGAGCTTCCTGCGGTGAAACTCCAGACTGAATAGCACTTTGTACTTGCTGTTTAGCTTCTGGAGGTAATTGTGCTAGTATTTCCTTGATCTGCTCAGGACTAGCTGTACTTAAACCAGGGTCTTCTTGTCCGGGTTGAGGCTGTTGTTGTCCTCCACCTTGACCTTGCTGTGACTGTTCTTCTACAGCAGTAATAAGTTCTTCCCAGTCTTCTTCTCTCATAGTAATTTCATCAAACGCTTCTTGCATGACTTTCATCATGACTTTAAGTACGGGACCGGGTGCAGCATTAACGAACTGTCCAAGCACTTGTCCAAGTTCTAGAGCTTCCTCTTTCTTCGCAGCACTCGTGGGTTTCTTAGTACTACCACCTACTACATTTTGAGATAGCATTCTTATTTCTTGTGGTGACTTATTTTCCCATACTTCTTGTGCTTCTTCACCTATGATCGAAACAACTTGGTCAACAGGCATGAACTGTAAGCATAACTGAGCAATTCCCCAGTATACATTACCTATCCAGTCTTCAATTTGGTCGGCCTTTTCGTCAACGCGCATGTTAGCAGCGCCAGTATTCGCTTGTACTGCGGCTTTGTTGGTATTCGTCTTGAACTGCTCGCCTCGCATGACAGTACCCACCGACGATATCTTGTCAATAGCTGCATATTTACTATCCTTATCAAATATCTCTTTATACTGAAGAGATGGAGGAGCAATAGATGTAATCAACTCAGCTAACTTAGTATCAGGAGCTACATCTAGTCCTCTAGCAGTACCATCATCACCTGCTAGTACTGCATCTGCATCAGCTTGTGACATCTGATTCTTATTGAAGAAGATATTACGTCTTGCCCAACGTCTAGCACGACGTTCTTCATCAGTTATTTCGTTGATAGCATCCTGTTGGTCGAGGTAATACGATACTTCACCCTTAGTAAGTGGGCCTTTCGGACTTTCAAAGAATGTAAGTGCATAGTATGGGAAGAAACAATCCAACTGTAGGGGATCATCCCATACCCAAATAGGCCAAGTCCAGTCTTTACTATTGTACATAAGCACACGGCGAGTTACCTTATCCCATACATGATATACTTTAGTCATCTTGGCTTTGTTAAATGACTCCTGATCATTAAAGCCAAATGCCTTAGCATCCTGTACTTCATCATTATCACCGAAGATACTCATATTATCTGCATCTTCTATGCCCTCATTAGAGCCTAGATTTGCCTTCATTACATGAGTAGGTTGATAGATAGACTTATACTCATCAGGGTTCTTACCTTTATTAGCGTACTTAGCAAGTATGAACTCTGTAGGTAGGACATCTTCTTCAATAACCCAATTAGCATCACTCAGGTCTATCTCTTTAGCATTAGGATCTACCATAATACTGAAAGGAGACTTATACTTAGTGAAGGGACCAGATGGTTGAAGTATGTCAATAGACTCCTCCAATGCCATGATCTTACCTTCAATCTCTACTATCTGTTTCTGGTCCTTAGCCTTCTGTAGACTAGTAGCAAGTCCAGTAAGGTCATTAAGTGCTTGTTCACTGCTCTCATTCTTCTGTGTCCAGCCTATCTTAAGCCATGCACGATTAGTAAGTAGACAAGTAACAACACCACGCTTAGCTTTAGGCTTTAAGTTTATTCCAGGAGCAGACTTGCGAGAACCAAGGGTGTTAACAAGACGCTCAAGTATAGTAGCCAGTCTTTTCTCAGACTCTCTATTACTAGTAAACTCAGCGGTCGGGTTTCGTGCATAGAGCGCCGGAACCATTGTCGTAACATTTGCAAATACAACATTCTCTGTCTCAGTCAGATTGTTATTGAGTTTCCTGTTACCTAGTAAGTTACCAGAAGTGTGAGTACTATGCTCTCTATGAATGAGTTGGTCATTCTCAAAGTACCTGATACTCTCTTCCCATGCCTCACGTACATCTTCTGTATGTTTATTGGCCTGATCAACACGAGACTTCCATACCTTACCTTGTGTCTTAGATACAGGTATCTTACTATCACCTACTACTTGATAAACAGGCTGTACCTTACCTCTATTACGTTTACGAGTAGGTTTAGCCTCACCAAGTGATGCATCAATGTTGGCATCTACTTCAGTAGGGATTTGATCTTCAGCCATTATTTAGTTCCTTTAGTCTTCGGAGAGGCTCTATGCTCAATGGTAATAGGCTGTTTCTGGATTTGTTTCAATATTGGTTGAGTTGGGGGAGCAATAGTTGGGCCTTTCCCATCAATCTTATTGAGCATGTCGTCTATTTCAGGATCAACTGTTGGATGGTTAATAGGAGTTTTACGTTCTGCATCTATCATTACTTGCCTTCGGATAGCAACTAACTCTGGAGAGTCTATATCAGGGAAATTAGGGTCACGGAAGGCATACTCTTCTTGTATCTCATCAAACTTACTCTGCAATGAAGCCTTAAAGTCATCATTAGAAACTCCAAGTCCTCCATCACGTTCCATCTCTTTGACAACAGCTCTGTATTCTCTACCAATAGCAACCTTATAATCTTCCATGATTTCTGTTGCTAGAGCAATTCTATTAGCATCAGCAGCATCTAACTGTTTCCTAGCTTCCTGATCAGCTAGTTGTCTCTTAGGAGATAAGTCCTCTGGTCTTACAGGATTAGCTTGTGCCTCTGCCCTACGTGCTTGAATAAGAGCTATCTCTTCCTCTACTGAGTGTATTGGTGGATGTACTGGATTAGGTCTTGGTTGTTGCTTAGGAAATCTTGGGCCATCATTCTTCCTAGAATCGTCTTTACCAAATACCTTATTCTTGGGCTTGCCTCGCTTACTAGCGTCAAGAATGGTTTGTTCATCTTCTCGTAGAGATCGTAGACCTTTTAATAGGTGGCTTTCCTTTTTACGTTCTGGTGGGACATTAGCCTTACCAATACGACCTAATGCCTCTTTTAGCCTACTTCGACCTTTAGCATCTCTAGTTCTAGAATCAAATGGAGCTTCTTGAATAGTATCAGGAGGCGTTGGCTCTTGCCTAGGAGTTCTTCCAAATTCATTGGTATTGACTTGTTTAAGACCTCTTTTAGTACGTGGTCTACCAATATTTTGGGTATCTCTTAAGTCATTAGCCCTATCAAATGCTTTCTGTTGAGCCTTAGAACGTGTTATCTGCGAGTCTTTAATACCTATAGTAGGCTTACTCTTGTTACGTGCTAATTCTCTCTTCCTAGCATCATTAGTAAAATAGTTCTGTGCTCCAGCTTCTATATCTCCATGCCTAGAGCCACTCTCTACTACTCCATCAAACTCATCTATGATGCCTCTTAATGCTTCAGCATCTTTTGCTTCTACTGCATCAGCTTGGCGAGTCTTCCACTCATTTAACTTATCCTTTACTTGTCCACCTACTCCCTCACGTTTCTTCGTATTAGAAGGCTGTCCAAGTGCATCACCAAAGTCCTTTAATCGTCGAGTAAGACTCTGTTGTAAGAATATTAAGTCTTGTGCTTCATCGGGTACATGCCCAATACTACCTAAACCGGGTACATCTGTCTTCTCAATGATACCGTGAATCTGCTGTTCTGTGGGATTAACTGATACTTCATCTAAAGATGACTTAGCATTAGGAGAACTCACACCAGCTTGAGAACCAATAACTCTTGGAAACTCAGTTGTAGCCCCCTGAGAAGTTACAAAGTTTTCAGTACCTACTCCTGTGGCAGTGTTAGGTAGTCCTAATTCTTCTAGTGTTCTCTCAGCTTCTGGAAACTCTCTAGTAAGGGGGAGGTCCATCTGTGCAGCATCAGTAGTCTGACGAGAATTAGACAAAGCTCTAGCATTTAATACATCATCAAACTGTTCTAGCACTGTATCTAGAGGAACACCTTTCTCTTTAGCGACCCTTTCTAATTCATCAATAAGAAAGTCTTCAGAGTCAACTGTGTTGTCTCTTGAAAAGTTGTCTCCTAATTCATCATCAAGACCTCTTACTCCTGGTCCAGCACGTTGGGCAGGGATAGCAGCTTCTGATGCCGCTTGATTACCTGACAGCAACTCTTGTATCTCTGAAGGAGTCCTCTTAGACCCCTGACTCATTATCCTAGCTACTCCAGCCCATACTCCACCACTAGCCATATCTAGAATTCCTCTCTCGTTCTTCTATATCCTTCTCACCCCATTGTCTCCATCCAACTACTTCAGGACGAGTAGGCTTGATGAGTGTAGATATATTAGGTCTATGAGATAACATATACTTAGTAGTATCCATAGCATGATCATCTTTATCAACAGGCTTATCTATCTGTTCACCAGATGGACTTTTCTGCCAATAGTAATCACTTATCTCATTAATCCACCATTCTAACTTATCACTTACATACAAGTGAGGAGCATTCCACTCACCTGTAATAGGATTCTGATGGTTCTTAACAGGAGCTAGATACTGAGATACTTTAACAATACCATTGCTGATATCATTATTACCTCTAGTGCATACTAGTCCATCCTCTAAGAACATATCAGATATAGACTTACCAACTAACTTCTTACCCACTGCCTTACGCCTAAAGATATCAGGATCAGATAGGATCATGTTATTAGCTATACGGTAATTCTCTCTATGTGCTTTGATGTCTTTGATCTGATCATCAATGAGATACTCTTTCTGGTACTCACCATCTAAGAGAAAAACATTGCCATAATTATCACAGAAACCACAAAGATAACAATACGGTACAGCCATACCATAATCATACCCTTCTAGAATAGTAAGACTATCTGTAACCATACTTAGTCGTTCATAGTAATCCACAATAGTATTGTGTGAGAGTACATGAATATCCTCATTAAAGCTAGGGTAGACTAGTCCTTCATAACTAGCCCACTCACCCATGAGGAAGCGTGATCTCATCTGTCCTTTATATGATGCCTCTAGGGTTTGGATATAATCAGGTTCTAAGTTCTCTTGGTTCTCATAAGTAGACCCCTCATAGAGAGATATCATAGGAGTAGGTAGTCTATTCTCTCCTATAAGTATCTTACCTGTGTTATCAGTCTCACAAAGGAGCTTCTCATTCATTGTACCATTATTGTAATCATGTATAGGTCTAACTAACTCACGGTAGACCCAATTACGAGTTGGATTAGTAGTGATAATAAACCACCTAGGACCAGTGCGAGGCATGTCAGGGTCATCCCCTATGTATCTAGCCATACCTCTAAGGCGTCCTAACAAATCCAAAAAGTCTTTATGAACAATCTCAGGATCTTCCATTTGGTCTACAATGATCAAGTCGTAAGTAGCAGAGAGTAAGTTAGAGGTAGTAGACTCATTACCTATCTTACCTTGCTGTGCTATATATCTAAAGTTAATAGTAGTCCCATTCTTAAGTGTACACATATTACTAGCATTAGCACTCTTAGGAAATGATTCTATCCAATCAGGAGGACACCACTTTAGGAACTCTTTCCTGAGAGTGTCATTAAGCTTAGGATAAGTAGACCTTGCCATAAGTATGTTAGCACCCGGATAATCCTTGGCGATCTGTATGCATTTGATACATGCTCCAGAAGTCTTACCATTAGCAAATCCTCCACCATATAACTGTATCTTTCCCTTAGACTTAAGGAAACGATCTTGTAGGCTATCCTTCTGGAGTTTAAATGTAGGCATTAGAAAATAGTCTCATAGCCAGTTGCCATCACATTCTACTTATCAAAGTATTAGGAGATATTGGGCGTACGGGCCAGACTTTTGTATCATCACCAGTAGGAGCAGCACTATAGGTCAATGTTACATTTGGTCCTGTCAATGCATATGTACCTAATGATGGAGCTATAACAACTCCCCTTAATAAAGTAGTACTAGGACCAGTTAGAGTATAAGTCCCAAGACCAGTAGTAATTATATACCCATGATCCAATGTAGTAGCTGGTCCTGTAAGGGTATATGTTCCTAAGCCTGCTGCTACTACTACTCCTCTTAGTAATGTAGTATTCGGTCCTGTGAGAGTATATGTACCTAATCCCGGTTCTATTGTAGCATCAGTAGCTAGGGCAGCATCTGGTCCTGTTAGTACATATGTTCCAAGCCCTGATTCTATTACTCTACCAGTGAGTAATGTGGTCCCAAGTCCAGTTAGAGTGTATGTTCCTAATCCAGCAGTAGCCAAAGTACCGTAGTCTAGGTCAACAGCATTACCTGTTAATGTATAAGTACCTAATCCAGCAGTTAGTATATATCCATGATTTAATGTAGTACCTGGACCCGTTAACGCATATGTACCTAGATTAGGATCTATTGCCCTATCAATTAGTAAGTTAGTAGCTGGTCCACTAAGAGCATAAGTTCCCAAACCGGGAGTTATTATTCTTCCTAGAAGTAAGTCAGTACCGGGACCAGTTAAGGCATATGTTCCTAATCCCGGATCAAGTGCTCTAGCAGCTAGTAAAGTAGTTGCTGGTCCTGTTAATGCATAAGTGCCTAGATTCGGTTCTAGTGCTCTATCAATACTTAGAGTAGATTGTGGGCCAGTTAGTGTATATGTTCCTAAGTTAGGATCTACTGCTCTTTGAGCTAATAAAGTTGTTTGGGGACCAGTAAGAGAATAAGTACCTAGTCCGGGTTCTAAGTCATATGCAGCAGCAGCACCACTAAAGCCTTCACGTTGCCAAGGGAATGGATAGGGCGCAACATGAGGACGAACCAGCCCAAACGGATCGTTATAAAACGCCTTGGCGTGGGCATCATCAAGAGCGATGTCCTTTAAGATGGCTACGATATAATAATCGCCTCTAAAGT
>Ga0255047_10001491_pt1 | contig 16877 bp, 16 predicted proteins | sample JV7_2_1_MG_FD_183640 | JGI IMG/M metagenome (GOLD analysis project Ga0255047, IMG submission 183640) | Seawater microbial communities from Jervis Inlet, British Columbia, Canada - JV7_2_1 | ecosystem: Environmental > Aquatic > Marine > Inlet | place: Canada: British Columbia | collected 2016-10-06 | reverse complement strand
ATGTAGATGACTGCTGGGCCCGGTATCACAACAAGGACGAGCGAGGCGAGCGCGACGATGAGGACTGTGCTTGCGTCTGGCATGGGCCGATACTACTTCTGGCGGTGCATGTGGAGCGCTGCAAGACTCTCTCCAAGGAGCGTGACATGACAGACAAGACGAACGTGGATGACGCCTCGAATTCCAGCGCCTCGATCTCCAACGACTGGCTCGTGCCTGCGATCTTGGTGGCCGTTGCCGTCGCGCTTGCCCTGATCATCGCGATCGTGGCGGGTGTGCGTGGTGGTGGCGACGATGATTCGGTGGCCGGACAGCTCGAGCGTTGGTCTTCATGTCTGCGCTCCGAAGGCGCAAATGTTCCGCTGGTTGAGACACTCCGCGGCGGAGGATTCAGGGTTAGCGTCGACGGTTCCTTGGTGGAGGACGGCCTCGACATGGAAGCGCTTCGTCCGGCGTTGGAGAGTTGTGAGGACGAGGCTCCTGAAGGCGTCCAGAAGGTCATGACGTTGATCGACGGGTTCTCCGACCTTCCATTCTCTTGGCTGGACTCAGGTGCGTTCGACTTCGATGAGGCGCGGAGCGGCCAGTCGGGTGAGTCAGACAATGCCCTTCGTCTGAGAGATCGTGGCGTTCGCAGTCGGACGCCCTAATCGGCGGTAAGCGCCCGAACTCCTTACCTTCGGCTGAGAAGAAAAGGGGTTCACAAATGCTGGTGGCTGTGTGATATTGGGTTGCACGCCCCCGGATTGGTGGATCCGGACTTCCAGACGACCGACCGAGTGTCCGCCATTGAAGACGACCGTGTATCTGTTGGAGGAGACGGTATGACGACCGGTTCGAAGCCCCGCAAGTCAATCGTTAATCGCGCCGTTCGCGAGCGCGAAGAAGCCAAAGAGCGGATGGACCGCGACACGCTCAGCAGGTCTGCCAAGGATCGTGAGCGCTCGAAACTCACCGACGACCGAGGTCGCCTCACAACGGACCTGGTCAGTCAGTATCTCACATCCATTGGCGAATTCGAGCTGCTCACCGCCGAGAACGAAGTCGACTACGCGCAGAAGATCGAGGCCGGACAGGCAGCAGAGGAAAGACTTGAGGCTGGCGACTTCAAGACCAAGGGCGAGCAGATTCTCCTCAGGCGCCAGGTACGACGCGGCGCCGAGGCCAAGGATGCGTTCCTCACGGCGAATCTTCGCCTCGTTGTGGCGAACGCTCGCCGGTACGCAAACACTTCAGGGATCGACTTCCTTGACCTCATCCAAGAGGGCAATCTCGGTCTCATTCGCGCCGTAGAGAAGTTCGACTGGCGCAAGGGATTCAAGTTCTCAACGTATGCCACATGGTGGATTCGTCAGGCGATTACCCGTGCGATTGCGGACAAGTCGCGAACGGTTCGTATTCCTGTGCATCTCCATGACACGCTTGCTGCGGTCCGCGCTGCTCAGGCGTCACTCAAGGCCGAACTTGGTAGAGATCCGAAGCCTGAGGAGATCGCCGAAGAAGCTGGCGTCGAAGTGTCGAAGGTGGAGTTGGCCCTCGCGGTCGCTGACACCGTTTCGCTCGAGCAACCGATTGGTGAGGATGGAGCCCAGCTCGGCGACTTCATAGAGGACGAGGACGCAGCTGACCCCGTTCGGGTCACCGAGGAACTCGACGTTGCCAATTCACTGCGCAAGTCAATTGAGCGTCTTCCGATGCGTGAAGGGAGAATCCTTGCCCTGCGGTACGGCTTCTATGACGGAATACCTCGCACGCTCGAAGAGATCGGCGAGGAATTCAGCCTCACCCGTGAGCGCATCCGCCAGCTCGAGAAGCTTGCCCTGTGCCGTCTTCGCCACCCGAGCTTCGGCATCAGGGAACAAGACCTGATCTGACGGTCCTCGTCGGCGGCGCACCTCGCCGTTTGACCTGGCTCTGGATTGTTGGCTCGCGTTTGGTAGCGTTACCAGCGGAGGTGGATCATGCGTATCGCAACACTGGTGGGCGGTGGAGCTGAGATCGTTGGCCCTGAGGCAACGCTTGGTGACGTCGCCAAGACGATGGCCGACCATGAGGTTGGTGCGGTAGCGGTTGTTGATCGGACGGGGCTCATCGGCATCTGCACCGATCGAGATCTCGCGATGGCCATCGGAGTCGGCAGCGGTCCAGATGAAGCCGTGTCAACATGCATGACCGAGAGTCCGGATACTGTCGACCCAGAGATTCGGGTGAGTGATGCCGCTGCATGGATGCTTGAAACCGGCTATCGGCATCTCCCTGTTGTATCCGGAGGCGAACTCCTCGGCATCATCGACGTGCGTGATGTCCTATGGGCGCTGGTGAAGGAATAGGCGTCAACCTGTCCTGATCCAGACAACTCGCGTGTCGATGATCTCTATGTCATTGGCCTCAAGACCAATCTCGACTTGCTCGAATTCGGAGGCGATGTCGCTCCACTTGGCCTGAATCGACGACATCTCGTCGAAGAGATCGGCCTCGAGGTCCTCGATTTCGCGTGCCTTCAGGTCTGCCTTGTCTCCGGCCCTCCGCATGCGGTCCTTCGCTGTCCGCCCCGATGTTCTTGGCACGTTGACCTTGCGGCCGCTCAGGAAGTCAACAACGGATCCAGCGATCTTCACGCGGTCCGACCACTTGGCATCATCGACGGCGTCCTCGGCTGTCTCAGCTGTCCGCAAGGCGTCGTCGCGTGCGCGCTCCGCCTTTCGAAGGCGAAGCTGATACGAGTCCCTCAGTTTCGAGATCTCCAGATCCGCCCGGTCCTCGGCAAGGGCGTCGAGTCGGAGCCTGAACGCATCGACCGACTCGTCAGGACGCGAGACGGCCTTGAGGGTCTTGTTGTGCAATACCACCATGACCTCAGACCTGTCCAGGTGCTTCTTGAGATCGGATCTGAGCGAACGGAAGTACGAGCTCTGTGACAATGCCGCTTGTGGGGGGACGAAGGGGATTTCTGGCACCGGCTCGATGAAGTCTCTTGGGTCGTGATCGACCTCAGCGAGGTTTGCTGGGTCGAACCGGTCTCCGACGGGGTGGAGCACGGCTTCCCACGTCTCGTCCTGGTCGATCTTGAGCCTTGATTCATCGAAACGAAGTTGCACGGTGAACGCGACCGCTGCCTCGTACTGCTCCCCATCTTCCGAGAGGCCGACGGTCTCTGCCCAGGTCGCTGCCGGGTGCAGCGCGACGGATTCGATGCCCTCGGCGATTATCGGCTGGGCCTGCGGCTCGGCCGTATGAACGCCCGGACTTGGAGGGGTGGGTGTCGCAGCTCGCTGCTGCAGGGTTTCGGGAGTGAACCGGCCGATCTCCTCTCGTGTCATCGGACCTCGCAGGTAGGACATGGCCCACCGGGTAGTGAAAAGCTGAGGCAGGGGCTCGTGCGTATTGTGGAGGAGGAACACGCGCTTGGCCAGACCCGATATCTGGGAGTCCAGCTTCTTGGTGTCCACATCACCGCTGGCCGACGTCAAAGCTTCCATGATCCGTGCCTTGTCGCGTTCGGTTTGGAGTCGCCCAATACACCAAGTCCCTGCATTCGACATCGCCTTGTAGTCCAGGTCGACGGGATTCTGCGTAGAGAGGAGCAACCCGACACCGAAGGCACGCGCTTGTTTGAGCATCGTGAGGATCGGCTTCTTCGAAGGCGGTTCGGCCGTTGGAGGAGCGTATCCGAAGACTTCGTCCATGTAGACGAGCGCTCGCAACTCTCCACTACCCGCCTGGGAGCGCATCCACGTGATGACCTTTGAAAGCACCATTGTGACAATGAACTGACGTTCAGCGTCCGATAGATGGGCCACGTACAGGATCGACGCCTGTGGTCGACCATCGCGCCAAAGCAGCGACTCCACGTCGAGCGGTTCGCCCTCCATCCATGCGGCGAACGAAGGCGATGCGAGCAGTCCGTTGAGCCTCATTGCGAGCTCCATTCGGTCCTTCAGTGGGAAGAAAGTGTCGACTTCAAAGACGCCGAGCTTTCGCATTGGCGGTGTCGCAACCTGTTGGATCAGCGTCGCTATGTCGAGTGACGCGCCTCGTCTCCAGCTGTGCTCAACCAGGTTCGAGAGGAGGATGTGTTCCCTCGACGAGATCGGATCGGCCGTTATGTCGACCAGACCGAGGAGCCCGCTCACGAAACCTTCGATCTCATCGCGGAGAGCTTCGGATTCGGAGTCCCAGGAAAGGGCTGGAGCGACGAGATTGCCGATGACGTTCAGAGGAGTTCCCGCGTCAGACCCAGGGGTGTAGATCGTCATGTCGACCCCACTGCGAAGTGCACCGATGTCATTGCTCGACAACCCCCACCAGCCAAGTCCCTTCTCCCACTTCTCTGCTTCTGCCGCGGCCTCCTGATCGGGCGATCTGCCATCTTTGGCCGCGGCCGCCTCATCGATCCACGGACGGAAGTCGCTCGGGGCGAGTTCAGGGAATGTGAGCAGCAAGTTCGTCATGTCGCCCTTCGGATCGATGACGAGCGTCGGAACTCCGCTTCTCAATGCCTCTTCGAGGAAGATGACACCGAGTCCCGTCTTACCCGATCCGGTCATTCCAACGATGACACCGTGGGTCGTGAGATCGGCTGGGTCATAGTGCGTGGGCGAGTCTTCGATTCGATCGCCGTCGTCGTTGGCAGTTCCGCCGATATAGAAGGTCATGGACGAGACAGTAATCGGGTACCAACTGCCACGTTGCGTCCGTCTACTGTCACGGCGTGAAGATCTTCCCAGCCTTCGTGGCCACAGCGCTCCTTGCCGCTCTCATATACGGGGCGAACTTCGGTTGGTGGCTCGATCGCTCGGTCATGGATTCAGATAGTTTCGTCGAATCAACAGAAGAGGCTCTCGGTGAGGAGATCTCTCGGATCGCTGTGAGCGCCCTGATCGTCGATGAGATGATCGGCGAGTTTCCTCTGCTCATCATCGTGGAGTCGAACCTGGTCGCCGTGTTCTCCGATCTTCTCTCGACGGATGCCTTCGCGGAGGTTGCTGCCGTCGTCGCTGCCGATGTGCACGAGCGGGTCGCGACGGGGGACCAGAGTGCCATCGTGATCAGCCTTGTTGCGTACCGCGATCTCGTTCTCGCACCTTTGGAGGCGATCGCACCGAGCGTCGCTGAGCTCGTTCCTGATGAGTGGTTCGTGTCCGTGGAGATTCTTGAGGCAGGCGCTCTGCCCGATCTGTCCGCGTACGCTGATTGGACCGCTGTCGTGAGTGTGCTTGCGACTCTTGGAGCGATTGCCACGGCTGCAGGAATGCTGTGGTATTCGAGACGTACAAGCGTCGCAGTTCTGCTCATCGGCACGGCGTTCGCCGCGGCTGGCCTGGCGACTGCAGTTCTTGTGCCGGGAGCGCGGTGGCTCACGCTGAGCGACATAGATCGGGTGTCCGTGCGGGTGGTGATCGGCAACACCTACGACGCGTTCACCGGTCATCTGCTTTGGTCAGCAGGCATCATGATCGTGCTCGGCCTCGCGTTGATGGCGCTCGGAGCCGCGATGCGAACTGGCGAAGACGCTACTGAGCCAGTTGGCTGACCATTTCGGCTACGGCGGTCTCGACATCAGCGACGACCGTGACAAGGCGTGGCGTCGTTGTGAGTTCCGATTCCATATGCGGGACGAGACTGAGCCACGGTTCGCCAACAGCGATCACTGGTTTGGGGGCTTGACCCGCCAAGGGTGCGACGTAGGCAAGGTTCCAGGCAACGATGAGTTCGGCCGCGGTTCCAAGGCTTCCCCACAGGGCGATTGAGCCATCGGTGCCATCCGCGAGGATGCCGATCCGGTCGACGAGCGACGTTGCGGGCGTTTCGACGGTGACATGATCGTTCGCCTTTGACCGATCGAGGAATACCGTCGGCGCCGTGACGCCAATGACGTTCCCGCCCGCCAGACGCGCCCCCATGCTTACCGCTTCCATGGCGCCCGCGTACCCGCCGGTCGCCACAGCGAAGCCTGCGCCCACAAGCAGTTCACCGCACTGAACGGCCGACTCGTAGTGCCCGTCGCCCGGCTTTGAGCGTGATGCACCGAATACTGCGATTGTCTGTTCCATCGTCGGGGAGAGTACATCCCGACATGGAGGCACCGGGCCACGGGTAGCGTTGCTTGCATGCCTGCACCATCTGCACCGAAGAAGCCGCACGCCCGAACCATTCACGGCAACGCCACCGACGACCCTTGGTTCTGGCTGAGGGACAAAGAGAACGATGATGTCATCGCCCACATTGAGGCGGAGAACGCGCACACCGCAGAGATGCTGAAGCCAACAGAAGATCTTCAAGAAGCCATCTTCAACGAAATCAAGGACCGCACTCAGGAGTCCGATCTCGCCGTGCCTGCCCAGAAGGGTGAGTACTGGTACTCGACCAGAACCGAGGAGGGGAAGTCGTACGCGATCAGGGTGCGAATGCGGGGAGGTGCGGACGGGCCCTCCCAGCTGGTACTCGATGAGAATGCCGAAGCAGAGGGCAGGGAGTACTTCCGCCTTGGGAACTTCTCTGTGAGTGCTGACCATCGGTTCGTTGCCTATTCAACGGACACGACCGGAGCGGAGAGTTACACGACTCGCATCAGAGATATCGAGACGCAGGTCGACATCCCTGACGTGCTCACCGACTGTCGATATGGGCTTGCGTGGTCAGCGCAGGGAACTCATCTCTTCTACACCGTTGCTGATGAATCGCTCCGTCCGTTCCAGATCTGGCGTCACGAACTCGGAACCGCCCAGTCAGACGATGTGGTGGTTCACCAGGAGGACGATGACCGGTACTACCTAGGCCTCGGCAAGACGCGTTCGGGTGACTTCATCGTCATCACGGCCGACTCTGCGGTCACCGAGTCGGCATGGATCATTCCTGCCGCTGATCCAACAGCCGAGCCGCGACCCGTGGTGCCCCGTGTTGAGGGAGTCGAATACTCGGTCGACCACAGGCACGATGTCTTCTGGATAGTTATCAACGACGAGGGCGCCGACGGGAGAGTCGTAACCGTCCCTGTTGCCGGTGGAAGCCCAACCGAGGTTGTTGGGCACCTGGCTGGCCGCAAGCTGATCGCTCCGATGTGCTTCGAGGACCATGTGCTCGTTTGGGGCCGAGTTGAGGGACTCCCGGCGGTATTCGCGTACGGCGATGGAGCGCTCGATCCCTTCGACTTCGATGAACCGGTGTACGAGGTTGCACCGGATGCCAACCACGAGTTTGCAGCAGCCTCGGTACGGATTTCTTATGAGTCGTTCGTGACACCTCTGACCATCTATGACCTCGCACTCGACACGGGTAAGAGAACGCTTCTCAAGCGCACGCCTGTACTCGGCGACTTCGATGGCGGTGACTACGTGCAAGAACGTTTGTGGGCGCCCGCTCGTGACGGTGCGATGATTCCCGTGAGCTATGTCCGGCACGTTGACGCGCCGACAGACGGTTCAGCGGCGCTACTTCTGTACGCGTATGGCTCGTATGAAATCTCCATGCCGGTGCGGTTCTCGACCGCGAGGTTGAGCCTTCTCGATCGTGGCGTCGGTTACGCGGTGGCACATGTTAGAGGCGGCGGAGAGATGGGAAAGGCCTGGTACGAGAACGGCAAGCTCGAGCACAAGATGAACACGTTCACTGACTATGTCGACGTCGCGGCGTTTCTCACCGATACCAGAGTGTGTGCGGCCGACAGGATCGCAGCACGGGGCGCGTCCGCTGGTGGCCTGACCATTGGTGCTGCGCTGAATCTGGCCCCCACGTCGTTCGCGGCGGTTGTTGCTGAGGTTCCCTTTGTGGATGTGATCAACACGATGCTCGATGCTGACCTGCCGCTCACCGTTGTGGAATGGGAGGAATGGGGGAACCCACAGAAGACCGACGAATTCGCGTGGATGGACGCATATGCCCCGTACGAGAACGTGGCTGAGGTCGACTACCCGCCTGTCCTCGCAACAGCTGGTCTCAACGATCCGAGGGTGTCGTACTGGGAACCGGCGAAGTGGGTACAGCTGCTTCGGGAGTGCTCGACATCTGACGCAGAGATCCTTCTCAAGACCGAGATGTCTGCTGGTCACTTCGCTCGCTCCGGTCGGTACGATCTGTGGAGGGATGAAGCAATCGTGCTCGCCTTTGTCCTGACCCGACTGGGCGTTGTGTAGCGGGAGTCAGCCGCTGCCTGTCTGTGTGCACTCCAGAGTTACGTCGTTCTCCGTCGCATCGGCGGGTCTGATGCCTTGGGCAACGACGTAGCGAAGGTGTTCCTTGCTCGCACATGAAGCAACCGTTTCGTCGCTAATGCTCCAAACCTTGAGCATCACTGCGTGCTCAAGGCCTTCAGCGCCTTCGATCTCAAGGAGACCAAGGGCGTTGACTTCTGATTCAACGAGCTCGAAGATGCTGAATTCGCCGACAGTCTCTCTCTCAACCTTGAGGTCCTCGACCGCTTGCTTCTTCACGCTCTTCGATTGGCGCGAAAGCACAATCGCAACGACAAAGAATGCGACGATGAATACCACGATTCCAATGATCATTCTCTCTCCTCCGTTCGCGGGTCGACGACCTGCCGCATCGCTCTGGCGTCTTCGCCGAGGCTGGTCCCGTCGCTCTTGAGTTCGTGTCGCTGATCATCCCTGAGTTTGTCGACGATGGACTTCACATCCTGAGCCGAGTCCCGGTGAGCGACGAGCACGGCATCGGGCGTCTCAACGATGATGAGGTCTTCGATACCGACAGTAGCGATGAGCCGACCATTGCTACGGGCATAGGTTCCTGATGTGTCAACGCTGATTACATCCCCGATCAGGACGTTGTTGTCTCCATCCTTGTCGGCTATGTCAAAGAGCGAGGCCCAAGAGCCAACATCATTCCAGCCGGGATCGGTCGGAACGACGGCAGCCATCGACGTCTGCTCCATGACCGCGTAGTCGATCGAGTCAGCGCGACATGTCGAGAACGCCTCAGGGTCGAGGACCACCCGACCGTCGACTTCGTTGGCTCTGGCGGAGGCCGTGGCGGCGCTTGCGGCGATATCTGGTGCGTGCTCTTCCAGCTCCTCAAGGTATCTCGACGCCTTGAGCAGGAACATGCCCGAATTCCACAGATAGTCGCCTGAGACGAGATACAAACCGGCGGTCTCCGCGTCCGGCTTTTCTTTGAACTCGACGACTTCGTTGACTGAGTCCGTGATGGGCGCTCCGACTTTGATGTAGCCGTAGCCGGTCTCGGCCCGTGAGGGGGAGATACCGAACGTGACGAGATAGCCCGCCTCAGCGGCGTCCTTCGCTGCGTCCACGGCGGTGCGGAAGGCATCCTCATCGGCGATCGTGTGGTCAGCCGGAAGGATGAGCATGGGAGCGTCACCGTGCTTCAGAACTTCCATTGCCGCAACCGCAACCGCTGGGGCAGTGTTTCGACCAACCGGTTCGAGGATCAGCGTTGCGTTGGAGTACCCAGAAGCAACCATCTCGCGGGTGATCGCATCGGCATGGTCCCTGTTGGTCACGATGATCGGATCGCGCGTGTCGCCCACGGCTGCAACACGGTCGATGGTTGCACGCAGCATCGATCTGTCCTCGACGAGTGGAAGGAGTTGCTTGGGCTGCGCCAGGCGTGATGCAGGCCACAGTCTCGTGCCACTGCCCCCCGAGAGGACGACGGGAACGATCTTGGTATCGCTGTCTGTCACAGTATGTGAATGTATCGAATCTGTCGGTGGAGGCAAAGTACCGTTCACTCCTCAGGCACGGGGATCGTGAGAATCTCATCACACGCTTCAGGGGTGCCGAAGACCGTGATCTGGTCTCCGATTCTGAGCATCGTGTCTCCGTGGGGAACCAGCACCGATGTTCCCCTTTGGACCGAGACGAGGACCATATCTTCCGGCCAGGCGATATGGGCGACGTCCGTGTTCGCCAGTGCCGAGTCCCTTAGGATGCTCATGTCGAAGAAGTCGGCACCTGGCTGGGACCGGATTCTTGATCGTTCGCGGTACAGCTCCTTGCCCTTTGACATAGAGAGCGCTTGCTCGTAGGCGCGGACAACAGAGATCCGTCTGAACATCCCGATGACCTTGTTTGAGTCGTGGGGATCAACGACTGGTACTCGACCGACGCCAAGGGACGACATTCGGGCGAGAGCTGACGCCACCGGAACGTCTGGCGTGATTGTGATGACGTCCTCTGTCATTGCGTCGGCGACGGTGGCCGTCATCGATGGACCACCGGCTCGACGGATGTCGGACAGGGTGATGATTCCTACGAGTCGATCGGCGTTGTCCATGACGGGAGCTCCATGGTGCGACGTTTCGTCGAAGAACTCGGCCGCCTCGGCGAGTGTGTTCCAGCGATGGAGGCCACCGTCATGGGGAAGCATCACCGCTTCGACCAAGACTGTGTCGAGCAGGTCGATGTCCTCGGATTTCGGCAGTTGTATCCCCTTTCGGACGAGCGGGATTGTGTAAGCGGACTCCGGATGAAGACGCTCACCCATGTAGGTAGCGAGGGCTGCGCCCAGCATCAGGGGCAGGACCAGTTCGTAGTTGCCTGTCAACTCGAACACGATGATGACCGATGTGAGCGGTGCACGTGCGATCGTTGCGAACGTCGCCGCCATACCGACGACAGCGAATGCACCTGTGTCGAGCGTCACACCAAATGTCTGTTGCACGACAATCGCGAATGCCGCTCCGACGGAGCCACCTATCACGAGGCTCGCCATGAACGTACCCGCCGACCCACCACCTGCACGGGTGAGCGCCGACGTGGCGATCTTCGCGACGGCGACGAGTGCCAGAACCCACCAGAAGTAACTTCCGGATCCCTCGAGCCTCAGGAGGCCGGAGAGGAAGTCCTGTCCTGTGCCGAGCGAGTCAGGCCAAACGACTCCGATGAGAGCCACCGACAATCCGAACAACACCGGCCGCGTCCAACGGGGGAGTCGGGATGGCAGGCTCGATGCAGCTGTCACATCGAGTGTGCGGAGGTAGAGAATCCCGAATACCACAGCAATTACGGCGAGACCCGCATATAGGAACAGCTCGGTGGGACTTCCCAACGAGTGCGCCGGGGATGTCAGGATGGCTTCTTCGCCTACCAGGAGATGTGCAGTTACGGCGGCAGCAACCGATGCAATCACGACCGCGTTCAGGTGACGGATCGCGAACGAGCGGAGAATCACCTCCATAGCGAACATCATCCCTGCGATCGGCGCGTTGAAGCTCGCTCCGATACCTGCCCCTGCCCCTGCGGCCACAAGACTTCGAATGCGGTCGTGGTCGAATCCGGTGTATCGGGCAAGCGATGAACCAATGGACGCACCAATGTATGCAATGGGGCCCTCTCGGCCTCCGGACCCACCTGTTCCCAGTGTGAGCGCGGTTGCGACAATCTTCGGTAGCACCTTGCCCGTTGGGAGGTACCCACCGTGGATACCCAACCCGACCATTGTCTCAGTGATTCCGCCGCCGGCAACGCCAGGTCCCCATCGGCGATCGATGAGCCACGAGGCTGTCATGCCGATGGGGATGGTCACGACGACGACCCAGATTCCCCACTGCGACCAGTCGGAAAACGATGTGGCCCCGCTTCGAACAAACTCGATCAGCCACACCAACAGCGCTGCAGCGATTCCTACCAGGAGTCCCAGTACGACGGCAGCGAACAGGAATGAAGCTGTCCCGCGTCTCCGGAACGTTGCCTTGATCCTGCCGACGATATCCATAGTGTCGGACGGTAACGCGCTGATGGCCCCAGAGCCAAGAATGGGGAACGCCTGCGGCGCCCGCTACGTTGCATTCGTATGTTCGGAGGAAGGAAACAGTCGATGAGCGATACGCACTTCGTGAACGGGCGGTCGATCGTCCCACCATTCCCTGACTCCATCGAAGTCGTCTACATCGGCATGGGTTGCTTCTGGGGTGCGGAACGGATCTTCTGGGATCTCCCCGGTGTGTACGCGACGGCTGCCGGCTATTCGGGCGGTACGACACCCAATCCCTCATACGAGGCTGTGTGCTCCGGTAGAACCGGCCACGCTGAAGCCGTGATGATCGCTTTTGATCCAGAGAAGGTGTCCCTTGATCGCATCCTCAAGAGTTTCTGGGAGGAGCATGATCCGACCCAGGGAGACCGGCAGGGGAACGACGTTGGCTCTCAGTACCGATCCGCGATCTACTGGACAACCGATGCTCAACGCGATGCCGTGATTCGATCCCGTGACGCGTACGCGGCTGTCCTGCAAGACGGCGGATTCGGTGCGGTGACAACCGAGATTGCCGAGGCGGGTGAGTTCTTCTACGCGGAGGACTACCACCAGCAATACCTGGCGAAGAACCCCGGCGGCTACTGCAACCACGGCTTCTGCCAAGTGGCCTACGCACCACCCACCACGTAGCCCCATCCCCAAACCCAGGGGTTCGGGAACGCTTCGCGTTCCTTGGGAGTTGCTCCGCAACTCCTCACGCCGGTATGTGCCGCAGACAGCCCACAGAACGGGATGGTGCGGCCGCTCTCGGGCTCAGTTGAGTAGTCTGCTCGAAGGGAAGCCGCTACAAGGGAGTTCGAAATGGAGTGGGTCGCGACGTTCATGTGGACGGTCATCATTGCGCTGATTGTGGGATTGGCGATCGGTGGTCTTGCAAGGCTCATTCTGCCGGGGAGACAGAAAATCTCACTGATGGCGACCTTCATCGTGGGCTTCAGTGCCGCTCTGATTGGTGGTCTCGTCGCGGAGGGCTTCGGGCTTGCGGACACCGGAGGGATTGACTGGATCAAGTATGCGATCCAGCTCGGACTCGCCGTGATCGGTGTCGGCTTCTACTCAGGCTGGTTCTTCAGTCGTCCCTAGACGGGAACGCTTCGCGTTCCCGTCTACAACTCGTAGACGGCGATGTGGGGCTCCATGAGGCTGCCGATGAACAACCGACCATCGTGATATCTAGCTGATGTAGTAATGGCGACCGTACCGGACGCATCCTGGAGGTTGTGGATGAGCCGGCCAGCTTCGTCGTAGCCGAGGACGATGCCATGGCGTAGAGGTTTCGGCTTGAGTGCGTCCGGCATCTTGTACGACACCGTTCTCAGCCATGGTCTCGGCAGCATCATGTCAACGATTCCCTGTCGGGGTGATGCCATTGAGACCCACAGAATCCCTTCCGCGAACGTGAGGTTGTCAGGGAAGCCTGCGAGGTTGTCGAGGAAAAGCTCGGTCTCACCTGCCTGTTCGCCTGCGAGCCAGTGCCGATGCACGCGATACGTTCCTGTTTCGGCGATGAACAACGAGTCCTCATTGGAATCGAGCGCGAGTCCGTTGGCGAAATGAAGATCGCTGGCGACAAGCGAGAGTGATCCGTCGGGGGTCAGTACGAAGACTCTGCCGGTCTTCTGCCCTTCAAGGAGATCAGCAACGTAGTTGTGGATCGTCCATCGAGTCGATGTGTCGGAGAAGTAGATAGTTCCATCCGAAGCGACCGCAGCGTTGTTCGTGAAGGCGAAATCGGCGCCCTCGAACTCGCGAACAAGCGACGTGACCTCGCCAGTAACCGTGACCCGCTGAAGGCCGAGATCGGCATTGCACACGATAATCTCTCCGTTATCGAGCCACTCGATCCCGAGTGGTCGACCTCCGACGTCCGCGATTACTTCCGCGCCCCCACGGCGGGTGAGCCGCACGATGCGGCCGTCCTCGAGTCCGCCGATTGCGGATCCGTCGTCCTGCACGACTACATCCTCTGGGCCGCTTCCCGGTGTGGCCCAGATCTCGGACGAGGCGAGCAGGTCGTTCTTCTCGAGCTCCTCGGTCAGCGGTGGTGCGGGGAGCGGTTGCCATGCCTGTGGTGTGAAGGTTGCCATCAGGTCACCCTAGATACCCGAATCGCCACGACTTCGCCTTTACCGTATGTCCACGAGGAGGAAGCAACATGAGCCGGAGAAAGTGGCGGGTGTTCGGAGACACGGGAAGACATTTGGACCGATTTGGTCTCGTCCTGGGACTCTCAGCGTTCTCGGCGTCGGTGCTGGCGCTGATCGATCTTGACTCTGCCGCGGACAGCCTCAGATCTGAACTCGGTTGGCTGATCGTGATGTTCTCGGTAGGCACAACCCTGGTTGTTGCGTTCAGGGCGTCAGGCGTACGTCGGCGATGGAGAGCGTTCGCCAACATCTTTATCGGGCTCGTCCTCGTTGGGGCGGTGGCGGTGACCATATTGGATTGGGTTGCGGGTTTCGGGTTCGTCACTGACCTCGCGCGACCGAGCGCGTTGTGGGTTCTCATCGCGATTGCATCCCCAGTTGTGGTTCTTCACCGCATCCTCCAACACAAAGTGGTGACCAAGCAGACTCTGTTCGGGGCCGTCTCGGCGTACGTCCTCATCGCGATCGCCTTCAGCTACACGTTCTTGTACCTGGACCAGACAACGGCAGACGCCTTCTTCGGAGTGGCGGAGTCGACATCCAGCTACATGTACTTCTCTCTCGTGACCATTACAACTCTTGGATACGGCGACTTGGCACCGGTAACAGATGTAGGACGGTATCTGGCCACATTGGAGGCGATTGGTGGCCAGGTCCTTCTTGTGACGGTTGTCGCTCGGATCGTGAGCGTGATGTCGAGGCCAGGTCCTGCCTCAGATGCTCAGGACGGCTCTGCTGCGTAGAGTGGTCGGGTACGCAACCCCGGAGGCTCCATGCCAACACCACACATCTCGGCGGCTGAAGGCGACATCGCTGAAGCGATATTGCTGCCAGGCGATCCGCTACGAGCCAAGTTCATCGCTGAGACGTTTCTCGATGACGCAGTCGAGGTAACCGGTGTACGAGGCATGCTTGGTTTCACGGGATCGTTTCAGGGTATGCCGGTCTCGGTCATGGGTACGGGCATGGGAATCCCCTCTGCGTCGATCTACATCACCGAGCTCATCCGCTTCTACGGCGTAAAGCGACTCGTTCGTGTCGGTTCGTGTGGAGGGCTCACCGAGGACGTGCCGCTCAGGGGCATCGTCCTGGCGTCCGGTGCTTGCACAGATTCAGGGGTCAATCGTGCGAGGTACGGTGGATGGGATTTCGCTGCAACGGCCGATTACGGCTTGCTGTCAGCGACCGCGGATGCGGCGAAGGCCTCCGGCCACGACGTACACGTCGGCAATATCCACTCATCAGACAGCTTCTACAATCCTGTGCCAAATGCCTTGGAGATCTGGCAGGGCATGAATGTTCTCGCTGTCGAGATGGAGGCCGCCGGCCTCTACGGCATTGCGGCGGCAGAAGGTGCGAGGGCCCTCACGGTGCTCACGGTGTCGGACCACATCGTGACCGGAGAGGAGACCACATCGGACGAACGTGAGCGCACGTTCGTCGACATGGTCACCCTGGCCCTCGAAGGCCTCCTCGCAGACGCTTCCTAGCTCCTGACTGCTGACTCTCCCTAGATCAGCATCGTCTGGGCTCCATCGATGATCTCGATGAAGTCCGTGACGTTGAGGATCCCGTTGAGATCGTCGTACATGTCATCCTCGTCGAGGTCGAACATGTCGACCGACATCTTGCACGCCCACATGTGGCATCCCATGTCAGACAGGTGCTGAAGGAACGAAGGAACATCTGGGATCTCCAGTTCCTCAAGCTTGGCCTTCATCTGCTTGGTCGCCATGGCCTGCATGCCGGGCAGCGGTGCCAGAGCGGCTGGCATGTGCGTGGCTGGATTGCCAACGGGTGAGAAGTGAAGATTGCCCATCGTCTTCTTGTTGATCATGTCCATGCCCCAGAACGTGAAGAAGATGTGAGTCTCGACTCCGTGCTCGAGGGCTCCCGATGCCATCACGAGCGCAGGGTATGCCATGTCGAGCGATCCCTTCGAACACACGAAGGCGATCTTGCGATCGTCGTCGTCGTCTCCGAAGTCTGGAACGATGTTCGTGGCTTGATCGGTGGTCATTGGTTCTCCTTCTAGATGCAGCCCTTGGGCTTCTGCAGCCCGGCTACGTAGGACATCTTGCGTGCTGGCTTCTTTGGGAAGAGCTGAAACAGGCTCTTTGTAGGGATACCGCCGATGGTCGAGACCCGACGCAGTGTCGGTGTTTCGCCCTGCTCTTTGGCATCGGCGCGCAGGAAGTCGATGACCTTCCAGTGCTCGTCACTCAGCTCGCCGAGACCGATGTTCGACGCGAGTACTGCGGCGAGATCCTTGTCCCACTCATCGAATTCCGTGAGGAATCCGTCGTCGTCTACGTGGATCTCACGATCCGCGATCGTTGTTACTGGCATCACGCACCTCCAGGAGCGTTGTTGTTGGTTTCTTCGAATGACGCTGCTTTGACAATGTCGTGGGCGACGTCGGTTTCTGAGGCTGAAACAGCCTTGAATGTGTTCAGTGCTCTGGCGAGTCCCATTCGGACTTCCGGGTCTCGCATCTTGCCAGCGAGGGCGAAGAGGCCTGGTGGCTTGGCCGGCTCAAGCTCGGCTGCCTGTGCCTGACGTTGCACGGCGTCAAGCAGGCGCTCCGCAACGGCGAGCATCTCTGGCTGCGTGAGATCCTTGACGATCTCAAGCATGTCAACGACGTTGTCGCCGAGGGATTCAACATCCTCCTTCGAGAAGTTCGTCACGATCTTGTCCACGACACCCAAGCCAGCTCCTGCGAACTCGAAATAGCCACGAGACTCGTAGTCGTCCATGATCTCGAGGAGCTTCATGAAAGCGCCGCTGGTGAGTGGACCGAGGTCCGACATCAATTCCGTCGCGCTCTCATACTTGGCCATGCCCTCTTCGATGTTGTTCGTGTTGCGCACGATCCGACGAAGGAGGCGAAGCATGTCGGCTGGCTCGACCCACTCCTGGACAGCCTCGAGTTCGCGGTTGGCGATGCCCATCGCTTCGCTCGAGATCGGGCCGAGGTCGGAGACGAGCTCCTGC
>Ga0255047_10001490_pt1 | contig 16878 bp, 17 predicted proteins | sample JV7_2_1_MG_FD_183640 | JGI IMG/M metagenome (GOLD analysis project Ga0255047, IMG submission 183640) | Seawater microbial communities from Jervis Inlet, British Columbia, Canada - JV7_2_1 | ecosystem: Environmental > Aquatic > Marine > Inlet | place: Canada: British Columbia | collected 2016-10-06 | reverse complement strand
GCCGCTATTCAGTTGCGCGGCATCGCCCTGGGTGCCGCTATACAGCAAATTGCGACGGCCGTGATCGGATTGATTGTCGTGGGATTCTCGCTGCTATTGGTTTTTGCCGGGCCGGTAGATGTTGCTGAGTTGGACGCTGCACCCGTAGTGGACGCCGGTCTCGGAGCGTGGAGTCTGGTGGTCGCCACCATAATATTCACCTACGATGGCTGGTTATATCCGGCTTATTTCAGCGGTGAGGTCAAAGGTGGTGCAGGTGCGGTAGCGCGTTCGTGTATCAAGGGGATCGGTATAGTGATTGCGCTGTATTTGCTGCTGAATGCCGCAATGCTTGCCAGCGTGCCGTTGAGCGCTCTTGCCGGGGAGGAGTTGGCCTTGTCACAGGCTCTCGAGCTGGCCATCTCCCCTGCTGCCGCGAACGCCGTTGTATTTGCCGCAATGTTCATTTTGCTGAGCAATCAGAATCTGCTCTATATGGGTGCGCCACGAATTATCCATGCTCTTGCAACAGATGGCTTGGCGACCAAACACGCACAAACTGTTGGGCGAGGCGGCAATCCCGTTTTCGCAGTGTTGGTAACCTGGATGGTTTCGGTCGGTTTGATTCTGTTAGGCGGATTCAAGTTCCTTGTGCTTTTGTGCGTATTTTTCTTTGTAATACTTTATCTGGCGCTGATTGTCGGTGTGATCATTCTGCGGCGGCGCGAACCTGACAGTCCACGTCCGTACCGTGCCTGGGGACACCCTTACAGTACGGCCGTGTGCCTGGTGGGCTGGACGATCATCACGGGGTTTCAGGCAGTAGCAGAGAGGGAAACCGCTGTTTATGCGGTAGCCATGGTAGCCATTGCCTGGCCTGTGTACCGGTACCTCATCCGAAAACCATGAACACACAAATCAGGACCGCGGTCGTTGTGACCGCCATCGCTTGTCTCGTTCTCGTCGGCACATTGTTGGTCGGAATAGATACCGTGGCCGCGGGCGCCAAGATCATTGCGTCTACCGGCTTCCTCGCGGTAGCCATTTTCAATGGGGCCCTGCAAACGACTTACGGAAGAGTGCTGTTGGCTGGCCTCACGCTGTCCTTTGCCGGTGATGCGTTCCTGATCGGTGAGACTCAGCACGCGTTTCTGGCTGGACTCGCTGCCTTCCTGCTCGCTCATCTTGCTTATGTCGCAGCTTTTGCTGTGAATGGCATCAAGCTCCGCTGGCTGGTCGGTTCCGCGCTGCCTGTGGCTGGAATAGCGATAGGCATCGCCATGTGGCTCGCACCGCACACGCCATCGGAGCTGTCCATACCGGTACGCCTGTACACCATCGTTATCAGTGGCATGGTCATCGCGGCGTTCGGCACGCGCGGAAAAGGTGGATCCGTGCTGATACTTGTTGGTGCGCTGCTGTTTTTTATGTCCGACCTCTCCGTCGCCGCACTGCGGCTGGTGCAGACGGAATTTCCAACCTACGTCTGGGGACTGCCGCTCTACTACGCAGGTCAGCTGTGCCTGGCGCTTAGCGTCTCGCAATCCCGGTCCCACTGAGGCGTCCCGGAGAATTTTTCGGCCAGAAAGTCGATAAATGCCCGCACTCGATACGACAAGTGTCGGGTTGGCGGGTACACGGCGTAGGCGGGAGATATCGGCCAGTTATAGTCTGTCAGCAAAGGGGTCAGGTTACCGCTACGAATCGCTGCTGATGCAATAAACGTCGGCTGGATCACGACACCCATGCCATGGGCGGCCGCATTGCTCAGGAAATCACCGCTGCTCGCGCACAGGGTTGGCTTTATCTTAACGGTGCTTTGATTGCCGTCGCGATCCTCGTACTTCCACTTTTCCGGGTCACTGAGGTTCGAGTAAACCAGGCATTGGTGATCCTTTAGATCGTCCGGTGTCTCAGGTACGCCATGTACGCTGAGGTAATGCGGTGACGCGCAGACTGCGGCACGAACATCGAACAGTCGCCGCGCGATGAGAGAAGAGTCGGTCAGCCGCCCAATGCGCAAGGCGAGATCGAAGTTATCTTCGATCAATTCGACGCGCCGGTCATTCAGGTCCAGTTCGAATTTGACCTTGGGATGTTGCTTGCTGAAGGTCGCGATCGGACCGCACATATGCCGCACACCGAATGATAGTGGCAACGCGAAGCGCAATGTTCCGCGCAGCTCCCCATGCTCCTGCTGGACGGCGGCCTCCGCCTCTTCCAGGTCAGCAAGGATGCGCGTCCCGTGATCGTAAAAACTGCGCCCGGTCTCAGTCAGGTTCAGTACCCGGGTTGTACGGTGCAGTAATTGCACGCCGAGGCGCTCTTCCAGCGCAGACACCCGCCGGCTGACTGCCGACTTGGCCGAACCCAGCCGTTCCGCCGCCGCAGTAAAGCTGCCAGCATCGACCACCGCGATAAATGCCTGAATATCCTCGAATTTATCCATATTGTTGCTCTTTTCTCAACAATCTTATCCACAAACTACTATTTATCTCGTTCATGTCAACAGTGAAACTACAGTCAATGCAACGGGCCAGAGCCCACGGAGATACACAAATGACTGAAAACACCTTACAAATACTTGAACTCAGCTCGAGCGGCCGGCAGGAAGGCTCGATTACGCGGCAATTGAGCACAGAGCTCATTGCTGCTCTCGAAGATCGTCATGGCGCAGTCGATATCACGCGTCGCAACGTTGGCGCAGGCGTACCGTTCGTGAACGAGGCGTGGATCGAGGCGAACTTCACTCCCGATGAAGAGCGCACGGCAAAGCACCGGGAAACGCTCGCCTACTCCAACGAACTGGTGGACGAACTAAAGAATGCTGACACGCTGGTTATTGGTGTGCCCGTTTATAACTTCTCGATCGCCGCAACGCTCAAAGCCTGGATCGACATGACCGCGAGAGCCCGCCTGACGTTTCAATACACAGAAAATGGCCCGGTGGGTCTGCTCGAGGGCAAGAAAGCGTATCTGGTCGTGGCAACTGGCGGCGTCCCCGTTGGGAGCCCCATGGATTTCGCTACACCTTATTTGCGTCACGCGCTATCGTTCATAGGCATCACCGATGTCGAGATAGTTGCGGCAGACGGAGTGAACAACAACGCAGCGGAATCGTTGGATCGGGCGCGGGCGCACATCGCAGAGGCCGTCCATCTTTCGGCCGCAGCAGCATAGTCGGAGACAAGCATGATTGAACTCATCTCATCAGAATCTCGCGGTAGCGCTGACCATGGCTGGCTGAAAGCCAGGCACACGTTCTCGTTCGCTGAGTATCAAAATCCAAAACGGGTGCGCTTTGGCCCGCTGCGGGTCATCAATGAAGACCGTATCGCTCCCGGAAAGGGCTTTGGTACACATCCTCATAAGGACATGGAAATCGTGACCTATCCAATATCGGGTGCGATCGAGCACTCCGATAGCATGGGCAACGGCACGGTCATTAGCGCCGGCGAAGTGCAACGAATGACTGCAGGCAGCGGCGTCCAGCACAGTGAATTCAATCACTCGCAAAAAGACGAACTGCATCTGCTGCAGATCTGGTTATTCCCGGAAGAAAACGACCTTGAGCCCGGTTACGAACAGGAAATGTTTTCACGCGAGGACAAACTGAATCAGTTGCGGCTAATCGCATCTAGAGACGGTCGCGACGGTTCGGTCACGGTGCATCAGAAGGTCGATTTGTATGCCAGCGTTCTGCAGCCGAATACGGAGATCGAACACATCATCGCCGATTCGCACAAAGTGTTCGTACAGATCGTCTCCGGAGTCGTCACGGTCAATGGGCAATCAGCGTCTGCCGGTGACGGCGTGCAGATTTCCGGTGAGAATAAGCTGATCATTAGTGGCGACGAGGAAGCAGAGTTCTTGGCGTTCGACATGGGCTAGTATGCCGTATGAACAAACTCATCATTGCACTTTGCTCCTTCGCCATTACCGCTTGCGGCGGCAGTGGCGGAGGCGTCACCACTCCTCCCACAACCCCACCACCGACCAGCGGTACATCGGTCTCCGATGTTCAAGGACCCGGAGCCGTTAGCCCGATGGATGGCCAGGTTGTATCCATTTCCGCCATCGTTACGGGAGATTTTCAGGATAACGACGCTGACACGGTCAATAACCTTGGGGGCTTTTACGTGCAGCAGGAAACGCCCGATGCCAATGCGGCTACGTCGGAAGGTATTTTCATATTTGACGGCGACAATCCGGCAGTTAATGTTGACGCTGGTGACCGTGTCGACATTACCGGTACGGTCAACGAGTATTTTGGCGAAACACAGATTCATGTAACTTCCGTCAGCGTAACCGGCACCGGTATGGTTCAGGCGACTGACGTCAACCTGCCCGCTACAGCAGTGACGACCAACAGTGATGGTGACAGTATCGCGGATCTCGAGCGTTACGAAGGCATGCTGGTGCGGTTTCCGCAAAAACTCTCCGTTACCAATCTTTATTTCCTGGAGCGGTATGGCGAAGTCGGCTTGTCGCAAGGCGGCAGGCTGTTTCAATTCACGAACAGCAATGCACCTGACGTAACGGCTTATGCGGCACACCAGGAAGACGTCGCCGCGAGATCCATTGTTCTTGATGACGGTATGCGCTCTACGTATCCGACAAGCGTTCGTCATTTGGGTGCTGGCGCGGCCGCGGATTATTCCATCCGTACTGGTGACTCGATCACTGGGGCTACCGGTAATGTTCGTTATTCCCGGGGCAGTGGTGGCGGTGGCGAGGAAGGCTGGCGCCTGGTTCCGACTGAAGACGCGATGTTCGATGACGATAATCCAAGACCCGGACCACCGTCAGTAGCGGGCTCGACGCGCGTTGCCAGTTTTAATGTATTGAACTTTTTCTCGAACATCGACACCGGCCAGTCTATCTGCGGATCGCTGGGAAATCAGAATTGCCGTGGTGCCGACAGCGCCGCGGAGCTGTCCCGTCAGCTTGAGAAAACGGTGACAGCGATTGCTCTTATGGATGCCGATGTTATTGGTTTGATCGAGTTGGAGAACAACGCTACTGCCTCTATTGCCGCAATCGTCAATGCACTGAACAGTCGTGTCGGCGGGGGAACTTACGCCTTTGTCGACACAGGATCTATTCACACTGACGCAATAAAGACCGGTTTTGTTTACAAGCCATCCACGATCCGCACGACGGGTTCGTTCGCGATACTGGATGCCAGTGTGGACCCGAGATTCATCGATAACCGTAATCGTCCTGCACTCGCGCAGTCGTTCGAGCTTATCGCTACCGGCGCAGTGGTAACGGTGGTGGTAAATCATCTGAAATCGAAAGGATCGTCGTGCGACTCGGTTGGTGACCCGAATATCGGCGACGGTCAGGGCAACTGCAACATTACTCGCACCAATGCTGCTGCCGCCATCGCCGACTGGATCAACACTGACCCAACCGCAAGCGGCGATACGGACTTCCTGATTATTGGCGATCTGAATGCCTACCTCATGGAAGACCCGCTGACGGCACTGAAGAACGCCGGACTGACGAGCCTGCTGGAGGCAAACACCGGCGCGTATTCGTTCCAGTTCGACGCGATGGCTGGTGCGCTGGACCATGCGCTCACGTCGCCGAGCCTGACCGGACAAGTCAGGGATGCGATCGAGTGGCACATCAACTCTGATGAACCGCAATTGCTCGATTACAACCTCGAAAATGACCGGGATGCCACCTTGTTCGATCCCAGCCTGCCGTACCGCGCTTCAGATCATGACCCTGTGATTATTGGTCTCGATCTGACCAACTAATCCAGGCTCTTCAGGACATCGTGTGCGTCACTGCGCACCTCGTCCAAAGCCGAAACAATCCGGTCTTTCGCCGCTGTGCTTTCTCCAAGCTCGTCGTAATCAACGCTCCAGATGCCGTACAAAGCCATTGCGGACTCGGGCACCGATCCTTCGGCGATTTGCGCCAGATCACGGATAGACAACACCTTCGCCCAGGCTTTGCGACTGACTGCCTCGCGATCGGCATCAGCACCGTAGTGTTTATCCAGGGTCAGTTGCTCAAGGTCGCCGAGCATCAGCAATAGCTCGATCGAGACCAGCCGCTGATTGCGGTTATGCTCGCTGGCCTCGTTTCGCCATGTGTTATAGCCGAGACCGGTTACCGCGACAGCAAGGCTGATCAACGCCACCATATTGCGCCGAACTTGCTCTTTGAATGTTGAATTTGCACTCATACATTCAAAAGACCCCTGCCACTACTGGATTATTTCGTGCCCTCTTCGACTTGCTGCCAAAGATTTCGACCGCCATGGCGCCGCAGCCAGATTAGCCAGGCAACCATTAGAAGGCCGACAGCGGCGATGCTCGCTAGAAACATGAAGTAATTCTGGTGACCGACGAGACCGGGATTCGCGTCCAGAATTCGGCCCGAGATCGGACCGAAAAAGACGTCTGGCGTATAACCGACCAGCGAAATCAGTCCGACAGCGGCGCCCGTAAGAAACTTCGGCGTGCGATTCTCCTCCAGCAACGCAAAGTAGATGCCGCGTAGTGCGTACACGGCTACAAAAGTCGTAAAGAAGTTCGCATAGATGATCGCTATTCCGGAGCCCGACGGAGTGGCGGTCGACCAGGACGCATATGAAATACATAAGATCCCGAACATGACTCCGATCGAACGTGTCGCATTGAATCGATCCGCGATCAAACCGGCCAGCACTGCAGCGACGGGGCGTGTCCAGACACCGTAGGCTGCGAGCCGCGCGCCTTCAACTTCATCCTTGCCCAAAACCTGCACGGCATACAGTGAGTAATTGTCGAGGCCCTTGTAGCAGCAGTAGGCGCAGACAATGATAGCGGCCTGCGCCCAGATGATTGGGCGCTGCAATACAATTCCCATTCCGCTAAGCGGGTTGTACTCAACATCGCTACCGCGTTTTTCTTCGGGTATCGCGAACCAGACAAAGACGCCTGCCAAGAATGTGAGCAGCGAATAAAGCAGGACAATCATTCGGAATCCCGCTGCTCGTTCCTCAGGCGTTGCAAGACGCACATTATCTGGCATATAGAATGCCAGGATACCGACGCCGACCGATGCGGCTAATGCTGCGACCAGCCCCCTGCCTCCCTCCAGTACCCCGAAGGCAATACCCTGTGCTTTGTCTCCGCCCCAGTCCCGCGTAGCCCGTATGAGCGCACCCCAGAAGAGAAAAATTGTCGTTAGGCCCCAGTAGCCGTACAAAATCTGCATTCCTGTAACGCCGGGAATGGTCGCCATATAGATGCCGCCAAGCGACGTCGACAGAAGCGACAGCACTATAAGAGAACGCGCCGAGAATCGATCCGCAAGTGCCCCGCCCGGAAAATAGGCGAGCATCGCCGCAACACCGTAGACGGCGAACATGTCGCCAAGCTGAGTATTGGTAAGCCCGAACACATCGAGCATCGTCGGGCGAAAGAAACGAGGGATATTAAAGGCCAGGCCGAAGACGAGCTCGCCCGCGATGACCAGCGACAGCATTAATAAAATTCGTGGCATTTAGCTTCTCAGCCTGTAGCCGGTCTTGAAAATCCAGCGCACGATGAGCAGACACAAGAGGAGAAAGCCCACTGTGATACCAAGGCTCAGGCCGACACTGACATCAGCGTTTTCGTAAAAGCTCCAGCGAAATCCACTGATCAGGTAGACAACGGGGTTGAACAAGCTGATCGTCTGCCAGACCGGTGGCAGCATGCTAATAGAGTAAAACGTACCACCAAGAAAAGTCAGCGGCATGATAATCAAAATCGGAACGATCGTGAGCTTCTCCCAACCCGTCGCCCAAACACCGAGAATAAATCCGAACAGGCAAAACGACACGCAGGTCAGCAGCAGGAACGTGACCATGACGAGTGGATGTGCGATTTCGATATCGACGAAAAAGCTCGCGGTGGTCAGTATGATCCCGCCGATGATCAGCGACTTTGTTGTAGCCGCGCCCACGTAACCGAGAACCACCTCTCCATAAGACACCGGCGCCGAAAGCACCTCGTATATCGTGCCCGTAAATTTAGGAAAGTAAATCGCGAATGACGAATTCGAGATGCTCTCCGTCATTATCGACAACATGATCAACCCGGGCACGATGAATGAGCCGTAACTCACACCGTCTATTTCGGTGATACGAGAACCGATTGCAGAGCCAAAGATGACGAAGTACAGCGAGGTCGACAACACGGGTGCCACGATGCTCTGTACAACCGTGCGAAACATACGTGCCATTTCATAACGATAGATGGCCTTGACGGCGTAGAAATTCATTGGTCTTCATGCACCAGGTCGACAAAAATATCTTCCAGGGAGCTCTGTGAGGTTTCAAGATCACTGAAGTGAATGTCTGCGCTACGCAGTTCACCCAGCAGCGCAGTAATTCCGGTGCTGTTCTGTTTGGTATCGTAGGTATAGGTCAGGTCGTTACCGTCGTCGCTGAGTTCCAAATGGTAGCTGGCCAGCTGTGCGGGTATCTCTGCGACTGGAGCCTGAAGGTGCAGTACCAGCTGCTTTTTTCCGAGGTCCCGCATCAGTTTTTCTTTTTCTTCAACGAGGATGATCTCACCGTTGTTAATAACGCCAACCCGATCCGCCAGTTGCTCCGCTTCTTCAATGTAATGCGTTGTAAGAATGACAGTAACGCCTTCTTTGCTGAGCGCGGCAACCACGTTCCACATATCCTGCCGCAGCTCGACGTCGACACCGGCGGTGGGTTCGTCAAGAAACAGGATTTCTGGTTCATGAGACAGTGCTTTGGCGATGAGCACGCGGCGCTTCATGCCACCGGACAACTCCATGCTGATCGTATCTTTCTTATCCCATAGCGAAAGGGACTTTAGAACTTTCTCCAGATATTCAGGACTTGCCGGTTTGCCAAACAAACCTCGGCTGAATCGGCAGGTATTCCAAACTGTTTCGAAAGACTCGGAAGCCATCTCCTGTGGGACCAGGCCGATCTTCGAGCGCGTGTGTCGATAGGCAGTGTCAATATCCTCGCCATCAACGAGAATCTCGCCTGATGTTGCGTTGGCAATACCACAAACAACGTTGATCAATGTTGTCTTGCCCGCACCATTAGGACCGAGCAACGCGAAAATCTCGCCGCGGTTAATCTCGAGGTCAACACTCTTGAGCGCCTGGAACCCACCAGCGTAAGTCTTGGTGAGACCTTTGATCGATATCATTGGGTGCATCCACCCAATGATACGACGCTTTTAGCGCTTAAGCATACTCGGCAGCAGGAAGGCCGAACTCAACAGCAACAAACACAGCAGCTGCGTTACCGTCAGATTGCCCATGATGATGGATCCATCAGCGCGCAGATATTCGATAAAGAATCGCATGATCGCGTATGTGCAGGTGACCAGTACCACGAGCGTTCCTTTCGGATACTCACGCCACGGGAAACGCCATAAGGCCAACAGTACGACAAACAGCAATGCCGCTTCGTAAAGCTGCACCGGCACAACCGGCAGCGACGCCAATGCGCCGGGTTCGATAAGCCCGAGAGCAACGTGCTGCTCAAATGGCAAGCTTCCCGGCGGATACTGGATGCCACCGCTCAACCCATTAAGGAACGGTAGCGTCTGAACCTGCGTCGCAAGACTGGTTTTGGCCTCGTGCGACACAAGATCGCCCCAGCAACATCCAGCGAGAAAGCAGCCAAACCGGTGAATCATCAAGGCCGCCATCGTTGGCAGCGCGAAAATGTCGAGTAATTGCCCGAATGACAATTTATTGAATCGACTATAGATAAAGACGGCGACCGCACCCGTTGCAAGCATTCCAAACAAGCGCAGGCGAATCCCGTAGTTCATCATTTCGCCGGCGATCTTGTGGTCCATCGGCATGAACATCGCAACGACGGTCCCGCCGGCAATAGCGACGATCACGGCTATGGGCATCAGAAGATCAATGTGCGATGCGTCAATACCGGAGACGGTGGCGTTTCGGCGCGTATAGGCCCATGCGGTCAGTATGGCCAAAACAAAGATCAGTCCGAATGGGGTTACCCAGATATTGGAATCGAAGTGTGAGTACATGTGAGTCCCTCAGTCCCCGTTCACGATCATCTGAACCAGCTCTTCGAAAAAGACCATTTCGGATTCCTGCACACGTGCAAGTGTCATGAAGACTTCAACATCGTCGTCTTCCGTATAGCCGTAAAGCTCCGGGTTGACCGCATTCTTAGCGATGACTTTTTCGTATGCCCGGCGCGTCTTTTCCACGTCATTAAACAGGTCTGATTCGCCGTCCAGCAGATGCATTCTGATTCTGTCCCGACCGTCTTTCTCAACCCTGAACACCATCCACGTATCCGGCACCCCAATACCTTCGTCCAGATATATCTTGGGTTCCCACGTCATGAAGACCTCGCCGCCCAGCTTCTTTAGCCAGGCTTTGTAAACGACCATGTCTTCAAGATAGATGGAGTTTTCATCAACTGGTTCGGTCGCCGCCAGCTCGACGAAACCACTGTATGAAGTCAGGTCATAATTCGACAGGTCCGCGTTTTCTCCCTCTCCCATGGCCCCGCCGGTCACCAGCCACGTCCGCTTGTCGTAGGGCTCAATAATGTAAAAAATCGCGTCGCTGCTACCGCCCTCGGATGGGAGAACTGCCCACACACCGGTCAGCTCCGGATCAATCCTGCTGCGCTCCGGGTCACCTATCGGCACCGGCATACAAGCCAAAAGCCCTGCAAATATGGGAATAAGTACCAGCGCCAGCGCTGCACCACTGAGCGATCTTGATTTTGGTGTCATCGTCCTGTCCTCCACTCAATTTTTCCGGGCCGCATTGGGCATGGGATCCAGACTGGACCTGTCCGGGTCAAGGAAACTGTGGAATTACTGATTAACTCCTGATGATGCGTAATACAATGCAGATCCACTCGGTCTTTGTATCCTATGACCAAAACCACGATCGCAATTTGGGCCGTCCTCATTCTCGCAGTTCTCGCGGCGGCGTTCTTTTGGCTCAATCGTCCACGCAAACTATTTATAGACGCGGCACTGCCACAGAGCTTTCCGGCACAGGGATTTTCTCATGACAGTCTCGAGAATTTGCTGCGGTCCTACGTAAGTGCGGATGGGCGTGTGGATTACGACCGCTGGCAACAGTCGCAGTCTGCCACTCAGCAGCTGGACTCCTATTTGGCCGCCGTAGGCCAGTTCAGCCCGACGGCCACACCCGAGCGATTTTCGAAGCGAAATGATGAGCTGGCCTACTGGATGTACGGCTATAACGCTTATGTCATCAAGTCCGTTCTGGACCACTGGCCTCTGGAAAGCGTCACCGATGTCAAAGCACCGCTGGAAGCGGTGAAAGGACTTGGGTTTTTCTACCAGCAGCGATTTTCATTCGGCGGCGAGTACATGAGCCTTCTTGACGTCGAGAGCAAAGAGATACGCAAGAAGTACCAGGACCCGAGAATTCACTTTTTCCTTAACTGTGCGAGTGAAAGTTGTCCTGTAGCAAGGCCTGACCTTCCAATCGGTGAGGACCTTGACCAATTGCTGACACAGGCAGCCATCGACTTCATCAACGACCCCGAGAATGTTGCTGCAGATCATGACAACAAAGTCGTCCGGCTATCAATGATCTTCAAGTGGTATGAGGATGACTTCGTCAATCATGTTCGGCTCGACGGCGAGTTAGTGGGCAACGGGCTGATCGCTTACGTGTCTCGCTACGCGTCAAATGAGCTTGCCGCAGGCCTCACACAAGCCGGCGACTACGAGGTCCAGTTTCGTGAGTACGACTGGGGACTAAACGCGACGGTCGATTGACAGGTTTCTGAAATCGTAGCAGGCTGTCGACGCGCAGCAGCGTGATTTCTTTTCCAACCCCAAGAACCTGCAGGTTCTTCCCAAGGATATTTCCCCGAGCGAACTGGACAGCCAGATGCGCAGATTCAAACTGGCTCTGGGGGTTGAGTGCTCTCATTGCCATGTTGGTACTGATGATCGCAGGCTTACAGATTTTGATTTCCCGTCCGACGCCAAGGAGCCCAAGCGCGTCGCCCGCGAGATGCTGAGAATGGTTGCTGCCATAAATGGGATGGTATCAAGCATCAACCGCGGGCCAGGCCATCAAGTGGTAGCGGTGGCCTGCGTCACCTGCCATCGCGGCCATTTCCGCCCCGTCATGATCAAGGACGTACTCGCCACATATTCCCTCCGGTATGGGGTTCATATATCGGCAGGCGGGTCAGCTCGAATTAGCCGCCGATGCCTTTCAGAAGTCACTTGAGATCGATCCCAAAGGCCGTTGGGTGGCCCGGCAGCTGGCCGAGCTTGAAGAACTACTCGCGGAAAAGGAAAACCCCTGATCGGGGCTATATCAGAACGAGGACGTCGGATACTGCCTATATCATTGAATGACAGCGAGTACATAAGATATCGTTGAGTTTGATATCGGAATCAAGTTGTTAAGGAAGCAAAAATGAACAGGATCGTATCGCTGACATCAGCAGTACTATTTTTCGCTTTGCCGGGTTGCCAGCAGGAGTCCGCTTCCGTAGCAGAGCCTGTGGACAATGCAGTGCAAGCCGAATCGCCCGCACCGTTGGCCCTCGCGCGTCCGGGCGACGCAGAGTTGCAAGCTTTCAAGGTATATCACCACGCTGTGTATATGGTCGAGACCGCCAAGCAGGCAGGTGGCACCAACAAACTCCTTCACACCACGAGACTGCCAACCGAAGGCACCGATCCTGTGGTGACCCCCGCATTGGATCATCTTTACACCAAGGCAATCATTGACTTGACCGACGGCCCGGTAGTGGTCGAACTTCCTGACGTTGAAGCGGACCGTTACTTCTCCATCCAGGTTGCGGATCAGGAACACTACACAATCTATGACGAGATTCATCCGGTCGGTAAATATGCCTTTGTTCGCAAAGGAAAGGATATGGAGGTGCCTGAAGGGGCAACGGTGATCGAGAGCCCTGGCGACTACCCGCATTTGTTTGTCCGTGTACAAGTCAAGAATGTGGCGGACATGGCGAATATTCCGCCAATCCAGGAAGGCATCAAACTCGCCGCTGCAAGCAGCAATTCATCTCTGACGATTGAGAATCCGATTCAGTTCACGCTTGATACGCACGATGTGTATCCGCAGAATCTCGAATTCCTGACGCCCGAAGTGGACTTCGACCACGACGACTATCTACGCGTCAGCAACTACATCGGTGCTGTGGCCCCCAAGTTCAGCGTTACCGGTAACACCGGCATGTTCGGCCCGATTGATAGCGAGGAAGCCCACAGCAATGACGCAGAATACCGAGCGGGAGCTATGGTGGGTCATCTCGGATTTCCTGTTCATCACGCTTACTACGCGCCCTACTTCACGAACTGCAGTGATGAAGTCCTGAACGGCGACCAGGCTGAGGTGTTCACTTATCCCTACGAGCCGGAAGGTGTGGAACTGTTTTGGTCGGTTACGCGATACAGTGCCTTAACTCGAAATACGCTTCCCGACAAGAATGATATCTTCAATGCTTACAACACCGAGCCGGATGCCGAAGGAAATATCACGGTTACGTTCAGTATCGAGAACCCTGAAGATGGCACCTACTGGATGCCAGTCAATGCCGGGGAGCCGTACTACTTCGTAGTGAGATATTACAAACCGAATATCAGCGATCTTCCCGGGAAGCCGTGCAGCTGACGAGCCGAGCCAACGGCCGCAAAGACATGAAAGCGACCGATAGCGGCCGCTAACATAGTCGCATCGATCGATCAGACCTTACTGTGAATTGGTCCGAATACGATCACGCACTTGCTTAGGCTTCGTTGCCTTTTGCGGCAAAGTACAGGCCCGTGGCCAGCATCAGAAGCTGAAACTCCATACCGCCATTCATTACGTTGAAACCGTTCTTAGCATGAACCATCGCGATGGCGCCGATCATGATTACGATCACGATCAGGCCTCCGAGCCGCGTCAGAATTTCCTTACCGAAGGCGCCGGCGATCAGCGCCACGCCGCCCGCAAGTTCGGCAAGAGCAACAGCCCAAACCATCGGCACCGGCATGCCCATGGCCTGCGAGAAGGCGTCAACCGGGAATTTTCCCCATCCGTGATAGATGAAGGTAGCCGCGAGCGATAGTCGAAGTCCCCAATGGACATGCGGTGCGAGCGTTTTAAGAAAGTCCATAATGCTCTCCTCTTCTTATTTATTCGTACCGAAGCGTACACGAAATTGAACGCTATGGCCCTCGGCTCTCCAGGTACAAACGTCGGCACGGGTATGGCGAGACGGTTAGTCTACAGGTGCCGCCCGCTCGCACCCCCAATTATGACGCCGCCTTGAGCCCCTCTGATATCTGACCAGCAAACGCAGCATGATGTTGGAAGCTCTCCAGAGGTGTTACTTTCCATTTGCACAACGCCCAAAAGGGTATGCTTTGCACTAACTCAGTGACCTCGTCATTCGATGACGCCTCCACTATGAACGCGGCGGCCCTCTCTCCGGACAGATTTCCTCCAGCCAGGATCTTCTTCTGCTCAATCAGTTTTGCCAAAACCTCCATGCTTGGTACGACGGCTTGATCTATAACCTGGGCGAATTCCTTGGGCGCTGAAGCGCCATTAGCGATGTGGTCAATCCACTCTAGTGTCACCAGATATTGCATAGCACACGCTCCTTTCGTTAAGTTTGGCAGCCCGGCGATCCTGGGTCCTTCGGGAAGCCTGCCACTACGGTAGTGTGGGTGCTGAGCCTTGGCTGTTTACTAAAGTGCATCCTAATGAAGACCGCTGCCTCAACCCGTTGACTTGCCCGAATTTTCGTTCTCAAACAGGGCGGGTCGATCAATTACACAATTCCCACGATATCCTTATAGTACAAATTCAGGATTTCGCTATAGGCTATTTCCGAAGACATTTGAACGGCAGCTCTTCCCGATAGCAAACATTCAGGGCGTTAAGCTTTGAGTGAAATTAGGGACTGTTTTCTGCCAAAAGCAGTCGTCCGAATCAACGCACCGCTTCCTCATTCAATACGAGGCGGACCTCTTCACCCCCTTGAGAGAAAACGGCGTAGTTGGATCCGGCATCCACGACAGCCCAGCCATCGAGATCGTCTTTCGCGCTGACACGTCGACTTGAATCGTCGTGGCGGTCACTGAGTATCATTACGCTGTCACCACCTATTTTTACGACGCCGCTTAACTGCCATTTTTGCCTGAGCTTGTCACCCGCATCGACCATCACGGGCTCATCGGGCAATGCAATATCGGCCAGTTCAGGAGGTGCCGTCGGAAAGCTCTCTGTCGCTACAGCGGGCTCGAGCGGTGTCGCAATATCTACGTCTCGCGGGGCCGCCCACCACCATAGCGATACAAGCAATAGTGCCGTCGCCGCCGCCGGAATGAGCATCGCTGTACGCAACCCGCTCCTCTTTTTCATCGTTGCAGTTTCTGCTGGGCGCAGCAGATCGCGAGGTGTAAGTGGCATCGCCAAACGGTGTTCCAACCACTGCGTTACCGTCTCCCATTGCGCCAGATCTTTACTCACCCGGGAGGGTTGCATCTCGTGAATTGAGCGACCACTGCTTGCGGCCCGCACATAATTCTGGGTATCTCGAAAGGTACCGACGACCGGTATGGACAGGCGGGTCAGAAAACTTGTCAACTGCTGGTAGGCAACGGTGCGCACGTTGACTCGGTTGGCGACCACGCCCAAACGTCCATTACGCCGACTGACCTGGGCCACGAGCAGCAGATCTGAGACCAAGCGTGCTGCCGCATGTGTATCGAGGTCTGACGGCAACACCGGGACGAGAATCGCATGAGCGCCACAGGTGTAGTCAATCAACTGACGGCCGGCGACCCCCGCGGGCGCATCGATTACGGCAAAGTTGATGTCCTCGGGCACGACGATGTGCCAGTCCCCGCTCGCATCACGGGCCGACTTAGATACCGAAATGCCATGAATCGGAGGAAGCTCGGCCGGCCGGTTTTGCAGCCAGCGGGTAGACGATCCTTGTCGATCCATGTCGACGAGCGCAACCTTGTGGCCGGTGGACGCAATATATCCTGCGAGATTGAAAGCGAGCGTAGTCTTTCCGGATCCCCCCTTCGGGTTCAGGACGACTATTCTATGCAAATCTGCCGAGCCCTTGAATCTCAACATGGTGATACACCATCTGGCGTCTCGCTGCCGACCGCTATTCAATTGCCAAGATACCGGTCAGCCACGCGTCGCGATACTAGCCGACAGTATAGTAATTCTTTGAACCCCTGAATGAGGTTCGCTCTTTTCAGCATCAGCCGTTCGTTCAGGCGAACCGTAATCCTCAGTCGCATCCGAGTTGCAAATCGTATATCACTCTGGGTATTCTTTTTTCAGTAATGCGATCAACTCTTGGGCATCTGCCACCAATTTTGGCATCTCGACTTCTGCTCTTGGTCTAATTCCATAATAGCCGCCCAAGACCAGGTAGCCGTTGACAACAACTTTAATGTCTTTCATGTCGTCTGTCAGAAGGGAGAGGTTTGTGTCCTTGTAGACGTCATGAATCGGGGAGTTAGGGAACGAAAAGGACTCCAGTTGATCAACCGGAAAATATTGATACACGCCGGGATAATTCATGTCGATTACGGTGCCAGCAAGTTCTACAGATTTGGTGCCTACTGCCCGGTCGGAATCGAAGTCTCCCTCCAGGTGATAAGTGAATGCTTCATATGCAGAGATCTTCTCTGCAAGCTGTCGATTCGTCATTTGCCGCAGTGACCCAGAGCTCTTGATCTGTTCCAATGCAGTCCGGTTCCAGGCGTAGGGCCGGTAAAACGGCGCCCGCATGAGATAGAAAAGGTCGATATTCCTCAACTCTTCAAAGGGTCTGTCTTCTATATAAGCAGCCAGGGCGTCGATCTTGCTGATCAAGAGATCGATTTC